>Ga0181612_103288_pt1 | contig 16228 bp, 6 predicted proteins | sample HoacroProtozoa21_FD_119630 | JGI IMG/M metagenome (GOLD analysis project Ga0181612, IMG submission 119630) | Hoatzin crop microbial communities from Cojedes, Venezuel. Combined Assembly of Gp0051906, Gp0051904, Gp0051908
AGAGGAGGGAAGTGGTGGTGAACATGTGGGGGAAAAAATGGGGGGGGGGGAGGGCAAATAAAAACTGGGCAAAGCCCTTAATGGCTAGATAATTAATCCGAATGTGTTCTCACCCACCCAGGAAAAATAGTAGTGGGAGAAGTTGAAATATTAGCTGAAATTGAAGCATCAAATCTATTTCTTTAAGCTATCATAGCATTTTATACCAGCTTAACTGCTGGTTGAGCTGAAGGGGGCAGAAGGGAACCTGGAAGTCTTGACAAAATACAGGATTTTCTTTATTTTACAAATGTTGGGGGGGTGGTGGGGATTTTTTTCCTCTTTTACTATGGCTTACTAAAGGAAAGGCGCCAGAGAAGTCCAACTGCCATGAATCACAAGGGCAAAGAGTTTCTAAGTCCCAAAGCCCTGCAAAATATTAAAACATTTCCCTGGTTTTGCTAGACAATTTTTTTCTTATGCCATGGTGCATAATGGATAGCGTATTTTGCAATGAACATCTCGGTGTTTTAGCAGGCAAATCCTTGTCCAAATTTCATAGGGAATAGCTGCTCCGATAGCTCATAAGCTGCTGAAATTTTGGTGATACATTTAAGGGTTTCACATCGTTGAATTGCCATTGGTATTAGATCCACTAGTGTATTCCAGTTTGTTCCATTTCCTTAGAAATTATTTTGCGGAGGGATTCTCTGTGTTACATTCTTGCTTATTTGTGACAGACTGCGATTGCTGCTGGTGTTCCTTGACCTCAGTGACCTTCCTGGAAGTGTTTCCTCTCGCTTTTCAGATGACAGGCTGTCAGCGAGGAGCGGCTTCCGCCCTTCCCGTGGGGAATATTTCAGAAGCACAGCCTGCAGAGGACGCAGCACAGGCACGCATCCGCTCCCGGGGGGAAGATTGCAGGGGCCTCCAGAAGGAAAGCTGTGGGGGAAATTTACCTGTAGAGCACCCCCAGGAGTTTGTGTTCGCAGCGATAGCTCGAGGACAGGGACTAAACTAATTTACTAAAACCAGGAGGTGGGGTGTAGGTAACGTCCTGCAGGGACTAAGCTTTGCCAAAGAGTGAAACTCAGTCCCAGCATACCCTGTAAGTGGAAATCCTCTGCTCTTCTTCCTGATCCTCTTCACACAAAAAATAGGTAGATCTATTTTTTCTTTTCTTTTTTTTTAAGAGGGTTGTTGAGCACTGGATAAGAGGAAGCAATCTACTGTACAGGGCGCAGGGACATGTTGAATCTACACAGTAAGCCTAGGATGGCTTGAGAGACCATTGCTCTGGGTCTTTCAGCCGGCTGCAGATCAAGGGATGTGTCTTGTGCAATGATTCGTCCTTGAGCTCTGAATGCGCTCTGGCTGAGCCAAAGTGAAGAGCTCTGCGGAGCCAGCTGCCTGCACCCCGAGCTCCCGCACCGGTCTCGTTTCTGCTCTCTGTTGCAAGAGGAGGGCTTGCTGCAGGTGGGCTCTCTGGAGCAGCCACTCTGCTGCGGCCGAACACTGTGCTTGCTCCCGAGACACGCAGTTGACCTTTGCAAGCACGGTGCTGCAGCAAATCCAAGGACGTGGTACAACACCCAGTGAGATAAATACAGAGGTTCGTATCGGCGTTGTTACAAACTGGCACCTGTTCAAGAAGAGCTGCGCAAAAGCAGACAAACCCTAATGAATTGAGTCCCACCTGAAGAAATAAAGCAGTCTGACACTGACCGCTATATACTTTACAATAAGAGAAACACATCAATAAAATCAGCTTTTTTTTTTTTCCCCAGCTAGTGCATTAGGAGATGAAGCAACAAATATTCCTGTGCTGTGCTCTTCTCAGGCCATTAAGTGCAGCCAAGGCAGATTGTGCACGCTGGACAGAAGCTTTTTACGTTGCCAAGGAGAGTTTCTCTGCGTCTGCAGTCCTCCCTCCCAAGTTCTGTCTCAGAACTGAAGTGCATCCTGTCGATACCCCTAAAGCTATAATTCAGTGCAGTTTTTATAGCTATAAAACCTGAGCTGCATGATGATAAGCGAGCAAAATCAAAGCAAGTCGCAACCTGCTACATTGAACATGCAGACAGGGGAGCAAGCAGGGAGAAAAAGAGAGAAAATTGTTTTTCAGGTCATAAAGTTCTGTTTTGACTTCTGGAATATTTTGCTACTTTTTGAGAAGTGCTGGATTTTTACCACGTACTTTACAGAGTTTTTCCCCTCTGTGTGCTCTAATGCTGGGCGGGGGTTTTCTCTGGTGTCCATGTAGGTTTGAATGATGTTATTCTTCTCGTACCTAGAGAAAGTGGTGGGGTTTTTTTCTCAATCCTGTGCAGAGAAAGGGTAGGACAGAAGAAAGAAGACGACAGAAAAGATTGTGGTCAGTGCTATGTGATCTTTTAGCTCAGAGGGGGTCATGTACAGAGAAGTTCTCTAGCTGGCCCTTGATTGCAAACCTTTGAAGGGTAAAGATCGGCTCTAAATTGTGAATTTACTGCTTGTTTGAATGTAGATTAAAAATAGATTCCCAATCCTAGAATAGGGTCAACAGCACTCCAGAGAGAAGATTGTGTTTATGAACGAAGCCAAGCATGCAAGCACCTCCAGTGTTCGCTGTAACACTCCCGTAAGTATTGGACTGGGAAAGGATAGCCGCTGAGAGGCAGAGGTTCACACGTTCCTTAAGAGATGTATTTATTTACTTTTTGTTCCTCTTCCCCCCATGCCCAAATCCACCTGGCTGGTGGCACAAGGAATCATTTCACAGAAGAACAGAATGGTTGAGGTTGGAAGGGACCTCTGGAGCTCATCTGCTCCAGTTCCCTGCTCTAGCCAGGGACACCTGGAGCCACTTGCCCAGGACCATGTCCAGCTGGCTTTTGAGGATCTCCAAGGATGGAGACTCCACAGCCTCCCTGGGCAACCTGTGCCAGTGCTCGGGCACCCTTGCAGTGAAAAACTTGTTTTCTGATGTTCAGAGGAAACCTGTGTTTCAGCTTGTGCCCATTGCCTCTGGTCCTATCACTGCGCAGCACTGAAAAGAGCCTGGCTCGGTCCTCTCTGCACCCTCCTTTCAGGTATTTATATACATTGATGAGATCCTCCCAGAGCCTTCTTTTCTCCAGGCTGAACAGTCCCAGCTCCCTCAGCCTTCCCTCACAGGAGAGATGCTCCAGTCTCTTCATCATCTTCATGGCCCTTCATTGAACTCTCTCCAGTATGTCCATGTTTCTCTCGTACTGATTTCTCCATGAAGTGTCTTGTAATCACAAGATGGATTAGACAGAAAAAGTACCACCTTGGCAACATTTTTCAGAGCAAATCCTATGGCGTACCTGTGCTGGCCATACCTGCCGATCTCCCTGGAGGCTACGAGGCTGGCACGGGTGAGGGGAGAGGAGTTCGCAGGGAGAAGGAGCTAACATGTGGGGAAAGCAGGGCTTCCAGAGCCAGCTCAACCCACCTGGATTGTCCAGCTTCCCACGCAGCTCTGGTGAAGCAGAGAGGCACCTGGAGGAGCTCCGCAGCCGGGCCGCTTGCTGCCGTCCCCCCGCGCGCAAGGACAAGGAACGGGAGAGCTCCATCATGCTGTGGGAAGTGGGCTTCTTGCACGCGCCTCGGGTGTGGTGAGGGATGGACACGGGTGCGCGCAATGGCATGCTGCCCTCTCTTACTTGGTGTCCTTGCTGCTGCTGCAGTGATGCACGTGTGGTACGCCGAGTCTCACAACGAGCTCTCGCAGTGTTGTACGCGAGGGCAATGAGCTGCAGCACTGGGAAGAACACAGAAATAGTTAAAATGTCAAATTGTAAAACAAAATTGCTATTTATCATTCTCACCAACTCTACGCTTATTCAGCTTGAGAACTAGGAGACTTTTGCTAACTCTCTTATTGAGCCTTTTCTGCTTTGGTGCTATTTTTGTTGAAGACGTCACCAGCCCATCTTGCAATGAAGCTTTCAGCAGTTGTGCTAGATGAAACCAGGCGCAGCTTGAATGACAGGTCTTCAATACTGCGCTGGCTCATTAGAGAGCTTTGCGTTCCACACCGAGCCGAAGGAAAGAGAGTGACCCGGGAGACTCTGAGCAGGCAGCAGAAATGACAGCAGATGGCAGGGTCAGCTCGTTAACTGCATTTATCTAATTGAAGCCTTCCCATATATTGTCAGGTAACAATAAAAAAAATCATCCGTCAGAAATCCCACCTGGTCATAACTGATCATCATTAATAAATCTGTTCCAGAAGAGGCTGCCAAAATCTCAGCTATGATCACGTAACTCAAACTAATTAGCAAATGACAATTGCCGAGATGAGTTGCTTTGGTTGAGTGACGAAAGGAACCAGAGCTGTGGCTGCTGTTGGCAGAATGGAAGGCTGTTTTGTGGAGGTTTATTGGGCTGAAAAAACATCTGGTCAGTTTGCTTTTTTGGTCTTTCTTTGACAATTTGTGTGTTGCGGAATATGGGGCTGTAACAGGTTTTTTTCAAAACACTGATTATACATAACTGAATAAATACTGCAGCTAGATTAACCTGAATTTGCTCTGAAAACCACAAGTTTATCCCCGATTTCTACCTTGGTCTCTAAAGAAAAAGGCAATAGACATGAGTCTACTTCCCAAAATAAAAAAAAAGAGACTTTGTTTAAACCATATTATGAATTTATTGTGGACAGAACATTGACAAATTTCAAACAATAAATGAGCCTCATACGGACTTATCGGCGCTGCGCTCCTGAGGGCACACCGCACTCCCGCCGCAGGCTGGCTTTCCCTGGCTCCACGTCTTTATTCGGGGGGGAGGCCAGTTTAAAACTGGTGCTCTGACATGTGCGCGCGTGCTTGCGGTGAGGCAGGATCTCGCGGGCAGGAAAGCATCACGCCATGCTGTCCTCACACAACAGATTTGGCAGCACTATTAATTAATAATGACAGAGAACCACAGTTTTTTCATCTCGCTGCTGAATCCTCAGTCCGGCCGTGGTTCAGCCAGCAGCACTCTGCAAAGGGTATTGCTACAGTCGGTTTTAGCTTTATCTGGAGCAGACAAATTGCTGTGGCTCGTCCTCGGGTCTTCTGTAGGTGTCTTACTCTGTGCGCCCTGCCGGGAGAGCGACACACTGACACGGTCATGCAGCAGCCAAGGGAAGAACGAGCGAGCTTCCTCACCTGCTTTGCCTGCGTCAGAGTAAGTGCCTATTAAACGATGCTTCTGCACAGCACAGTCAGAATTGCTCAGTGCAAGTGAAAGGGCAGGCTCCCGTCCCTAAGCGTGCTTTCCAGTGGGAAATCATGGCACAGCAGAGCCAGAAAATAGGTGAATAAACAACAGAACAACTGAACTAGTGACTCCACGGGGGAGGCCAGTCCTGGGTGATCAGGTTATGAAGTTGTGTACCTTGCTGTGGGAGTTCTCGGCACCTGAAGGCGAATGTTTCAGGTAACACTTAGGGCAAAAGGGTTTTGAGTTCTTCAGAAGGGATATGTTTTTGCACAAACAGCTTGTGATTTTTTTCTAAATGCGTTTGGAATAAATAGTAGAGACTGGTGGTGGATAATGAAGGTGTGAAGAGGATGTGCCAAAGAACAGTTTACGATTATTTTAATGACATAAAATTATTTAAGCAATGACAATTTGCCAGTGTTCGTATTCACACTTTTTGTGTTGGTTTGTCTCTTCAGACTAAAGCTGTTTTAAATTTAGTAGTTTGTTACTAAGAGGTTTTTTGTAGGATTACCCATTATGCAGTTGGGACTAGCTGCTCATTTCTGTCCATAATTAGAATTCTTCAGACAATTGGAACAAAAGTGTCTAAACTTCACGACTGGCTCACTACAATATTTTTCCTTTAGGCAGATTGCAATCTACCTAATTTTCTTTAAGTTCCTTTCTCTAAGATCACTGTATCTAATAGGAGTATGAAAAATGTGTATGTGATCTGGTACATACTCAGGGTGAAAGTGGAAGCTCTTTACCCCATTTACCATCAGACAGTTCAGAGGCAATCATCTGCAGCAGACTAATCTTGAAATGCTCTGATGTGGTGGAGAATTGAAGCAATAAAATTGCAATTACTATGTAGTTGTGTTTTGTATCTGTAATGTCTTTTGAAATCAAGTAATGCTACACATTAGAACTTCAAAAATCCTTTTTGATACATAGCATGCAATTAATAAAAATGCAAAATAAAATAATTCATATTCTTTCTAAGCGGCAAGAAATAAATGATGGCAATGTGGCATGTTATAATCTTCCTTTTTTTTTTCTTTTTTTGTCTTTGGACAAAATCTGTCAAATGTAAAACCTGAAGTAAATTGAGAAGTCTAAAAGCGCAGCTAGTGTACTAAATCTTCCGGATTCAATAATTAGCAATGAAGAATTACCTACAACGTTGCTGGAAAAACATGTTTTAAACCACTACATGATTATCAGAGTAATGTTTTGAAAACAAAATTTTGGATTACAGCGTCATTCAGATGCTGTTCCACAGATTTCAGAGTACTTATTCCCAATTTGCAAGAGCCAAATAAATGATCAAAATAGTTTTTCCTTTACCTCTCCAGTCCTAAATTGAGAGAAGTGTTTACCTTCTCATGCTGATTTCATACCAAACTACTTAAAAAGGAATGAAAAAGCCCACTCCATGCAAAACAATAAACCTCAAACCCATATACTCTGTGCCCTAAACAAAGAGCAAAACATCGTAGAACGATTACCTTTAATTTATATTTTGGCCTCGCACACACAGAATTTGCCCTGGTAGAGTTGATGGGTTATGTCCTAGTGAGCCCCCCTAATCAGAGCTGTAGTGGGGCTTAGCGCGTGCGACTCAGAGTTGCTTCCAGAAAATCTGACCTTATTTCATGCTGTAATCTCTGTGCATCGTCTGAAAGTGTGCCTTGTAACTGACACAAGACAGGCGGGCGTTCTTGCCTCGCTTCTCAAACAAGACGTATAAACAAGGTTTGCCGTCATTATACTAAGTGCACAAAATATTCATTATACTTCAGCAAAACTGGACTAGTATTCATAGAAGCTATGTTATTTGAGGTTTTTCCAGGCTTTTGGCTTGCACAGTGTTTGCAAATTAGTTTAACTCAGTCACAATAGGTTCCTTATTAAGAATAAATAATTTACTGTACGTTAAAAGCTTGAAGCTTAAAAAAAAAGCTTAAAAGCTTAATGTTTCAGAAGTGTTTTTTTCCCTTTGTTCTTAAATCCTAGGTCTCAGGCACCTGGAAAAAAAGTAAAATTACGAATTCTTAATGTAAATTACTTCTTTCTTTTTAGGAGAAATAGGTCGTGCTATGGCTTAGTTACAAAACTGAAGTCAGTCATCCAGATCTGATAAAAAAAAGGTAGATTCAGTGGTTTTACTTTGGATTTACAGCAACGTAACTCGGAACGGACCAGTCTGACCTGGAGAGAGCTATTGAATTTAACTAAATACATACAATACATCGAACGCAGTACATTCAAAGGGACGTAGGTATCCAGCTGACAACTGGCGGATGCAGTCATGCAAAGTTGTCAAATATGAGATCCAGAAGGACAAGGCCTGACCTCACACACCCTCCTTTGCTGATACTTCAAAGTCTGTATGAACGTACGTCTTTGCATTTAGCATTCTCTAGGTTTGCGAGCAGCCATGACCAAGGCATGCCTGTATCATAGCTACGCTGAGTAGCCACGCATGTAGCCCACATGCACGGCTGCAGTGCTCAGCCTGATAGGAGTTCCCATGGCCCTCCTCCTAGAAAGGCAGACACCAGCAAAACGTGATTGGAAGAGGCAGCACCTCCTCTTTCACACCATAGTCCGATGGATAAAGCGCTCAGCCAGTATGTGCCTGATCTATACGTAGTTTCCAGATAAATCTTTGACCACTGTGGAGACCACCACAATGTGGTTGCTGCTGTGGAGACCATACCACTGCTTGGGGCAAACGTAGTATATTGGTAGTCTGTTCCTAAATTTCCTGTTAAATATAATGTAAAATTAATTACTTTAATGTTAGTATGCATGCACTAATATTGTATGTGATATACTTTAATTATATTAAACATTAGTTGGCAAGCCTGGGACCCAGATTCCCAAATTAAGCCCAGATGAAGAGGCCCACTAGAAAGAAGAGATGATTTTGTTCTTTCTTGCTGCATGTCTTGCTCTGTCTTGGTAGTTAGTTGTGGTGTATGTGGTATGTTATTTGTTCTCCATTGGAAAATACTCTGTAGCGCTCTGTCATCTACAGCTTCCCCAGCACATGAAAGTGCTCTCCTTAACAGGCCCCCAGCCCTGGGTAAAGTTCTCCTGGTAAAGCTCTCCCAGTCTGGGTGACATAATCAGCCATTTGCTGTATTGTCAAACTCCGCATGACTCCGTTCACGCGTTTCTGTGTGGAGCAGGAAACTGTGATTACGTACCTGCCTCTGGTCTGGCTAGCTAATTTCATTTTTCATTTCATAGTCGCCTGCTGAAGCAGAGCCAGAGAGCAGCTCTCACAACTTGTTTAGCTTCCTGGGTAAACATCTTGGTGAGTAAGACGTTGCATAGATCACCAGCAGCAGCAAAGCACAACACAGGATGGAGCTCTTTAAAAGAGCTAATGCAGATGCCTGCCCTCAGCGCAGGAGTTGGGACAGCCCTTGGGACTCCTTCGCCTGAGCGCACAGGGGTACACCACCCTTAGCAACGGTGGAGCTCCAACCACAGGTGTCCCAGCAGTTTTATTGCTGACTAAGGAAACCAGGGAGCCTTGGCTGGCCACCCCAAGGACCAGCTGCTGCTGGGTGGTTCCCTCAGGGCAATGCATTCCCGGGGGTAGGAAGGGGAAGGAGAAAGGCAGAAACATAAAGGTGAGGTACTTGGCATGAGAGCTAGCCCAAGGTATATAAACCCAGAGTGCATTACAACAGCTGTTTCCCTGCAAGGGATAGAAATACTCTCAGAGGCCAGTTTGCTGAAGAACTCGCCTGGCCATAATTGAACGCATTTTCACACAATTTTCTAAAGACACTTACCAGCAAACATTATATTCAGATGAATATCTTTTGATTATTAAGTTCCAAACTATTTTTTGCTAAGCTTCAAAAGTTTCATTGTCTACGAACTTTCCTGGAGGTCCGAGGAGAGCTTTGAGGAAGAAAATGAGCCCTGTAAGCTTATCTGTGAACACACAAATACAAATTAAAACCATGAGTTTTTACGTGACTGCTATCATTGAGGTTCATTTTAATGAGAGACACAAAAACCTGTATTGTAATGCCTTCATTTGTCCAGGCAAAGGGATATATGCATGTGTAACTGAAGTCTGGGGAAAGCTTTAGAATAATTTCTACTAATTCCCCTAATTCCTACCACTAAATTTCATATTTCTAGCTCTTGACAAGGTTGATGTGAGATTCAGCTTCGGTGGCTCATGCAGGAATATAAGGATTAGCCTGAAAAATGAGTTTAGAAAATCTTTAAAAATGGTCAGATACACAATGAAAAACAGATACCCTTTCTCAGTATTGAAAGAAAAATCTTGCGTCACATCTGAAGTGGCTTCAAAGCTGAGTGGCGTAGTAGTCGACGGCTGCGTTAGATTTGACTAGCTTACGTGCCCTTGGACACGACACACAGTGTGGATTACTGGTGAGTTTATGAAAGAACGCAGTTCAACGTGCAGATGTGACCAGTGGCCAAAGAGTGAAAAGCAAGCCAAAGTCTGAACTCTGTCACGTCTCCTTTGCCTGCTACTGTCCTCCAGCACGGGTAGGGCTGGCACAAAGGGGTTTGTTTGCCTGTCCAGAGTACTCAGTACACGCAGAACAGACAGACCGAGGTGTGTTGGGTGGACAAAAGGGGTCAGACGGATGAATGGCCAAATACTTTACATCCAGAAATGTTACTGTCATTTTAGATATATGTAAAGATACTGAAGGAGCAGACTGCGAGATCAAAACCCATTCAGCTCAACCGTTAAGGGCTAAAAATTTCTTTCCAAAGAACATTCGATGTGCCTCAGAGGTATGAGTTTAGGCTACAAAGTTGAGAATTGCCTCCTACAGAGTACCAAAGGATTAATTTTACAGGAACAGGTTGTTCAGTGCCTGAACTGTATGCCAGCCTGAGCAGGTTTTGGAAACTACTCGTTTTGTCGCAGTCCTTGAGGTCTAGCAGGCAATTTTAGAATGTGCCCTGGGCACTCTGAATGAAGTAGGAGCTGTAGAAATTGCAGGAGTAACTCACCATTTTTCTTTTACACCTCAAACAGCAGTCAGTGTCTTCTCTTGTGTATGGGGCGAGACAGCACACTCAGTCTGGGATGTATGGATCAGCCCTAGGAACACCTGAGCTCCAGAAACTGAAACCAAAAGGAACTGAGCAGGAAACTGGGATCCAGCTCTTCTGCTTCTCACCAGAACTGTTTAACTCCATTCTGCTTGGATACTAAAAGCTGATGTTTAAAAACAAGTAGTAGTATTTAAATCTTTTGGGAATCCTGATCCTTTGGGGTATGTGTAAGTCATGCTCGGACAATTCACATCAGAGTTCAAAGACTACTCTGTTCCATGCCTTGATTTAGGTATGTGCAACTGCAGCTGTATGCTTGCAGGAAAGCAGGATTTCACAAAGAATTTGCAGGTCAAATGAGGAATTATCCACAAGGTTATACAACAGCTGAGCAGTAGGGTTGGGACCATAACTCTGTATTTAAGTGTCTCCATTCTGCATCTGATGCCTTAGTCCTTTATTGGCTCTAACGTTATGTGCTTGGAAGGGATTTTTCCCACGGGAGGTTTAGAAATGCAGCTCTAAAAGAGTGCAGGTAGCTGTTCTTCGAAGATTTTGGATTCAGAAGGTGCTGATCTAATTAAAAAAAAAAAAAAAAAAAAATTTTAACTCAGCCCACGCTATACAATTAGAAGCAAAAATTGATTCAGCAAACAAGGTGTGCTGAGAACATGGTGACCTGACACCCTGCAATAAGGCTCCCCAAATAAATACTAGAGGCAAACAGAGATGCCAATTGCTCTTAACAGTGACACCCACCGTTCCTCCCTCCGTAACACCATGTCACGTACTTGTTTTAAATATATCAGTGAAGTATCACGCAATAAACAATAAATGGAAAAAATAAATAAAGTTTTGCATAGCATTAGTAAAGAAATCCTTTTAAAACTGATTTGATGCAGCCACTGCCAGTGCCACGCTGCTGACTAGGACCGAATTATAACTGCCGCTCCCCTCCAGCCTTGTGTTTGCCTCCCTGAAGGTTTTGATTAAGGGGCACTGTGCTGTTGGGAGCGTCCGTGGCCAGCAACGCTGCCGCTCACGCAGAAAGTGATGCTATCGCATGTGCCGCTGACGACTGAGGTGCGTGGGGTGGATCGGGAGCAAAACAGAGAGTGAAGCTGTTGCCATCCCCTTCGAAGTGCTGCACTCGGGGTTCATGGCCATTCAGTAATTGCACAGCAGTTCAGTCGCAGCAGGATTTTGCAATTATGCAGCTTAATTGTTCCTGCCTCTTATAAATGGCTCTTTGTTTCTGCCATTTGTCTTTCCTGCTCACCAACACTCTGTTACATCTCTGCTTGCCTGTCCCCCACTTGTCCCCTACCAATTCCTCCATGCTCCTCTCTGCTCTTTCCATACCTTTCGCTGTGCACACCTTGGTTTAATTTCCTCGTCCCTCTGCTGTTCAGTGTTTCTGTCTCGGTAGCTCTCAGCCTGCTCCCCTACTTCCATTTCAGCTCCCACTCTCTCATTTAAAACCACTCATGCTGATTTTACTTAATGCAGTATAATTAAGGGTAGGATTTTTCAGAAGGAAAAATTGTCACTTTTCATAGACCAGAATGGAAAATTTCACAGGATGATACAAAATCTTGCAAACGGACTTTAAGATCCTGATGATGAGTCAAACAATGTCCATTCACTTGAGGGTTTTGTGGGGTTTGGGAGTTAGCTATTTTGATTGGTATGGACGATTTTTGTGTTTGCCTGAGGATGACCCTGAAGGGCAGTACCACCTACAGATTTGTTTAAAAAAACAAAAAAGCTGCAGAGACAGATGTCTGGCACTGAGGGAAAGATTTAGCTTTGGCTTGCTTGTTGTGATTGCTTAGAAAAACTGTATTTCTGAACTTCTAGTGCATACTTGAGGCCAATTTCCTGGCCTCCTGACACTGATTAGCTCTTGGAGCACCTCCTGAGGCATCGTGACCAGCAGCTACGAGGGAAAGGACAGAAACCTGGACACACTCAGCTGTGCAGGGCACCTCCTTACTATGGTGTTGGCTGGATCAACCTGCAGGGTCCTCTGGATCTGCTTGAATCTGCTCATGCAGCTCCCGCACGTCTGTGCAGCTGGGCTTGGGCTGCCATGTTCTTCTGCCACCCTTGAATTATCATACATGGCATCAATCTTCATTGACTGTGGTATAAGCAATGCGCCCGGTGCCTCATGTTTAACTCCCTGGTGGTCCTATGCCCAGCCCACTACAAGAGCTAAGCCATAAGGTGGGTAACCTGGGGCTCCACCTCATCCTGTCGGGAAGCTTACTCCTTCCTCTCTATACAGATGTCATATTTGAAGCATTCAGCCTCAGTAAGGCCTTCTTCTGGATCCGGCATCTTTACGAGGAAATCACTGCTTGGGTGGCCCAGGATGTTCACAGATAAACTGGCAACTTGTTCTGCATTAAAAGAAAGAGAATTAAGGATGCCTGTACCAACCACTTGTAATGACGGCAGAGGCACTCCTGCTTTGCAGATGAGGTTTTCCAAGAAGATTTTGATAATGAAGCAACCCAACAGGAATCTGTCATGTCAGCGTTTGCTCATGCTGCTAGTGGTGGAGTGTGGTAAAAACTCCTTTGTTTTCCAGGAGAAGAAAACAGAGGGGAAAATGAATTTGGTGCTGAAACTTCTGGCAAGGCTGCATGTTTGTGGACTGCCTCTTAGCGCAAGCGTATCACTGCCACTGGTCAGCCTCTCCAGGACACACTGGGCTGCCTTTCTGCCAGAGCAGCTGCGTCCCCAAACCCCCTGGCTGATGGAGGAGGGGGATTTGCACTACTCAGATGATCTTGCTCTGGGGCTTGACACTGGAGCTAACAGAGCGAGCTGGTATGGCTATTTTAGGATCTTCTCAGTTTGAGTGGTGGCTGGGAGGGTCTTTCCAATGTATTTCCAGACGGGGTTTGATATACCTACTCCATGATGGAAATTAAGCATACTCCGTGTTTCCAACCTTATGTTAGTACCTTCACCAAACTTAATGGGCTAAGTAGAACAGCAGCAACATAATGTGGCCTTCAGCACTGCACTAGCAGCCTTGGAGCTTGCAAACACACCGGATGCACCCAGCAACTGCCTGCCATGACCCTCCGTCCAACCAGAGCACACAAGCTACATCAGCTATGTCCCATGCTTTCCTCACAGGATCATCTACACCAAAGAACACCAGCAGCTTGCTCAAGCCTGTCCCCTACCTCCATACCCCAATATACAAGACTCATAACTCTTCCTGCTGTTTGATCTGCTGTCCTTTATGATTTACGAGAGTCCTATGCCATAACAGCAAGGAGGTCAACCCTTTCAAACCACAGTTATCCATGGTGCTCATCAAACAGTTCAGGCTGACTAGTCACCGGACCCAACTCTCTCCCAGAACAGGCTTGACATGTACGGCACGGGCATCAGCTCTTGCAAGGTTCCCTATACAGATTCCTCAACTTAGAAGGGAATCTTCTCAGGGGAATATCTTTGCTGGTCTGGTCCTTGGGAAGCATCTGTAGCCGCTTCCTCAGTCAAAGGCAGCTGCTCTGGCAGCAGTCTGTGAGGGTGGTGCAGTGAAAGACCTATGCGTCAAGTGGCCAACAAGCAAGATTCTGCATAAGGAAGGTACACAGGGCTGCCTTTTTGGTTTCATTTTCTTCTTTCGAGTTATCATTTTACAGAGGGGTCTTTTTCAATCTGTGATAACACACAGATTTTACTGAGGGCAGAGATCAACGGCTGAAGTCTGAACTTGAGGCCAAGAACTTTCAGGCAGTTAGACCCAGCAATTCTTCACCATGTGTATTTTTATGTTGTTTTAACAAATCTAGCCCAGATTATGGCTCCTCGGAGGAGTTTTAGACACTTGTGGTCTGAATAGACTCTGTGGGACTGCAGATGTCCTTGCTAAGTGAAAGAGTGTGTGTGTCAGGAGTGTGCGCTTGTTCTTAACCTGTGTTTGCACTGATGAACAGGAGGCGCCTATCTGTAAATACTTTCTAGCTGGTGGCTCTGAAGGCTTTACCTTGCAAGATATATATTGCAATATGTATCTTTTCTCTAGAAAAAAGAGTCTAGATGGTCATCAGGAGGTTCTTGGTCCTATTATTCCCTTTCCTATTAGCAAACCTTGAGAGGTTTAATTACTGCCTGCTTGTGCCACATCCCTAGATATGAAGACATGTGCCAGTGACATCTGTTCAACTTGTAGCAAGCTGATAACCTCTCATAAGATAAAAAGCACCTTCAAGTCACATGCATAGAAAAGATGCAAGAATTCAGGGCATGCAGTAAAATCCAGCTTTGAAGTCAGGAGAGATGCACGGGAAGGAAAGCTGGGAAGTACATGATGAGCGGCTTTGGAGCAACTTTAGAGGCTTAGTACACCGACAGCTATTCCCCTTTCCTTTACACTAGCTACTATGCATAGTAACAGCTCTCTGTTCTGTCCTTTTCTCATCACTCTTGCTGTGGTTTGAGTACTGGAAAAAAGGCAGAGCAGACACGGCCGTGTGCATGTTAGTGCAGACCTACAAGGCAGCTCACCTCTCTGAGTACGGGCCTTCCAGCAGGACAGGACCATGTAGCATAGTCCAGGCTGATGTGTTTCGCCACCAGAATTTTAGGGTTATGGCAAAGAATACAGGTGCAAAGTGTGAGGGACTGTTTTCAGTGGGAAGAGAGAGGAAAAATGCCAGCCCTGGCTGCCTTGCGCAGCTGAGCTGCTCCTGTTGTTACGGCAACAGAGGGAGATGTCTGCTGTAAGAGGAAGGGGTCGAGAAATTTGTCTGAACGACTGAAGACAGAAGGTGGGACAGAGGAAGAAAAGAAATTGGTTCCAGGAGAGATGTGGCAGCAGTCACTGACCCACGAGGAAGGGAGGAGAAGGCAGCTCTGCCTACGTACATGCATATCGTGTCACATCCATCTCTCCCCTGGAGAAGACACGCTCCTGCAGCACGGAGCTAACAATGCGGCAGTCCTCACGCTGGACCCACCAATACCGTGTGGGGTAAAGAGAGTGCCCACTTACCCCATGAGGCAAGCATCAGCAGTCTGGAACACAGCAAGTGGGTACTCTGAACCTGTGGCTGGCACTCCCCGAGTCAGTGTGACCTCTCAGCGGGCGTGAATTGCCCACGGCGATCAGCAAGACTCGGAACGCTGACTGCAGCCGTCATGACTGCCAGGGAAGAATGTGTGCTCTGCCCACACCACTCAGCTAGCTGGGCATGTTGTGTCATCTTGACCGCAGTGATCCCTTCTGGCACGAACTAGCTTGTTCGTGGCCTTACATGAATGTTACAGAAAGTGCAGAAGCTGCTTTTTTTTAAAGCATCTGTGCTGCACGGCTGTACGAACCTAGAATGGCCACCTTCCAGACAGCAGGTCTCTACCCTTGCATCTCCATCACCAGTGCAGGTGTGAATTTCTGCCATCAGCCATGAAGCCACTCTCCTGCGAAGGGCTACAAAGGGGATCTTGGGTCTGAACGTAAGGAAGGCAGCGGGTCGCCGCAAGAGCTCTAGAGGAGCCATGCTGCAGGATATCAAAGGGCATGCAGGCTAGGTGTCACATCTGAGGACACCGCATCTGTGACGCAGGGTGGACGTGGGCAGTTGAGTGGTGCACCAGGAGCCTACTGTGCGAGCACAGAGAGAGCACACGATCCCACGGTCCCCTCAGTGGGACTGCCAGTGGGACTGTGGTGTGTGAACCTGGGCTGGCTGCCCGTTGCCCACCAAGCCGCTCTCTCACTCCCCACACAACTATTATTCCCTTTGGTTAAAAGTTGATGGGTGGGGGAGGACTGAGTAGGAATCATAGAACCATAGAATCATTAAGGTTGGAAAAGACCTCCAAGATCATCAAGTCCAACCATCAACCCAACACCACCATGCCTGCCAAACCATGTCCTAAAGTGCCACATCAACATGCTTTTTTAAACACCTCCAGGGATGGGGACTCCACCACCTCCCTGGGCAGC
>Ga0181612_137716_pt1 | contig 16228 bp, 9 predicted proteins | sample HoacroProtozoa21_FD_119630 | JGI IMG/M metagenome (GOLD analysis project Ga0181612, IMG submission 119630) | Hoatzin crop microbial communities from Cojedes, Venezuel. Combined Assembly of Gp0051906, Gp0051904, Gp0051908
GGCACGGATCCAGCCAAGCACTTGAGTACATCCATGGTCTGATTGATTTCAGTAGAACTATAATATGCTTAAAGTTTCTCCTGTATTTAAGTGTTTTGCTGGATTAAAGCCACAATCCCTTGATTCCGATAAAACTGGCCAGTGCCTGTTAAGTTCCTCAGACAGGGTTTTGTGAAGATATGCTTGTTCACTGGGATATGGATTGTGATCACCAGTTGATCATGCAGCTGACATTCAGCTGTCCTAAAATAACTGTTCTGTTCTGGCAGTAATACCTAGAAGTAAAAAATTCCTGTCCTGTTGCCCCTTACCTGAGCTAGCAAAAGGAAGTCTTGACCTCCTCAAGCTTAACACATTTATTTTACAGAAATTAAGGAAAATGTCTAGGTTCTTTCTTAGAAAATGATCAATTAAGAACTGCACTATAAAGCATGTTTTGTATCTGGCATTTCAAATGGCTTTTATTAATGCTTGAGCTAGTCCTTTCTTTGCTTTTTCCTAAGGGGTACTGCATGTGTGTCTGATTTTTTGTTCTACAAGAAATAATTGTGAATATAGGAAAGTAAAGTGAGAAAAATATATTTTACCCTTTTCACAACTGAAAGCAACCTAATGCTATCAATTTTTTTAAAAAGCTAAAAATAGAATTAAGGGATACTTCTCTCAAAAGAATCTGCTCCATAGATATTGAAACCGCAAGTCATTCAAGTTCACAAATGAAGGCCCTCTAAGGCAAAAGAGAGCAAAGCTCAAAGACTGAGCACCTGTCCAGGAATGGAATTTAAATTCAAAGAAGAAATAAGGCACTACAGTGTCTGCATTACCTGGCCACTGGTGCATGCCTTTGGTGCTTTGATCAGTGCCAGGTTTCAAACAGCCAGCGGCTGAGGCAATATCCACTTAATAGGCACTCCAGTAAGATTAACTGTAGCTTACTCTGAGAAAAAAAACCTATGCTTTCTAATTATTTCAACGCTTTGAATACTGTAAAGAGATAGAACACAAATGAGAATTGTTAGAACTATGCTTCTACACTGAAAACTATTGACAAATTGCATCATCTTACATACACATTTTGTCGATTTGCTAATTGCTGTTAGCAGTGATGATTTAACACACAGACACAAAAATATTTCTTTGTTGCCTCATCCTCTGCCAATGTAATCTTTAAATGGATACCAACTACAGAGCAGTTGCGCAAGTGCCCTCCAGAAATTTGCTACACTAAGTGCAACAACAGGAGGAAACAATACTAGTTTTCTTTAAAAAACCCAAAAAGTCCTTTTTTGCTTGAGACAACAATCAGTATGTCTCAAAACTGAATACACTGTATTTAGCCATTTATTTATCTTCTAATACACGGACACAGGGCAGGAAAAAAATCCTGAAATGTCTGAAGTGATTGCTGAGAAGTTTCAGCAATTGGGCATGAACTGAAATCAGTCCTATTTATCCCCCAAATTTGCATATTTTCAGATAGAAGTGCAATTGTTTCCAACAAATAAAGTAAAGCAAGGATCAATGAAAACAAGGAACGATAATAGCCAGTTCTTTTTCAGAGCTCTTCATGTGCAGATATCAAACCAAGATGGTTTACTTGGCAAGTGCAGATTGCAGAGCATTGCAACCACTTGTGCGGGAAAAAAAAAATTCCAACAAACAGGGCAGATTTCTGCATCAAAACTGAGCATGGTATTTGCCAATGTTACAAGCCTGTCCCCCAACTCTTCAAGATATGGAACATCCAGCAACAGATGCAGATCCCTTACTTTTTCTTTCTTAAAACCTAAGCAACTCTGAAACCCCAACCTTATTCTCAAGTATATTCAACCCAGTATTCAGAGCAAAGTCAGACTTACATTGTCATCACTGCTGATTAACTAGAGTCCCTCCCAGGTTTCTGGGCATGCAGCATTCAGCAGCACAGCATGACTTTAAATCTTTTCTTTCACAAATCCTAATCCTAACTAAAGCCTACTCCTAGCTTTAAAAGCACAAAAATGACTTTCATCAAAATCAAATATGGACCATCAGCCCTGCCCATGTCAGTCCTTAAACTAACTGTCCAACGCCTAGAAGCCATAAACTGAGCTCTTTCCAATCCCCTTTCAACATCGGATTCATACTGCCTTTAACCATTTGCAAGTGATGAGAGTGTAAATGAGAACTGCATACAACCCCTCCTCCCTTGTCTATTTTCAGACTACATAGAATACAGCAGCTTCAGGATTCAGCAGTAAACTTAGCCCAGCCACATTTCCTTTCCAAAATCCTGCCCTAATGCTAACCCTGTTCTTCGCTGTAACTGGAATTCTGCATCACACCAAAGCATCAAATGCTACCTTGACACTGCTGTTAAACTTTAACATCTGCATCCAGAAGGATGTCACAACAAACCTCAGTAAATGATTTTTCCTCTTAAATCTTAATCCTAATCATCTAATTAGCTGGACCTCACTCAAGAGGACAATTATAAAAAATGTGGCTTTATCATTCATCTTCGCTGACATTATCACTTACACAAAACTATGCAAACTTACCCCAAACAAACTCATAAATGCTTATTTTACCAAATTTTGCCTGAAATTCAATAATTTATAAATAAATTAATAGCCTTAACCACAGACATCACTATACCAGGAAATCCAAACACAAGCAACTCGTCCCCACTGACCTCAGCCCTCATCCCAGATTTCATGGACTGGGAGAACACTGCAATAAACCTAACTCAGAAATTCTTCTTTTCCAAATCTAACTTAACCTAATCCTTTCCCTCATCTGAATCCAGATGATTTGTCCCTGATGAAAACCAAACATTATCTATTCTTCCATACTTATACTCACATTTATCCTAGAAAACCAGCGGTACTGCAGCAATAAACCTGATTCATAAATACATCTTTTTGCTGTCCTTAATCCTATCACTAGCCTTAATGATACCCAGGAGAGCAGAATCCAGAAGAAAAACAAACAGCTGTCATTCATCACCGCTGACAACCTCACTTACCATACAGTTCCACTCTGTGTAGAAAACAGCATTCAGCCTAACTCAGAAATGTCTCTGTTCACACATTCTTAACTCTAATCATAATCCCTCAACCACCACCCCAGCGCTAACCTTCACCATATCAGGCAGCCAATACCTAGAGGGAAGCCGATATCAGCCCCTCAAACATCATGCATTTAAGATGAGTGCAAATTCATCCTGCATTTCCCTGCCCTAGAGAATATAGAAATAAATTTGATTCGGAAATGTTTGATTCCCCAGACTTCTCTTATACCTTGCTTTCACTGCAACTCAGGGACTGTTACTTAGCCAAATACTGAACATCAGGCACTCATTCTTGATAAGACTTCCAGTCATCCTACATTTCAGAGCCTCCAAAAATGTAGCAATAAACTCAATTGATACAGGTTTCTTTCTCCACAGCCCATTCTTAGCCACTTCTAGGTGACCAGTAGCAAGTATTTAATTCATTTTTTTATTTCTTGTCCAAACAGAAACCCTAAGTCATATATGCTTTCTTTAACCCTAATCCTGAAGGTAGAAGGCGGCAGAGAAGAAAACATATTAGACATTCATTTTGCTTGACAGAAGACCTAGAAACCTCCTGGAAATGATAAGTGCTTCTGCGTGTAGAGGAAAACCAAACATCAATCACTCCTCACTACTAACACTTTCTCTTACATTTCCAGTCCATACAGAACATGGAATTAAAATCAACTCATACATGACTCCTTTCCAAACACTAATCCTAATCAACACCTTTTTCTCCAAACTGAACTGTTATGCTAGCCTTTATGGTACCTACGATACTGGTAATTGCACAGAGAGTCCACTCTACCAGCATTACGCGCACCTCTAGTTTCTCCACCTTCTAGAGTGCAGCTCTAAACTCAGCTCCTCCTCTGTCTGCGGCCTCAGCCCCAACAACAGCCCCGAACACAGCTCTAACCTGCACCGGGCCATCAGGACACAGCTGACAAGGGTATGTCAGTCTCTTGTCCCTGCTGGTAACTCTGCTCATTTCTGGCTTCTGGGTGTCACTGAATGAAATGAAAATGAAATGTATAAACACGTATTTTTTCCACCTTTAGCTCTATTCCTTCCCTGGTTAGGCTTCTTTTGACCAATACTGAACATCAACCTTCAGCCCTTGGCCCACCTTACGTTTTGAGGCCATACAGAACACAAAACCAGACTTAATAATTTAATGTTTGCATCTTCTCCAAAGCTCTAACCCTAATCTTCGGTAGTTACTTTATCACAGCAAGAATTTACATGAAAACCAACACCTGTTACAAATCCTTGCCAATACTTGCACTCATCCTGCTTTTCTGGGCTACGCAGACGGCAGTGACAAGCTAAATATATAAACCTTGATTTTCCCACACTCAGGCTGGCACCTAGTTCTAACTTTAAAGTCAGTTACGTGGGCTAAGCAGTACCTACAGCAAAGTCACTCATTAGCCACACCTCCCTGCTGACACACAGGCTCATCCCATATTTCCAGGCTTTGTAGAGATACTGGTCTCTCTACCAAGCATGGCATTACATATGTGTTTGTCTGTGTGTGTTTATGCATATGTACACGTGTATACGTATGTACACATATGACACAGTACGTTTCTGTGGTGTTTTTCCCCCTCATTCCTTTCTCAACACACGACCATACCCATGAAAAGTTTTATGTGGTTCAAGACGACTGAGATGTCAGATAAAATTTTGGTATCCAACTATTCTGTGGAGACATCAGTCTCCAGAATGGTTAAATGCCTGCTGGTAATTTGTTTTACAGCAGCTGTGCTGCTCTGCCAGAGAACAGCAGCCATTCCGCGTGCTGCTCCTCTGCCAGGGCCCAGCAATGCCCAAAGCTGTGCTGTCTCTCAGGACCCTGTAGCAAACTTTTTCTTGGTGGGGACAGGGACTGTTGAAGTTTCATAATGCAAGATTAACTTCCTGGCCTTTTGCAGAGAAATGAAAAGCAGAAAAAACAGTGCCTTTCAGCATTGCTTGGTCATTTTTCAGCCTTAGCAGGAAAATGCAGAGCTGTTGGGACAACCCTCCATACCACCCTGTGACTTCTCCACATCTTCTGTTCCCCTGTGACACAGGCAAGTGGACAAAAGTTATGAGGGCAAAACTGTGAGTGTCCACCCATTTCTTTGCACAGACAACTCAGCTAAATTACAAAGTTATAGCGCTCTTATGTGATCATGAATACATTAACTATTCCTCTTATTGAACTCTGAAGGCTGGTGCTCATTACCCTGATGGAGGATCTATTACACATTATAGATGAGGCATTTCTTAAATAATCTTGCATCTCGTATATAACACAAGGAACGTAAACCCAATGATAAACACAGAATACCAAATAATCAATGGAACACTCACACTGAACTGCTCTGCAAACAGTTTATGCACCAGATCAAATAAAAACTATTAATTGAGCAAGTTTGAACAAACACATCCATAACAGTCTTGATCTCCTCAGACAATCTGCAAACAGTTTAAATGAGCTCAGTCACACCAGTTCCTCTTCACAAAACCTTCCTCTTTGAACCAGCTCCCTGCCAGATCTCTCTTACCTCCAGCTGAAGATGCCTATAGGGTACAAACATGACGGATGACAAGACGGAGCTGTTGTGGTAGTCACACAGCTCACCGATGCGGAAGGAGACCCCCAAGCTCCCTCGAGTCACGGTGTGACCTGCCACTTTCCACGCATGGGTCTCACTCTACTCCTGCAAACCCAGGCAGCTTGCGGTGCTTTTGCCTGGAAATTTTCTGAAGTTTATTTGCTATCATGACCTACCTACAACAAGAAAAACAAGAAATGCCAGCAAATACAAGCAAAGCAAGAAACAATAAATCACCGCAAAGCCCACTGACTCAGTGGCCCACTAAGAACAGCCAGAGCAGCTTTACCATTCCTTCTCTTAACATTAGCTTTGAGTTTTGAGATAATGATTTTTCTTTGGAGTAAATTGAATGCAAGGTAAACCATCTAACCATAGGGCACTTCACACGCTAGCAGCCGGGGTCTTCTAGAAGACAGAAGCACTTCTCTGCACCCATCCAACTGCATTTAATAAGTTAGTAAGAAAGCAATCAGCCAAAATGTCACACTAACAGAGTAACTTTGCAGCACTTATGACATCTGACAGCTCAATGATTTTATTAAAGTGTTTCGAGTGACAACAGTTAAAGCCAAAGGACAGGGAGCTGGACTTCAAATGCAATAGTGTATCTTCTCTGAATACATATCTCACACCTGGGTATGCAAAATGAACAGAATAATGCTAAAAACATAGCTTACATAGAATAACACTTACATGGCATGAGTGTCAATCAGCTCAGGTTGTGCATGACTTTGAAATTATCAGATGAAAGCAGATTTTTTTTTATCAGACACTTTAAAAATTAATTATTATTGCCGTTTTTTGTAAGCTATCGTATGCTTCCCCTATCAAATAGGTTTTTGTTTCTTACTTCAGGAGGCAGGGGCTTTTCCCATGACTTTATTTGTTTGAGGACACAGGAAAGGAAATTTGTGCAATATCTCTGGGTTCCATGTCATTTCAGAAATTAATTAACTACTTGATCTTTTAAACTTCTGAATGTTGCTAGAGAACTACCTAACTTGTCAGGATTCACACGCTAAGCACATAAAAGTAAATATTTTCAAGTTGAACAGCATGCATAAATTAGGAATCAGTACTGATAGCTATTAAAAACAGGTGAGAGTTAATGGTAGATAGCTCAGTAATTTTTTCAGACTATGTAGATTTTTGAAAAAATATTTTTTTAAGATAACAGGACCTGCTGTGAGATTTTTAAATTAAATTTCTCTTGTGTACAGCACTGAAGAATGCAAAGCACATCTTATTCAAGAGATCTATCACCCACAGAATCTGTATGCAACTCACTCATCATTAGAGTGAAACATTTCAGTTTGCCGTCTCTAGGTCTAGCTTATTTTCAAAATACTCAGCCTTTCTGCTTTTTCTTATCTTTTCTGGCTATGTAGAGGGTTGCCTAATAAATAAGCAGCTCAGGCAGAATGATTCGCAGCAGAAGAGGAAACCATGAAATTAATTTGGTAAGCAAAGCAAACCTTAAAATCAAGGTAAGACAAAGAAAAAAAAAGATTATGAAGTTAAAAAACTGAAAAGAGTACTGGCATGTTCCCGAGTGCTATAATTGGTTGAATCTTTTTCAACAAAAAAATACTTTTGTAAAAGAAGCTTTTCTTTCACAGAGAAGTAAGAATTTTGGCAAAGTAAATCTTAAAAGTGAAAATACGATTCACAGAAAATGCAGCTTCCTATGCTTTCTGTGAATGGCTTGCACCTTTCAGTTCATGGAAAACAGTAAAGAAGTTGAGGCTATGTTTTTCCTCACTTTTTTGAAATTCTTGCAGCTTTGCTGTCTAAAAAAAACAAGTACAAGAAAGCAGAAGAAAACATAGTTTTGTAATTGCACATGGTTTTCCAGCAGATGGAAAAAAGTAACAAAAGTGACAAAAGTTTTTCCCCTTCCCCCAACCTCTTCCTGTCCTTTTTAATTCTCGCACAGGAAGAAAGTTACTTCTCAAGAAAATTTTCAGTGAGGTTTTCTCTGAAAATCCCCATGGGAGAATTCTCATTTCTACCCACCTCTATTGAGAGTTACTCATGTCCCTTGAGATAAGCACGTCTTATGCATGTGCCATGCTGCTTTACAGATTCTTTCGTATGACAGATGCTTAAGTCAGTGATTTTATAGCCACATTTACTTAATTGGCATTTTCAGGTACTGAACTCCAGGGTCAAACATCAATTTCCACTTATTTATCAATAATTGAGATTACCCACAGGAGCCTTTTCCCTTAACCTCCCTCATGAACAGCAGGGGGGGAGATAGCTGTGCAGGAGTTCAGCCAATACGCCTTCCTCTGCCCCCTCCGATGTTCACAGCTTTTATTCCAAGAAACCTGACATATCTAGGTTTTAGCTGAAGAAGAGAAGAAAAACGAGGGGCAAAAACCCCGTAAGGTTGTCTGATGCACTGCTCCTTTCCAGGTAGCTACGTTGTACTATGATGTACTGCTTTCAAAAGCTGGCTACTGCTGCTTTAAGAATAAAGATAAAGGACTCACAGAGGTTTCAGATGGGAGAAGTGCAATGGTTTAAACAGCAACAGGTTGTTCTTTGCTCCTACAAGACACCGGAATTTCACAGCTGACTTCACAAGCACTGGGGAAGCCCAGCACACATGCCTGCATGTTTTCAGAGGTGTCTAAGTCATTAAAAAGTCAGCTTTTCCATATTGTTCCCTATACACAGGATTTTCCCTGGCTAGACTGTAAAGGTATTAATCTGTCTGCCTTTGAGTTCCTTTCCAAGGTCTCAGGAGGCCAATTCGTATCAGCCAAGATGGGTGACCTGTACGAATCGGTGATATTGGTTTTTATTCTCTTTTTGATTTAAGTGTATTTAACAAGAAACAACTTGAAAATGAACAATAGCGAGTGACCATACTCATAACTAGTGTATGTTTATATGGCACACTGCTGAGCCCGGGTCAATAGTATTTAACTCTCAGCAGGTCTCAATAGCTTGGGATCGGTGACCAGGTTGTAGGGCTGTTGACTGGCTCACCGGGAGGCACAGCTGCCTTCACATCACTGCATGAACTCATGAATTCCCTGTAACTCACGTCCCCATCACTGTGATCTCTGCCCTTTCAAATAATTTTCCAGTCATTAGTACCTGTTTCTTTGCATAAAAGTACTTTAGAGGAAGGAGAGTCTATAAAACTACATGTAAATACTATCATATAGTCAGAGGTATTTGAGCTGGATAACCCTCAAAAATGGGAATAATTTAAAAGCAGTCAACAGAAACAAAGTAGACACCATAGCAGTTCAAGCACAGAAAGTAGGAAATTAAAGAAGGAATTTCAAGGCATTGCACATTGGAAAACTTGTCACCCCTTCAGACTTCTCCGGGTGAGGAGAATACGGGGAAGCCAGAGGAGACTTAGGATCTGGCACAGATCTGCATCCTGGTGTGCTGCTTTCAGCGTTCTCACATTTGAATGAGGCACAAAACTTGTTTTATGAACGTATAATGGTGATGATAATACTTTGCACTTCAAAAGCTGCTTCTCTTCTGCAGTCTGAAAGATTAACGAATGAGACTTCACAAACCTATGCTAGTTAGCATTTAACTGATCACAGTGTTTACGCTGACACACACGTCTTTATTTTTGAGAAATAATTTCACTGAAAGCTTCGGTAAATTGCCGAGAAGAGGGAACTATAATCATCAAGGGCCAAATCCTGCCTGTTATCTTCGCACCAATTCAGAGTGCATCAGGATTTGGTCCAAACCATTTCCCATCAGAGGCAGCACATTTCCCAGTTTCTTTCCCTTTCTCTTCTATGCTCGTACACTACAATCTTCTTTTGACTCATTCTCCTCTATTGATTTGATATCATTGCTTCTCTTTCTTCCTCTTGTGATAGTAACTGTGCCTGAGAAGACTAAAGTGAGATCAGTACTCAAATTGTTCTCCTTGGCTGCTGAGTTTTCTTTTAAGCTGCAAGTATTCCAAAATCTACAGCATATCTGTCAAGCAGAAACCACAGCATGCAAATCAATAGACATGCCTAGGCTGCTATGAGCAAAACTCTTGACAGTCCCAAAATAGAGCTTGAAAACATGTATTGGTGCATGGTGATTTCTTGCTTCCCCCCCAATGACCACATATACTTGTTATCCTTGCTCTGACTCCAGCTCCAGCAGCAGCCAGCTAGTCCTGATTGCAAACTACAGGCTGCTCTTTATTCTCAGATCTAAGCTATTTTAGTCATTACTGATCTGCAGGAGAATGTTTTTTTGCTCCCGAGTGTTCAGTTCCTCCGAGACATTCAAACTCATTTGCAATACTTACGGAAAATGTAAAGGACAGAGGGGAGGATGGTGCTGTCTGCAGAGACCTGCCAGACTAACCTCGCAAAACTTGTCCATCACGAACACTAATCTTTCTCTGAAAACTAAAGCAGGTGCTTCCTTCACTTTTCCTCCTGTTTACAAACGGTGGCCCGATTCTGTCCTGCTCACTCACGCACAACTCCCAGTGAAATCCCTCTTCTCCCCCTCTCAAGTTCAGAAAGGTTGTCTCAGTAGATAGGACAATATGTCTGTACTGACGGGGGGTGACGGGCCTCATTTTCCCTTGCTCTCATCACTGTGCCACTGATTAATGTGAAATAACTCAAAAGGTACATCTAAGCGGCAAAACACAGTGCTGTGGGTGAATACAGAACTATTACCAAGCTAGTTTGGACCCAAGAGCAACAAAACTAATGAATGCTATGTCTACCTGGGCAGGTATGGGCAGTACCATGCTGGGCTTGCACCCATCCAAGCTGGTGGATGTTAGCCAGCTCTGATCTGGGACCTGGGTAGCAGCGTTAGTCTTGGAGCTAAGGAACACAGATGAAGAGCAGGACTTCCTCATGCAGCACGTGCCGAAGGGTCTACGCAATTGCTGCCCGCAGCTGGTTGGTGTCCAGCCGGCCCTGCGTTCGCTCGTAGCTGACGTGTGACCGTGCGGATGCTTTGCCCCCACCAGTCAGCTCAGCGTGTCACTGCTGTTGCTCTGGACAATTCTGCACTTCTGCTTCTAGTGAGTGAAACATGGGTAGAGTTTCCAGAGACTATTCTCCCCTCCATGCCTTTCTGACCTCCATTATTCTGCGTGTTTCACGCACAGTCGTGAAACCTTGGTTGTAACCAGATTTTTAGTCTAGTATCCTCCAAGAAAAGACAGCCAAATAAGAAATTCCTGGTCCTTCGAGAAGACGGATGGCAGAAGGATGGGTCCAAGCAACAGAGTAAAATGTGACGGAGAAGAAATTCTTTCTAAGACTGCAGGTAATATCTTACAGGACGCTTTACAACAAACTACAGAAAGATCACCTCTTTGTAAACCATGTGTATACTATGGTACAAAATAACCTTCCTTGAAAAAAGAAACACAATACTAAAAGGTAAAAACATACTCAATATACCTTGTTCGGATACCCATGGAGATTAAAAAGGTACTCAAAATCAGAGTATCTTCATATTACTTTACTAGGAACTGTAATGACAATATTGAATAGAACCTGCTCATAGCTGGTCCACCAACAGCGGGTGGGGAGAAGCTGGGGAGTACACGCCAGGGTGAGACTGGCACCTCTCCCTGGCAACAACCACTAAATGCAGCAGTTAGGGTAGATGCAAGTGATGTCCTTTAAAAAAGCTGCAATGGCACTATAGCCTCTCTGAGAGATGAATATGATGGTAAAGCCACTAATGAGAGCACTAATTGGTTCAGCAGGTTACAGTAGTAATGAAGAATCATCTACAGGATGCCTAAATCAGATTGTCTGACACCTGCAGAGTACGAGTGTGGCTTGTCCAAAGTAGTGGGCCTGCTGTTAGCCTATTAATAAATTCATTCTTCACTTCTTGCTTCTTAATCTATTTGTCTCACCCAACTTTTTCTGTTTGATTAAAAAGAAAAGCAAACAAACAAACAGTCACATACTCTCTCACCGAAATGATGACATTTCACAACAGCTACCTCTCTTGATTAACGCAATTTTCAACTACTTGCCATGAATCAAGTAAGCTTGTATTTACTAGAGCTTAAGCATTTTTCTTTTCCAAGCTAGAAATGGGGCACTCTCAGGGGATTGTTGTAGCTTTTATATGTTGTCATTTTACGTACTATTTTATGTATTGGTTTTTGAAGCACTGTGATTTTCAGTTTTGCCAGAAAATTGTTCATCTTCTTTGGTGTTACCACTAGTTTTTCTAGGTGACCCAAGAAGACTGAATTAAAAGTCTAGTTATTGGCAGAAAGCCTGCATGTGAATAAAGCCCACCTGGTGAGTAACAAACTGAAGGTTTGTTTCTCTCTGCTGTTACGAGGGTGGGTTTATGAAAGTAGAAAGACAACCCAAGTTTTCATCATAGGATCAAAAGCTAGTGGCACCTGTCAGAAAGTCACCTGCTATAAGACATCGTGGCTATTATGCATATTTCATTAAGAAATAATCCTGCAGCATTTCACAACCTTGATTCAGAATACCAAAGTATCAATATCTTAAAAGTCACCATTGTAGAGAAAGAAGCACAACTGAGAATTCCATTGTGTGAAGAGCGCACTTATCCTAGGGAAGCAAGCAAAATTTCTTGCCTCTCAAATAAAGTATGTCATTAAGCATATCATGAAGTACTGGCCCTGGAAGGTACCCAGTGTTTTGGGCTTTACTGGGTTGTTTCCAGTGGGAGACAGACTTGCTTGTATGAACTAGGTATATTTTTGGAACAAGTCAAGTTATATAGCAAGAGTACAGACAAAATTCTCTTTCTGTAAATCCAAACAGAGAAAAGAGAATCCTAAAAATGATCAAGAGTTTCTTGTTCAGAAACCCAAGCTGTCTTACCATTCAGGTCCTGTGTCAAGAAACTATTCTCAAGCTTATTTTGGGGGCAGTACTCATTGCTCTTGAAATCTGACACACTTCTCATCCACCCACCATCCTATTCCTGTACCTGCAACAAGGCTCAGGGAAATATTTATTGAAGCTTTTTGTAAGTCAGAGCTCTCTGTTGTTCAGTGTTTTGGATGACAAGTCTGAATTCTTCAGCTATCCTAAGATTAAGAAATGTATAACTACTCCCCTATTTAACATGAAAGAACAGTAGCTGGTAAACCAACCTGCTTCACTGAGGTTTACAGTGAAACACAGTTTCAATTCCTCAACATCCAACAACAGAGAGAAATTCCATGATGGAAAAAAATGGGTCCCTCATAGAGCAAGTGTGACTTTGTTAGGGATGGAAACATTTAAATCACTGTAAAGTCCAAAATCAGACTTTCAAGCCATTTATTTCTATTCTTACTCAGGGTACCAACAGCAGAATGTTATTTAATTCCAAGCTTTAGATCTACTGGTACATCTGTGTCTACTTACTACCCACTTGCAAATTAAATAAATCAAATTTCATTTTTCTTTCCAATCGAAAGGTCAACGGTGTACGTAAGCATGCTCTTGTCATGATGTTGCCAGCTTAAACTGACCCACAGCCTGTGATGCCCAGCCTTCCCCTGTTCCCAGTACACATTGGACCAGTACAATTGATTTCGGCACTGTATTCTGAACTGGATCAAGGTACGGATCCAGATTATTAAGAACCACTTCTCTGCATCGCTTGTGCCATGTATCATTTCACTGATCTGGTTCACCACCTGCACCCCTGAGCAGTTTAGTGTCACAATGGACAGGGTGGCATGGAGATGGATGCAAACTGCTTAAACCAGTACTGCCACCACAAGAAATGTTTGTCAAACTACAGCCTAGATACAAACCAAATCCATTTAACAGCTTGTACTGCTATTCCGGAACACATTTTCTCTAAGAACAGACTGTCAATATCCTATTTACTCTTCAGCTCAGAAAGGTGGGTTTTTGTTTGTTCGCTTTAGCATGACAAACTACGCTCCCATTGCCACACTGTAAGCAGCAGAGCTCAATTCCTGGGGTGTCAGCCAGAGGTGTGTCAGATCCATCCATTGCAGCCGCAGAGACTCTCCCATTCATTTGCTGGTGATGTCGATCCCTGACCATGGCAGGTTGCTATATATTGCAGTGCTACCCCTCCTGCTTCCCCCCTTCCCAGTCAGGAACACATTCCTCTTTCTCATTGCCCTCTCCCATGTCTCCTTCATTACCTTGGTCCAACGGCCGTTTATCTGGGTCTGGCCTTTCTCACGTATCTTCCAACTGTCATTTACAGTCACTGCGTCTGTGTTGGGAGGAAGTCAGTCTCAAATGTTGAACATTCTGCTGTAGCAAGGCAGTCTCTGCAGGGATACTTACAGCTTCTGCTCTTAGTGCCTTCCAGAAATGTTTCTTTAATAACACACATAAATATTAAAGGAAGAGAGGGAAAATTGGGAGGAAGAGAAGGAGGGTTTTGTTATTTTTTTCTGACCCAATTTCCATCCATCACTTCAATTAGGTTCTCAGAGACAGATGAACTTCTGCATTCTTTTTCCCTCCATATGGATCTTGAAAAAATCTTGTCTTGCTCAACCTTCCCTCCCAGTTCCCTGCCTGCATGAGTGCCCTATTTCTATTCCTTATTTCTTGGTAATTGTATTCAAACACTCTCTTTGTTCTTTGTTTGCTAACCTGCATTTTTTTTCCTCTAGTCAGCTTATCTCTTTTTTAGTCCTTTTGATTAAAGTTCTCAATTCATTTAGTATCTTTCTGTTTCTCCCCAGTCCTTCTAAAGTGAAACTATAAAGCACTGCAGGGAATGCTTGTATTTACCTCCCAATTCTCTTAGCCAAGCTTTCAGGCTGACTTGTGAGCTGTATACTACTACATCTTAAAAGTTTCCAATCCTACACTGAGCCATTTTACTCTTCCCTTCCTGCTCTCCTCTGGCAATAGCAACAGTTTTACTTTCTACACCCATCACGGTCTTTTAGAATTGTGATTTGCTGCTGCTGAAGTCCTTTCCTGAGGATCAGATAAACTGACTAACCTGCACAATTTGGAGTGAACACCTCTGTGCACTGGCAGCATAACTGCGGCAGGAGCAGAAAGGTGACAGGTTGCTACACCGCGCATTTTTCAACGCACGCATTATGTCGCAGTTTTTCATCCACCGTCTGTCTGAGGCAGCAAGGAAATTGGAGGAGTGTTAGACTGTAATTCTCCTTGGATCTGTCTCACATTTTTATAACAAAAACTAGGGGAAACAGCAAAGAAGTGTGCATCATAGTCAGCTTGGTTTGATTTGGGCTTTTATTGTTATTCGAAGTGATCATTTTTCCCTCTTGCACAGGCAACGTCCTGGTTTGCAGCCTAGATGTGTTTCTACCCACCACATCAATACCAGTGAGTTCATCTTTCCATTTTCACTGAAGTTGCTTAGTAACAGAAGATGAGGGGAAAGCGTGTCCAGACTGCATTGCAATGTCTTATCTTCAGGTTCATTGAAAAAGATGGACTAATGGACCACCAATGTGAAAACGTTCACATTTGAATCAGTGGATCCATTTGATATTCCTTAAGGAGCTGTTAGAAGAATATTTTTGTCATATTTCTTTTCAGCACATATATTTTTATGTGAATGCCCTTCACCTATGCCACATCTAAGAAATAATAAAATATTCTCTTCCCCCCCCATGGCGTTCTGGCCACTTTGGCAGACATACAGGATGAGAATTTCCATATTTTGGGCAGACACACTTTGAATCATTTTTTAGTCTCATTTTGAAAGTGAACTTACAGTCCATTAAAAGGACAGGCAATCTCAAGAATTTTTAATAGTGTGGACCCGAGCTTAATAAAGATACAGTCTCACGGATGAGTTCCCTCACTACTGTGATCCTGAGAACGATCTCCACTCCCACAGTGACTGTATAACATCGTTCAAAAACAGTACTGCATTAAGGAAGTGTGCAGATGGGTTTTTTCAGGTCTTTGGCTGTGGTCTAACTCTGCAGTTCCTGAAGACAAACAGTAAGAGCACGGTGCTTCCAAAATCTATTACAAAATTTTTAATTACCTTTCAAGAAAATTTCCTATTGGAAAAAAAATCAAAACAAAACCCAAACAAACAAAAAGAAAGGTCATGCAGAAAGGTCAACAGACACTACTCTTGATCGCCAGTCTCCAGACTAGATTTAGGATAGAGTCAGCTCAGGGCTCGTCAACAGTGCAATCACAGCTGAATTTTACGTCCACGTCCTTCCTTTTGATCTTGCACCAAGTAAAGCATCTCTCCTCTAATTTCTGTCTTTACATAAACTCATTCCATACAGAAACATCTCTTCTCTAGACTAGCTCATTGCATCTGAACACAACAGCAGTAGCCATCAGAGCGACAAACCTAGACAGGAGTTGCTTCCTTTTTATCCTGCTAGGTCCAGTGAAAAGGGGGGGGTGGGCTAGAGTTAATTTTTTCCATAGTAGCTAGTATGGGGCTATGTTTTGGATTTGTGCTGAAAACAGTGTTGATAATACAGGGATGTTTAAGTTACTGCTGAGCAGGGCTTACATCAAGTCAAGGCCCCTTCTGCTTCTCATCCCACCACACCAGTGAGCGGGCTGGGGACGTACAAGAAGTTGGGAGGGGACAGCCAACACACCTGACCCCAACTGAC
>Ga0181612_120554_pt1 | contig 16226 bp, 9 predicted proteins | sample HoacroProtozoa21_FD_119630 | JGI IMG/M metagenome (GOLD analysis project Ga0181612, IMG submission 119630) | Hoatzin crop microbial communities from Cojedes, Venezuel. Combined Assembly of Gp0051906, Gp0051904, Gp0051908
CTGCTCCACTAACTCCATACTGTATATAGCTGCAGTCCTGCACTATCTTCAGTCGTTACTCGAGCTGTGAGTACTGTAGCTTTAAAGCACTTAACTCTGCCACTGCCCTACAAGCATTATGCTATGCATACTGATATGCATATAAACTACAGGAAGCAGTGCATATAATTCATATGCACTTAGAGGAATTCTTTACAGCTGTGGTTTATCTTTAAAACAATTCCTCCCAAGCATCTAGGGATGCAGCTGTGAAAATCTGGTTTGTAAGCAGCGAAAATACTTTTAACTACAATTACTACATATTTAGGGATTCTTTTAATTCCACAACAGTAACTGTACAGGATCTTAAAATTACACCTATCTTACGTGGCATTTTCCACCACAGTCACCAGACAACAGAGGAACTGCTGGATCGAATCCTCTCCCTATGACCAGCCACACGCTTTGCATACAATCAATAGAAAGGTACAGGATTTTCCAAACACATATTTAAATATTGCATATGCACATTAGATACTGCAAACAATCCTCCTTCCCCCATAAAGAGATAGCTTTTATGTTTTCCCAGAACTCATGCTTTTATATTAATTCATTCAAGGGAAAGGCCAAGAATGCTTCAGCAAAGATCTATGTGTTGTGATGAACTGGGGGCAACACAAACAATGACTTGGGCATAAGCCTATTTATTAGCGAAGGTACTCCTGTTCTTGTTTCTAAATGCATCTCTTTCAGATTATTAGTTATTCAAAACGCTGGAAAGAGATCATCCTCCCCCTCCACCCTCCCTTTTTTTTCTTCAGCCCTACCACATGATAATGGACAACAACATGGCAATAATTACAACAAAATCTCTCACGTCAGCAGCTAGAAACCCCTACCTTGCTTGAAATTTATACCAGTATCAAATGCATGCACCTTAATTCTCCCTTCTTTCACTACCTAGAGAAGTATCGGTATGGAAAACCATTAACAGCAAGTTCCACTATTCTTGAATTCCTTCATAACAGAACCTTTCCACTCCTCAAAGCTATGGATAGTTTTCCCCACCTCCTTGCTCCTGTTTAAATAAGAAAGATACAAAGCATGTAATAACATCTATAATAAAAATATGGCAGTTATGATAGGGACACTCAAATCCTCACTGAGATGTAACATGGGTAGATTGCTCTCTTCAAGGGAAAACCATTATCCCTTTCTCTTATATTTAAGGTTCACATAGATGAAATCGTAAACATATATATGAAGTCAAGTCCAAAAAGAAATTATAGCAACAGTTCATGTACTGACCTATACAGACTAAACATCAGCTTTGAGAGCCAAGTGCAAGTCACCTCTGTCTTGTCTGAAATGTGTAAGTTAAGAGCCCTTCAACATAACCTGTGCAGCACCGGCTTCGTACCTTCAGTCGCAGGGGTAACTCTTCAGGAGTCTTCCCTGCCAATTCATCATCTTCCTCTTCCTGCATAATCAGGTTAGATGGGATGATTCCCTTTGCGTATTTCTTGGTAATTTCAACAAAGTCATCTAAAGCAATAAATTTTTTGGCTGAAAGATAAAATGAAGAGGTTGAGTAAATACTATCACTACAACATCACACTGATTATGAGTCGGAATGTTAATTTTCTTTCCTGCTACTAAAGAAGATCTACTCTGGGCTTCAAGAACTGAACTACCCATAACACAGGCTTACCTTGCAACTTGATCTGAGATCTGTGCTGAAAACAGTATGCTGCTTGTGCCAGCAACATACAACTACTCTAAATCTTGTCAGAACAGCAGGTAAGTTCATTATACCAGCACGCAGGAGAACAGAGTGAGCGAATGTAGCTTATCTGCAAGTATTCCAAGGAAAAAAAAAGACTACTGGATCAGGTCACAGTTTTAAACTACAAGCTATTATATCTCTGGTAACTTCTTGAGAGAAACCTTTAACTAGCAGCCAAACTGAAAAGAAAGAATTGTACAAGAACAGTAACGAATTATCTGTATGTTATTAACTGAAAAACTGACTACTGATTTGGCATTTAACAGTCATTTTTCTGAGTTCAGAAGTCAGACACATAATTATGGGAAATACCCAATTATTTGTACCTACAAGACTACATGTAGAATACTTGCAGTGTATTAATTTAATAAGCTACATGGCTATACAAAGGGCCTCCCCCAAACTATATCAACTGTGATCTAAAACAGATAACTAGCAATAAAATATACTTTGCTCAGTTGTACACAGATTCAAGATTTATCACTTAGCCCTGGAAGATCCTTATTCACTCCTGCAAGTAGAAGGGAGGCAAGTAGTTACTTCCAAAAACTCTAGGGATGCTGCAAGACAGAGTATGATTTATACACAGCTTCAAACTCTTTCCACAGCCAGTTCCTTACATCAGCGTGGATTAGCTAGTTTCTATGGTAGACAAGCTTGATACCGTTTGTAAAGGAGGATAATTAACAGCAAGTTTTTTCCATACACTAAAGCAAATGACATTGCTGTAGATATGAAAGACTTCTGAATGACAAAAATCTGTAACATGCCTCCTACACAGTAAGTTTAGCCAGTCAGTTGATACAAAGATATGAAAGCTGGCCTGCTTAATACTAGTTTGAAATTTTAAAGCGACAGAAAACTGAATTGCTTCACTAAATTTAAAATCAGAGGACTAGTGGATTTGAGTCTATTAGTTTTTCAGTTTTTAAAAAATGCTACATTTACAGGAGTTATACACCAACGTATTAGTATTTAATACTGAAAACGGTGTACATACAGAACAAAATAAAGCATTTATGTCGAGATACCTGCTACAGAAAGAGGGGTGTTAAAAGAGTTCAATAGAAAAACAGCAGCTCACAATCCATCTTTAGCTTTAATCTCACAACATGGATGTTGGCTTTTGCTTGGACTATTTTTTTCCCCCTCTCACTGCATGAACCCGTACGTCCCACCAAATACCATCTGGCATGCCTCCCAAGAAACAAGGAAGGATTTATTTTTGCTAACGATTCTTATCATCCACAGACTGTAAGGTGACATCGCTTGCACAAAGAAATAAGTGAGACTCCTTAGCTGTCTTCGGTGGGGTACAGATCAAGCCTAATACCAAATATGCCATCTAAATTTATTGTCCTATTGGAACAAAACACACTGTGATAAGATAGTCTTGTTGGTGTGGAATCAGCAAGCAGACATAGTTAGAACCTCACAAAAATTCCTTAACAGTACTTTCACAGGATCACGGGACATCCTAAACGGGAAGGGGTTATTAACTTGCTATATTTGGATGGCCTACCAAACATAATGGCATGTATACTCTCAGGCACGCAACAACTGTCCATTGACAATGTCAGCTCTGACCTTCCATTTATACCTCTGCTAAGGACACCACAGATCAGATATCTGCGAACACGTATCTGACTTCAACGTTATCTTCCAAGTACTGGCAAGGTATTAAAACTGAAGGAAGAATCTCCTACTGGCAAGCTATACAGAGAAGCTCAGTGCATCAGAGAAGTAAACGCTGGAGAGTAACAGCTGTCTTGTGCACCCATGAAAAGATAAAAGCTCTCTAGAGAAGAGGTAACAGCTTAACTCCTACTTTCAGTGTTTGATGAAAACTTCTTGGTTTTAAATGTTATTAGTATTTTGTCACCCAAGTGTCTCTTAAATTGATATAAAAAGCGTATGTTGTAGATTGTACTTTATTATTCATAGATTTTTTTTTTCCTTCAATTTGGTTATGACAAATTCCCCTGCCTCCCCCATTCGCCGTAGAAAAAGAAAAATATGCACATCAATTTCTGCCTACGCTTACATGTAGGTTCATTTACTCTCCTGTTATTTTATCTGCCATTTAAGCCTTAAAAAAAAAAAATTAAAATTTGCCAGTTCCTTTTCTGACACTCTCTGAATTACTGAAGAATCCAGAACAAAATGACTCGCTTTGCACTCACGCTCTATCAGCATGTGCCAGTTCAGCTAAAGGATGGAAAGAACGCTAGCGCCGTCCACCAGGCACCAATGCAGCATAGCTCCAATGAACCCAGACACACCTGCGTTACGATACCTCGACCAGAACATGAAACACAACAGTCGTATCCTTGAAGGACTATTTCTAGCTTTTCAGAAGTGGCAAACTAGTCACAAGAACAGCTGACCCACTCTCACTGAAGTTTTGATAGGATCAGAAGCTTCGCCTCCAAAATACAATTTCTCCCATCATCTACTCCCTCACACACATACACAGGCACACATCCCTCCTCCTCTTACACTTCTGTGGAAGTTAACATAAAACTGCAATAGTTTTACTCTTCTTAGGAATGTTGTTTTCAGAAGTCACCTGCGTAATGAACACAATCCCTGAAGGTAAAGGCCAAACTGACCTAATGAAATGTAAATCTAATCTTTCACAGAGTTTAAACCTGCAAATCCCCAGATTTGGCTCACTAATCCCCAAATGATGCCTTAGTTACACGTATTCTCAGCTACAGATCTATTAGCAAGTAACACGCTTTGCGACATTTAAAAGTAGTCTTCAATAACTGATCTAGATTGCACATGAACTATTTCATTTGACCTACTGCATTTCAAGAAAATGTTTTCCCAACAATGATTAACAATGATTAACCTTATGTTAGACAGTGTTCTTGAAAAGCTACACATACTGCATTGTTTATAATGCATTTTCTTAATTTAACAATTTGACTTTCCTCCTGACGGCCCAGCAGCATAGCAGCATTTCTGAGGTATGCAGGGCTAGGGAGAACTTTATTTCAAGTCCAGCCCCCATCCGCACCATACCTTACACAACTCACAGACTTGGGTTTACAAGTCTAATGCCATGTGTGTTGAGTGGTTTAATTCTCCCCACTACATGAACCAAACTGCTTCTAGGTTATGACAAGTCTATCTTCATGCATCTTTCCTATATCAATCTTGAACAAATACGAAAAGACAAACATTAATTATAAGGGAAGGCAAACAGGAGCAAGGCAAATAGAATGAGGGATCAGTCTGCATTAAATGTTTGCATAATTGATTGCCTTACTGTAATCAGAAAGCTTACCACAGTGCAGAACTGAAAAAAAAAAATATCGAAATTGCAAAAAATTTTTTGCTGAATGGACTTGTAAGTGCTGAAAGGGCAAGAACATAAAAATGACAAATAGCATGCAAACTCCTCTTAGTATACTAACCACTGACAAGTCGACTGTAATGGTTATCTCTTCTGAGTTCACATGCAGATCGGTTATTTACCTTGCACATATAACAAATTGACACTACCAGCCTATAGCTGTCCAAGCTTGCTATACATTCTTACTCTTGACAGCACCAAATGCTTAGCAAAACAAAATAGAAACCAGAACCACAGGCAAAGATTGAAAGCAGCAGCATGCACTCACATTCGCTGCTCACTAATCGCTCCAGCATTCTTCTCTGCTTCTGCACCGACTTTGGGACTGGGCCAGGTTGCTTCTCACCATCTGGTTCAATAACAAAAGTTTATGGAAAGTCAAAGCAGTCGATTAAAGTGATCAAACAATAACTGGAATGTTCTTTAAGCTGCAATATTTGGAGAACAGTATTTCTTCAAAGTCAGGAAAAGACAAATGTACATGTAAACGGGTAAGAAGTGGCTATATGGCTTTCCATATTCACATTACTATACTAGAAAAGGGAACAGCATTGACATGGCTAACACATACTGCCGTAACAGCGGAGTGAGCCAGGCGTCTTGAAAACTGGGTTTGTAAATTGAAATATCTAGTGAAGTATCATCACAATGACTGATGGGGGGGGGGGAAGTTAAAACACAGCAAAGCCATAAGAGATCTATTTTCCAAGGACAGCAAGTGTTAAATGAAGATATTTTTAATATTTTGTGATCTGTATGAGTGCTTAATTGAATCACAACCTACAGCAAGAGTTGGCAGGCCCTTCTGAACTACCTTTATTGGTGCAGAGAACACAGTTATTAAAAGGAGTTATGAGTCATTAACACTGTTAATTTTTCTTAAGTAGATCATACATTTACTTTTGTCTCAAAATTGATTGTTTATAAAGCCCTTTATGTTTCTAGCTGTATTCTGGCTGTAAGTCTGTATTTTATCAATACCATAAACCAGTTCATAAACAAACCTTCATTGTCAACTTGCCCAACATTTTCCAGTAGTTCAGAAACTGCTAATTGCTTCTTCTTTTTTGGGTTTAATTTCCAGTACATGACTAAGGCAGCTTTCCTCACAGCTCTCTCCAAATCAGTCTCAGATGATAATTTTTTCACTTCTTGCTCGTTCTCAGAAGTGATGCCTCAAGAAAACAAAAATACATTAGATACTATTTGCCCACACCCATGAAGAAATGACAGATTTGCTGACTATTTGTTTTTCTCAGTTTAGTCTGAAACTCCTCAATGTTTCATTTGCATCTTGACCACCTCTGCAAATTGCTCAAATGCACTGCTGTGTCCATTGCTTATCAAAACCTAATCGCATTACTTAAGTTTAAACTGTACTTTTAGACTGCGCAAGACACGCTTTATCCTTATGTCTTGCTTCAGCTTTATAAGGACAGTAGTTCATGCAAAAGGTGGTGCACATATGCATGGATGACATGTAAAAGGCAGCAAGAATTTAATGAAAGGCTTTTTTTTTTGTTGTTGTTTCTTGTTTTGCTTCAAATTAGAGTTCAGACAGTTGGTAGATGAAAGGAGACCATTCCAAGTGTGGGAAGTAGCATGAAGGAAGATGTGAATCTTGAAGTGGGAGAAGACAACAGAAAAGACCAATTAGGGGAGAAGTTGTAGAGTGGCAAAAGAATGAAACAACAGCAGATATGCAGGATGGTTATATATGAACTTCGTGGTCAAAGAAAAGAAGCTTCAAAGAAAGGTAAGAAGGGGAAGAATGAGCATGAATTCCATGAAGGAATTCAGGCAAATAATTACTATAAAAGCTTTTATGAGCGGAATCAGTAATTAATGCTTTTGAAATTACCTATTTGAACATGCTGTCAGCAACTGCTCACATAATTTTGCCATGAACATTCCCATCTTATTTTAATGCCTCTTTTCAGAGTTAAAATGTATATAGTATTATTTCAAATGAAGTAGGAAGTGCAAGCAAAAAGTCTCAGAGAATCCCTACCTCTTCTGTCTGCCAGGCATCTACGCAACAGTTTGACAGCTTCTCTTCGACCTTGCTTAGCAGCAAGGATAAACCAGTCAACCGCACTGCAATTGTTAAGTTCTTCATCCTCCTCTTCTGCTAATCTTAAGAAGTGTTTCCCCACCTAGAATAAGTGGGGAACAGAATTCCTTTAATTACTGAAACATACTCCACTCTCTCTCTTTGTCTCCCTCCTCCCACCCTCTGGAACTCTGCTAGAAGAAATTCTCTCTGAACAAAAGGTCAAAACATTTGCTCCTAGCACTACAGAACAGAGCTGTAAGTCAGTCTTCTACAGAGAAAGATCAGCTTCCCAAGCTGGAAGCAAGACGGAATCGCAACACATTTGGCCAGGTCAATGAATTCGTTGCTGTTGGTCTTCAGGCATCTAGCAGGATCACATAAAGCTCCCAGTGCTAAACGTTTTCTTGGATTTTTTTCCTGCTATAACAATGGTCAGACAACACTGCTAGCCTGATTTTAAAAACACAAAAATTCAGCGTAATAACCTGGTGCTCGTGACATTCATATGAAGTTAAGTTATCGATAAAGGGCCCTGACATGGAAGGAGGCTTCAGCAATGAACTTCCCAACTCATAGCAGTTTAGCCACAGAAGGTCAAAACAAACTCATGATTAATTAGTGAATGGAATAAAACTAATACTGTTTAAGCATCAAGAAATTTCAGTGATACAGCCTGTAAAAATCCTCCTATTTAGGATTATAGAAATTACAGAGCAGATGCCTGTATTATTGTTTTACAGATAAGAACAAAAACACCTTTATTCCTTCTATAAAATTGAAATATATGGTAATATATTAGTAAAAATACTTATGCAACAGCATGAAACACTTCTGCTTATAATACCACAAGGCAAAAAAATGTTAAATGGCAGAAAGTGGCCAAAACTACCGGACATCTTATCCACATGCCTGAAGAAACTGGGAAATGCTTTTGCTTGGGTCACTGCACTCCCTCTCTCCCCACTGTTACTACAGCTACATTCTACGAGTAATTAACACAATGCCTTAAGGGTATAGCTCCATAATTCTCAGTATTATCTATTGAAAAAAAAAAACCCTGTTCGACAGTTTTCTCTGAAGCTTTGCCTTTGATATTACCACTAAAGGTGACTAAAGAAATACCTTTGAAATATTAATAATTCACATTTTTCCCATGTAGATTAAACACACTGATATCATTAAAAAGACCTTTTTCTTCTGCTAAAGGTTATGTCTCCAGTCTTGCAATCAGTTTCATATACCTACACAGGTCCTCCAACAACTTCTACATAGATAATTATGGGCTAGACATCATAGTAATTAAACCCATAGTACATACACAGTCGAGCTATCCAAAAGCATACAAAAAAAAAAAATTGGACAAAGTAATCCAAAACTCAGAACTAAATAATGATTACATCATGCCAGAGTTCAACAAGCAGTGCACAGATATAGTGGCAGACCAAGAAAACAGTACATAAAACAGAAAAGAAAAAAAAAAGTTTCAGAAATTGCCTGGTAATTTATCTCCAACTGCAGATTTATTTATTTATTTCAGAAAGGAACTGCTTGACCAAGTTACATGGTAAATAACATCCTCTATCTAGCTGTTTTTTGAGCATGTTTGTATTTATAGCCATTAAGATTTTGAGCAAAGCTTCAAGAGTAGTAGATGCAGCTCTTCTAGGTTTGTAACGATCTCTTGGACCCAGACACTCGTATTGCAACACAAACTGGCAGATTTAGGAATCAGTCATATTCTACGAGGCTACCGCACAAGCACAACAACAGCATAACACCTGTTTTATGACAGAAGTGCTTTTCTGCCTTGACTGTGGGGTTTTTCTGTATTGTTTGTGGGTTTTCTGGAGGGAATGTTTTCAGGTTTGTGTTTTTTTTTTTTTTTTTCAGCATTAAGGTTTAATCATCTACCCCCTACAAAAAACCCCACAGAACCCACCCCTAAAATCTGAGCAACCAGAACATATTTTCCCTTTACTTTGATTACAGAAATACAAGCTTCTGTGTACATTAAAAGTTTTGGTAGCAAAAAACCCCCACAACACCTCCAGGTCCTATAACAAACATGAAGGCTTTCCATGAAATCCTACTGGGAGGTCTACCAGCTCTCTCTGAAGAAGCCCCGTGCAACAGCCACCTCTCACTGTTGTAGCAAAGCTCCAGCACGGAACCACCTGAAGATGGCTGCAAAGCTCTGGCCTGTAGTACTGGGAGGAAGGACTGGTGGGAAAACGCATTACCCTCAGATTTGTCATTTAAGCAATCAGGGTTTCTCTCTTACCCATGAGCTAAAACTGTGAAATGAAGTCATGGTTGGTAACAGCTTAGTGTCCTTCTGCAAAGGCTGCTTTCACCTGTGGGCTTAATAACCAAGGAGTTATCTCAAGCAATCCCCTTGCAGAGCTCCTCTGGTTGAAGACGCTCAGCTGCCTTTTCTCCATGACAGAATTCCAGCTGTGGGTGTCTCATTTACACAACTGCTGTACAGTTACTTCGCAATAAAGAAACTACATAAAGCTATGGTAATACAGGTTGACAGCTACTCAGAGTGCATTTATTTCCATAGTCATTGCAGGGTTATTTTTGAATAAACTCATAGTAACAACTGCAAGCCAGTGAACCAAGCGATTTCCTGTGTTTGACTCTGTAATTATTAGCAAACAGCACAACGGTGCCATCTCAGCTTCTTCTCATTCATACACCTACAAAGGTAAGAAAAATAAATGGATTTTTCTAACTGATTCTAAAGGGGCATACTCAACAATAAAGAATATATATTTTTTAGGGTTTTAAAAACTAAAATTAATTCTCTTTCCACAAGTCACAAGAAATTTGATTGCACAGAAGAGAAACGACTGTATTTAGGGTTTCCTTTTCACACAGTCAATTCATCCTGAGTGAATACTGAAGCAAAATTGTATGCTGGATCTCTTTACGACAAGAATCCTATTATTGTGTGGGAATAGAAAGTGTACACAGCTAAAGAACTAAAGAAAGGGAAAGAAAGTGGAAAAAATTGAGAGAGAAAAAAATGTTCTTTATATACAAACATATGCAAACATCATAGGCTTGGATTACATAAGGTATTTCTTACTCAACTGGAAGTTATATCCTGACAGAGTATTTATGGGGTTTGCTTTCTTTCGTGTGGAAGAATAGAGCCAAATGTGGATTTTACAGCAGCAATCCTGTCAATGCTAAAACTTCATCCTCCGCAAAGCCGTCGGCTGTTTCAAAGGTGAGGAATTTGTTCCTGTCTTGGGTTACAACTCCAAGGACAGCCTGTCCCTCAAACAAGCTGAGGTGAAGTGTGGAGCGAGCCTGGCATTGCTGTATTTTTTACAAGCTTTAAAAGGATTTCTTTCCCATCCTGACCTTTTTATTTTTATTTGCAAAAAGAGTAGTGATCCTTGGGGAAAAAAAACCAAACCACCAGTGAGCATGTAGCAGACTATAACTACTCGCTTTTTCCATCAAAGCTGAAGCTGCAAAATAATGCTCAAGTAAAACTCTACCCAAATTCATCACAAATTGAAACATTTCTAAACAATTCTAAGCTATTTATACTAGACCAGTTAGACCATACACCAGACAATGGAACGCAGCAGAAAACTCGTACAATTTTTCTAAAACCTAAGGGACACCTAAAGTGCTAACACATACAGGGACAGAACTGCCAGTATTAATTCAATTCTATCTGCCATTACACAGCTAAACATAGCTAATTTCAATAAAGGAGGAGAGGCTTCTTTTCTAAAATATGTTAACAGGTTGCCCAGAGAGGCTGTGGCTGCCCCCTCCCTGGCAGTGTTCAAGGCCAGGCTGGACAGAGCTTTGAGCAACCTGGTCTAGTGGGAGGTGTCCCTGCCCATGGCAGGGGGGTTGGAATCAGATGATCTATAAAGTCCCTTCCGAACCAAACCATTCCATGAATTCAACAGAGAAATGGTGTAAGTGCAAAACGTCAATCAACCTCCGTTCCTGCTAAAGCACCTCAATGGCAGTTTCTTACACAGAGTCCAGCCTAAGAGTCCTGCTGTCTTTGTATAGAGGGAAGGGCTGACCCAACAGTCCAAGCTTAGATAACTCATTTAGATGAGCACTTAGTTCTGTTCCAATGGCAAAATTAAACCCAAACAGCATTTAATAGTCCCTGTCTGCACCATTCCACAAGTAACTCTTCGGCACATTTTAAAAATTTCAAAAAAAAAAAAAAAAAAAAAAAGGCAAAAGCAGTTCTGTACCTTCTCTGTGCTCTCAGCCTATCCTTCCCTTTTTCATATGTGTCCTAAAAGTTTACTCAAGATTTGGACCTGAAACCAGTAACACTCCCAAGCAGGCAGCATTTCTCAAGGCAGAAAAACCATCTGGCATCACCTTTCTTTGAACAGTTCAAGACCAAGACAGATACAGTTCAACTAAAGAAGAGACAACAGTTCTACAGCAGGCAGTGCTATTTTTGGAATTAAGAGCAAACAAGACTGGACAAAGAACACATAACATTACCTCTGTCTGTGCTTTTGGTTCTCCAGCTTTGGCCCTCTCAAGAAGTTCCTCAAAGAGCACTTCAGGTTCTTCCTTCATGGCCTCTGTAAATTCATGTGATAAAGAAAATTGTTTACTAGCAATATTTGAAAGTATTTATAAATCATTGCTGTATGTGGTTGAAGAATTATAAAAAATACGAGTGTTTTGCAAGAACGGAAGAAATGAATTCTCATCACAGTATTTACACTCATCTCAGCGTTGTACTCCAGCATATTCACCGTTACTTGTTATTTGGTACCTGCCACAGGATGACACAGCTTCTCATTTACTTTCGCAGAATTTCTCAATAGAAGAATATTCATTATGATAAATATGAGCACATGTAAAACATACAGTATGGATCAGCTTTTGTACTATTACTATTTTTATTCTTGAAAGCACTTGAGTCTTTCACCTGGCAGACTTACTTAGTAGCCAAGAGTTCTGAAAAAATTAACCAAGCCTTTAAAAGAAGTCCAGTATATTTGAAAGTTCAGCTCCTCAGCCTCTGGAGTACACAGAAACTAACAATGATTACACTGTTATAAACTCCACTGCTTTGTGTCCAATTCCACACTTGCACCTAATTTTTTCTCCTTTCCTATCTAATGTACACATACAGACATCACCATTTTTTTTCTTCAAAAGCATCATATTGCTCCATCAGTCAAACATAAAGAAAAATCTTGAGAGCTTTATCTGACATCCAGTGTTTGTAAACAACATCATGCTGCGTGCTACTGGATCAATGAAGAATAACCTTAATGGAAAAGCTGACAAAGGCCAGAATTGCTACTTTATATGAGATGACTTCTCATAAATTAGTTTGGAAGAAATTTACAGAGGAAAATGAATACAACTTGTATGCTACAAGTGGAGTCAGTGTAAGAAAGGACAACAGACACTCATTCAGAATCACAGCTCTACCGGTCAACCTAAAACAGTAGGTAGAAAGGAAGGTCCAAATTGATCAAGTGCCAAAGCTTGACCCATACATACCACATTACCCCGCAAGCCCACCGAACCCATCATGACACTCAGTAGCTACGTACCAAGGGCAGTCAGCACGAGAAAGTACAGGAATGAGAACAGAAGCCGTTTCCAAATGTAGGGAACCAACTGAGAGACGCTGTCTGGCATCCGCTCAAAGTCACAAATTTCAGCCTCTCCCTAATTTGGGCAGCAACAGCGCGAGAAGCTGGTAAGCAGCCCCGCTAGCTGAGGTGCTATTTAGTATCAGCTCTTTTTCAAAAGGTGGGAGGAAGGAAGAAATAAACCCGATTCCAAATAATCTCCCAAAGAATAGGGCTACTTACATTCTTTAACATCCCTGGTACTGGGACTATTTCCAAACAAGAACAGGCTACAAGCCAACGCTTTCATTAAAATGGATGTATTTTAACAAGAGCAAACCGCGAAGTAAGTTTTCTCCTTCACCATGCCACAGTTCTGCCTGCCAAGCTCCACTTGGAAAAATACTAATGCCAGATTATAACATGTTGTCTGGCTAAACAAGGCACACAATGAAAAATAAGTTTCATTTAGTACTCGGTCTTTTCAGAAAACTGTAAAAATATTATTGTAAACTAGGCAAACACCATCCCAGCAAAATTAACCACTTAATCTCCTCGCCCTGATATATAACCAACAGGACTGAACTCTAAACAAGTCAGAAGCCTGTTTTCCAGATGGCACCACTCACACCAACAGACATCACTCAGGGGCGTGCTGCTTACAATAAACAAGCAGTTACAGGAAAGAGCATATTGTTTGAAATGAACATAATATTCACCCATCCACCCCATCCAAACGAAAAATAGTTGGGCAAGGCAGTACTCTTGTGTTTCTTCCTGTGCTTTCACATCCATTAACTTATTTTGCATTAAAATTTCAGCAGCAACAGTCTTGGCTATGGATTTTTTTCTGCTCAGGGTTTTCTACATGCTGAGAAGAGACCACCACAAATATTTTGCTGATATTCTAGATAAAACAACAGAGGAGGCACCTTTCAGAAGTTAGTGTTAGATAATTAAGTGGAATTTACACACACATACGCACACAAAAAAAAGCAAACCACAGAAAGCAGTTTGCTAAACTGATATAAGCCCTAACAAGCAGAGTGGTTCTCTCGCAGCTTATACAGGCAAGGTGGCTTCCTTTCTGTCTTGCTCCACTTCGCACACACAGGAGCATGGCATGGCTCTGGCCCCTTCCATCTCTTGCTCAGATGAATGTCTGTTAAATAAGAACACTTATTACAATAGAAAGTTGTAAAGCATCCCCATTTTGCTTCTTCAGCACCAGGATGTAGTTGCTTTACTGTAATCACATTGCAGATTAACATGTAAATAATGTTCTTTGCAAAGATTGAGGGGGAGAGCAAAATTAAAATGTGCAGCCTTCTGGTCCAACTACCACCTTCATTTAGGAAAGAAAATAAAACGTGCTGGTACTGCAGTCAAACTTGTTGAAATGTTTGTTCTAACAGAGCTGACTGCCAGGGGAAAAAATGCTTTCTGCTGTCATTTTCAACCTACTGCCCAATCCCTCCTGCACAGTTGTCACTTCTATGTACTCTCATGTGACCTATAAATATAAATAAAATATAGTTAATTAAAATTATGTCTGTGAGTTGGCTCTGTAGTTGTAGGGCAAGGGCAGAATAGCAGGTTGTGGAGTGTTTTGGTGATAAATTTTGAATAGCTTTAGTATCATAGTGTTCCCATAACTATTTTTCCTTTGCTTAAAGGATAAGCAAGAGGATAAGTAAAAGGATACAGCATGCACAACTCAAGGTTCATGGCTGCCATTTCAATTTACTTTCTCATAAAGTATTTAGGTCTGTCTCTGAAGGTAAAAGGTCCAAAACACAATCAAAGTGTGTTTGGAACAAGGATGGACAACACACACTTTCTTTCAATTCAGCTCAACACTAGAATACAAGAATAAATGCACTTACCATAAAAAGTGGTGATCTGCAATTTATCACCCTTATTCTTAAGTGTGTTTTTAGTCAGAAAATGTCTTGATGCGTATTCCTCCCACATAAAAGTACTGCAATGGAAATGCTGTCAGTTGAAGCTTTTATTTTCCAGCTTTGCTAAAAACTCATGTCTATTTAATGTCACATTTTACTGTCTTGAATATAAAAATTTACAGAAGAGAGGAACATTCATCTTGCAATACTTCATGTATCTTTTATGACAATTAAAATAGACTTCACTAGCTGTTGTGTGTCAGGTGCATTTATGTAAGCCAATGAAGTCTATCAGTTATTCAAGGTTCACAAGCACTGCAGTCATTCAAATGAAAGCAGACAAGTGAAAATACACAAGTTTTACTTGGCACGCAGCATTCATATAAAAAACAAATTAAGACTGGACAGAGGCATGGAAGGGTGGTTAGTACTTCATACTTCACTGTAGTCCCTACCCTGCTACCAAGACCCTGTGTAAACCTCAGTTCATCATCAGGCTACTCTGTGGTTCAGTTCCTAATTTAGAAAACAAGTTAATTCTGCCTTCACACAGGCAGGTCACTCTACACAAGTTATTCAGTGGATATTGAAACAATTACATTATTAATACAATGTTAATGTTTTATTTTTATTATTTTTTTTTTACGATATGGTGTCCTTTTAGTTTTCTCAGCTCCACTCAAAAAATGAGGAAAGAAAAAAAAAGTGGAGGGGAAAAAAAGAAAAAATCTGCTGTGTTTATGTCAAGAAATATCGACTTCTGAAATTCAGGCTTTTCATTTAACAGGTTAAAGCTGTCACTTAAAATCTATTTTATTAAAGCACTTACTAAAAAAGACTCAATACAATGACATTGATAAGGCTTGTATGCATTTCACAGGCATATACAGCATTTAGAAGACTAAGCTAAAGCTGCGTATTATTAGCTGATAGACCTCAAAAGTGCTATCAAAGCATTACTGCAGTCATTTCTGTTTATTAATAACAGGCACATTTTACAACTCCAGAAAAAAAATATTCATAATGCAGAAGTCTAAACACAGCTGTTTACATAGCTAGGTCATAAACAAGCTGATGAAAACTAAAGACTACTATTTACTTTCTGAAACTTTACACATTGCTTTGCACATTGACTATATAAAGCAAGATTTCAATTTTGAGCCCAGCTTTGCTGCTACAGACTTAAATGGAAGTTTACTATTCATTTCAGCACACGCAGGCCTTCTAAAATATTTCAAGGCACATAAATAATAATCTTTACATGAAAGGAAAGCTCTTTAGTTGTACATACACACACACAAAGTGGATCTTACACACCCAACCACAACATAAAACAACCTCAATTTTTTAAATGCCCTTCTAACCACCAGGAATCACTGCCTTCCTTAAAAAAAAGAAAAAAAAAAAAAAGAAAAAAAAAAAGAAAAAAAAAAAGAAAAAAAAAAAAAAAAAAATCCATTAAAGTTTTTTCAAGAAAAAAAGGGAAAAAAAGGGCATAGGGAAAAAAAAAAAAATTTGGTGATTTTACTTCCCACCA
>Ga0181612_102510_pt1 | contig 16225 bp, 4 predicted proteins | sample HoacroProtozoa21_FD_119630 | JGI IMG/M metagenome (GOLD analysis project Ga0181612, IMG submission 119630) | Hoatzin crop microbial communities from Cojedes, Venezuel. Combined Assembly of Gp0051906, Gp0051904, Gp0051908
AGAAAAAAAAAAAAGGTTTATTTTGTGCATAGTACATACCTGTTTTATCAGGCCAACAGACTTCACAACACCCATCTTAGACCATGAGCTCCATGAGCATACTTTAGTGCTTATAAAATCCAGTTTATGGAGTAGAGGACTCTGAAAAACGTCTGTAGGAAACACTGTGGACTGATCCCATCCCTGTCTAGGACTGAGGAGTCATATTTTGGCATGGATGCTGCAGTTCTGCCCCATGTTCTGAGGTTTCAAAAAGTAAGAAAAGCCATCACTCTTTCTAAAGAGAGAAATGACTGAAGAAGGCAGCAGTTACAGCGGTAGACCTGGATTCAAGTCTCTTTGCCTAAAGAGAATTTACTGATTATCACCCTTGGAGAGACTGCAAATGCCCCGAATCTCATGGCTGGGTCATGGGGATGCTTTTGAACCATTCTGCTGCAGTAGTTTCATTAATCTCAAATCTTCCTCGGATGAAAATTGCACCTTAGTGGCTGGGGCAGGCTTTTTACCTCTACCCTCCCAAAACTTGCCCTATTTTGTACTAGATTTTATATTGATAGACAAGTCAATCATGGGCTGGGATCTAGATGTTCCCAGAGCCACACAACAATAGGGTCTTTCTCAAAACTTCAACCTCAACAAATAATATTTTATTCTTTCAAATAAAGTAGAAAAATTTGTACAGAAGAGCCTACAGCGTAACCTGATGCTAGAGCATGGAAAGTAGGGAAAATAGCTGAACCCAAATCTCCTGCTTCCCTACATGTTAAGCCACTGAACTGCTTCAGAGGGTTGCACAGAGTTCACCAAGTAGCTTGTTTTTAGGAACCCATGAGCAAGTGTCTATATCAACAGGAGTTTGGCTTGGTTCAGAGCAGACTTATAAAGCCAATATAACTCCAGCAAACCTGAATCTTCTGGTACTTTCCTAGCTGAATCAAAGTCTGTGTCTGTCCAAATCACAGCCCGCCCCAGGGAAAAGGCAAATTGCTGGGGCAGGGCTGCTGCGTTCCTGATCACCCCAGAGGGAGACAAAAGGTTCTGGTCCACTCCAAGCTTACTCAGCTTCTAGCAGGGTGGTGGGAAGTCTCCGATGCACCAGTTTAGGAGTTTCTCTGTGGACTCCACTGTGCCTACAGCCGAACTGGACCAAATGAAAATGTTCAAACACATTTTGAGCAGCCTGCCACAACTTTTAGCTGCTAACGACCTCAGTTAGCAAGTTCCCCTTTCTTGAAGAATTAGACTAAAAAAAATAGCTTCACAAAGTAAACTGATGAAGTGATGCTTTGTGCTAGATTTTTGAGACACCATTAGGCATAGTATGATGAACACTGGGGTGGCTTGATACCCAGCTTTGTGTGGCCTCAGGTACTTCCAGTTTCTCTTCCCCATTAATACAAAGATTGCACTGCTCAAGGGTCATTCTGCTTAACATTTCTTAATTGAAGGCTTTCCAGCTATTTGCCATTTCGCACTGATTGCATCCACTAAACGTAGCTTTGTAATCCTAGCTCATTTAGCAGTCCAGCCAGCAGCAGCCGCCTCCTGGTCTTGCCTGTCCCAAAAGCAGCTCTGAGCTCAGGCAGAATTAATCCAGAGAAAGCAACTTCTGGTTACAGCCCTCAAAAGTATCAGACTGTAAAAATAAGCATCTGCTACTACACAGGTGTTTTAGGCAGAAAACAAAGGTAGAAAGAATTGAGGAAGGCAGAACTGGAACATAATTTTTTAAAAGAGAGGGAAAGAAATAGTAATAAATAAGGAGGAAAAAAAGGTGAAGACATATCAGGAGCAAGAGGAAGAAAGGAACTACCCCAAAATAAAAAGCCAGAATGTGAGATGTGCCCAGCTCTCCCCAACTCCAAGTCAGACATTCCTGAAAACAAAGTCCCCATTTCTGCCTGAAGCAAGAAAACAGACCTACATCTTCTTCCTGATCTCTCCTGAGAAAAATCACTGGCCACCTCTTAGCCATCTTCCCTTTCAGCTTCCATCGCAACTGTTACGGACCATTTCACATCACCCAGCTGCAGTCAGCGCTACTGGCTCTAATCATCTGTCCCAAATCTCAAAGTGCCTTCTTCTGGCCCCTCCACATAAAAAGATGTCCCACGTTGGACAGAGAAGCAGCACAGCGTTATTTGACCCTTTCAGGGCTTTGGCCTGCTCTTTTGGTTCTAATAATTTATTTTGCACACACATGTGCAAACAGGAAGCCTTCATGCTAACATCAGGGATAGCTACATCTCCCTTGGATCCTGACGTGCCAGTGAAACAACAAATGGCTTTTCCTAGACCCATACACTGGTGGCATAAGCTCTTTGTCCTCTTGAAGCAGTATTTTAGCAGTTTTCTTACATGTCCACTCTGCTGATGCAGTTTTCAATAATTTGCTTGGATAGCACTACATATCTCTAATATATTTTTCAAATTAAATATTAAGAGACATTAAACATCATCTCTTGTGGAGTAGTTAAGAATTGCCCAGTGTGTTGGAAGTTTTTTTCGGCAATACAGACTAAGTGACAAGGTTGGGCAAGGGGATGGTGGTTTGGGGTTTATTGTCCTCCTAGAATGTTTACAGGCAAGAAGAACTACCAGGAGTTAAGCAGCTCATGGCATGAATCAATCTTAATTGCTTTCTACATTTTACAAAAGCAAAGGAAAAAAAAAGCCTTGACCGTACCAAGAAAAGCTACCAGAAAAATATAACTTCTCCTTAGAACAATTTGACCTCCACGCACCTTTCTGTAATCCCAGATATACTTATCAATCATAGTAGGTGAAAGAAAATGAATCTGTCAAAACAGTGACATTGCTAAAATTATAGTCAGCTGTGTCATTTGCTAATTTGCCCGGTATTTCTCATTTTCAGTTTTTGAGGATTTATCAAATACATACTTCATCCAAGAGACAAAATACTTAACCCTTACCCACCATCCTCCATTTCGCTAGTAAAGACTTAAGCTGGAATTTATTCTTGATCAGGAGCCTGGGACTTCTGTGAGAGGCTTTCCAGAGGAACCTTGCCTGTCCCAAGACCTTCAGGGACTTCAAATTACCTGTCCATAAAGCAAGGCCAACATCTCATTCTAGGGAGGTGGTGTCACTTCAGCTATCAAAACTGGAGAAATACATCACATAAGCAGAATAAATCCTTTTTAAAAGAATTTTAGAGTGCTCTCCCTTTGCTCATGCTATTTAGCTCCATTTAAGTAATGTTTTCATTGAGTTTTAAAATGAACAAACAGTGAAGAGCAGATTTTGCTATCAGTACAGCGCTTCCCTACATTTCACTGCTTACGCAGAATTTTACCAGTCTGAATGATGTACAATGACTCTGTACCAGTGGGATATCTGAGCAATAACAAGCAGAAACCATATGTTCCAGTTTGGACCATCTCTGCTCCAGTCTGCTTTTAGGTATGTGCACCCTTTCCACTGGCTAAATTGTGCACAGCACATGAACATCTGAGGCTGATATCTGACATCCAGCTGGAACAAAATGTTTCTGTTGAAAGTAACTAGAAGCACAATACTTACAAAAATTAGTCTCCAGACTTCCACGTCTTGCAGAGAAATTAATGCATTATTCAGAGTGTGAAGCTTAGTCTTGGCTACATCAGAACAGCAGCACAGGAGAAACTGGGATGTAGAAGAAAACATTTAAGGTTTTATTACTTCATTTAGAAGTAAAAAAATTCAAAATCTAAATAAAACATGATTCCACCAGAAAAGAAAAAAATCCCCCTCCTGCCACTAGCAGTTTTTGAATTAAATTTTTTGACTGCTTAATTTGCATTCACCTAAATAGGTTCGTTAGTGGCTAGGTACCAAGGCTTTTGACTATATAGAAATACACGAAATATTAGTAGCACAACTTAAAGCTACTCTAATATAAGGGTTTCACCTGTTTCTAAAATGGGATCATTTTCATTAGAAAATCCTTCAAAGACAGGTGGGGATATTTTTTTTCTTTTCTAGCAAGAACAGGACTCATTTGCATGTAAGGCAGGGCTAATTCCTGAGCAAACAAATGAAAACTTTTTGAGCAAAAATATTCGTGTATAAAAAAACCAAATTCTTCGCATTCATGTTTTGCATGCCTTGATTTTAGAAATAAATCCAGATTAATGGACAGTTACCTGAATACAAACATATCTCAAGTAAAGAGCAAAAATGCTCATTGCAACATTTTAGTGTGTTATGGCAATTCGTATTGAGTTGTTGGCTTCCATCCCATTCCTCAGCAGTCAGGTATCTACATCCCTACTCGAAAAACAAACTTGAGCGTCATGAAGAGCCAGAGTATTGCACAGAGGAGGAGGATATGGAGAGACCAGAAACAAGTCCTGTTGGTGGTACAAGTGGTCACCAGCACAGGAGCTCCATCCTACTGTCATCTATTCACTACCCACGCTGCAGGTACACAGAGATGTAACTCCTCCCAGCCCATTAGTCCGAGGCATTTGACAAGCATTTAAGTTACCTGAAGGAAATAAAATTAGCACTGCTTACAGCTGTCCAGAAGGAAACCAGTAAGAAAACACAGCTGTGGACCACATGGTTTATTGGCGAGTGCTGTGCACTGATTTGATACAGCAGCCATGACCCTGTATTCAGGACCACCTTATACTTTTTTGAACGTGATGCACAGTTTGCTTTGAAGAAAAGTGTGCTTAAGCAGCTGAGCAGAGATGGCCATAACTTGTGTTTCATCTTCCAAATTTCATTTCTTTAACGACAAGCCCAGCATGACATTAACAAAGTGGATCAGGGATCGTTACTCAGTGTTATTCTACATATTCAATGTCATTGCAAGTCTTCACTCTTGCAGAAGAGCTGAATTTATGGTACATAAATTTAGGAAGTAAAGAAATGGGTCAGTTGTGTCTGATCTGGTTTTAAACAACTGCACTCTGGAGTGATTCAAATCCTCTTGGATTCTTGGCATTAGGGATAATTGTATCATCATTTATTACCCTGCTTGGTAGCCACACAAATAGGAGAGGTATTAAATCAGTGCCATGGTAGCACTGTTAGAGCACCTGAGCCATGTGAGCCGTTTTCATCACGTTTTTAAGAGACTGCAATAAATACAGCAATCTGTGAGCATCGCCGCCTGCCAGGAGGTGGGAAGGTCCATCACCCCTGTGACACAGGAGGATAGGAATTAGCTGAGCACACCAGTGGAGCAGGCTGGCATCGAGAACAGATGTGGATGGGTAACAGGAAGAGAACAGCCAGTCTCATCACCATGCTCCTTGCACACTGGCAAACTCAATGTTCGCTCCCTTTCCAATGGGAAATAAATATCTCTTCCTTCCCTAGTGAAGTCAATAGCTAATATCAGGCGCTAAAAGTTGGACAGTCACTTTTGCTGGAACGATTCCCCTTGTTATGAGGGGTTGGATGTCCAGCTGACCAGAAAGACCGACACCATGAAGCCTTTCTGAATCGGAGCAGGAATTTGAGTGAGGGTCTCCCACATCCCAGCTGAGTGCTATAACACCAGGACTCTGGGCTCTTCTGGGGGCTACATCTTCTCCCTTTCCTCTGACAAAACATCTTCTGATTTTGACTATCATTTCTGAGGCAAGCCCTAGATATTCGAAAAGCTGCATAAGTAAAATGACCCCATTCTGACCTTAAACAGAAGTACTCTCACTGCTCTGAAGATGATGGTAGTCAACTATCACTTTTGTTTCCAAAGTTGTTCAGCTTCTTAAAATAAGGACAAAGTACCTTGGTTAAAACTGAAAAATAGCTGCTTAAGAACTTCAGTAGTAACTTTAATAATGTTCTATAAATGAGACAATACATTCAAGGGACAGTAATCACTATCTGCAATTGCATATCATGAAACGGATAGTAAAAAAAATGGAAAATAACTGACTTCGTGGGCATATATTTTGACTCCTTCACATTAAGTACCAAGTCACAGGTGAGGTGTTTTTTTTTAATAAACTGCACATTTAAACAATAGGACTTTTTACACAAGATTCAACAACAGTTCTCATAACCCCTTAATATCATACGAGTATCTTTCTTCACATAGTGTTAGGAACTTTTGCATTTTCACCTTGTTTTTAAATTTCACTGTTTTTTAATTTGTAGAAATATAAAAGTTAATTTAACTCCAACTTAAGAATGTTTTACGCTTATCTTTGATAGCAACAGAGAAGAACTCAAAGAGCCAAAAAACTGAAGTGCAAGAAGCATGGACTCCACATGACCTTTTGTCATCTCACTGCTCTAATTTATGACTTTAGTGGTTATACACAATTTTCAAAGCTTTATGTTTGCAAAGACAGATGATACAAGGTAATCGAACTAACCTACTCTACTGTGTTCCAACCCTACCTTTTAAGCAAAAAAGCCCCAAACCACCACCACAAAAAAAACCTCCCTCTATTTAGCCTCTTATGCTCAAGAAACACATTATAGGAATTTAACTCCCTGATTTTTAGATATCCTCAGACATTTCAAAGCAATGAAGTATGTCAGCAAAATTGTACCCAAGTATTAGCAGCTATAAAATTAGGGGTCACTTTTCAAAATTAGCTAGCTTGAAAATATCATCACATTCCATATCTTCATACAAAGTATTGAAATGCAGACTAACAACAAGGTCTTTTTAAAGCAAGAAAGATAAGCAGAGTCAAAGATTCTCATTAGGACCAAATTGGTCTGCAATAGGTGCAAACACCTAAATTACACTACAGGACAAAGCCAACTAATGAAGGCAAGTTTCACCACGTTTTCTTAAGGTTTGGAAAAAAGTGCCCTTTCTCCTACTGCTAATGCAAACCATATCGCAACCTTTAAATGCCCTTAAAGAGGAAATAAGGTAATCCCTGCATAATTTCATTAAACTATGTTTCTTTCCCTAAATCATTGGGTTCGAGTCTTTAAGATCCAAACAGCCCATGGAGTGGTGAGCTGCTGCTCAAAGTACCTGCAGACATACAAGGTATGGTCTCTGGTCTGCTTTCTTACATGACCATATTTACTTTGATTCTCTTGCTGTAAATGGTTTTGAGAACAGACTCCCTAACACATTCCAGAAGAGTTCCTTCTTCTGCATAAAACATGAAATTGTCAAGCACAGAGGCCTGCACAGTTCACTGCAGCCAGCAGAAGCCATTGATTCTTGCATTTATTTCCTCTATATTTCAAATCTACTCCTCACGCTGCTTGTCACGTAGGGTTGACATATGTCACAGGATGCCATTATACACTATGGCAATGCGTAGCCATCAAGTGCCATCCAAAAGAGAATAATACATTTAAAATACTCCTATGCACACTGGGTTTTGTTTGCTGTGGCCTCATAATTGCCAGAAATCAACAGTCATTGCAACTATTCAGAGAATACAAAACAGCTCTTATTTTAAAGATAAGAAAAACTGAACTAAGTTGAACATGCACTACCAGAATGATAAATCTTCGTAGCTTGTTTTACATACTGGTCTTTTTAATACATAATTTATTTGCATTCTTCTGCATTTATGAAAATGTAGTTTTCTTTTAGGAAAAAAAAGTAGAACTACCTCATTGGCAGAATATGATTTGATGCTACACAGTGGTCAGACCGCAGGATGGAAAACCAGGATGCCCTGCTTCTGCCTTGGTGCTGCCATCATGGACTGTGCTGGAGCAGGTTTAATTGCCCTCTGCCTTGGGTCACCACATAATAAAATGACTGCACTGTTAACTCTGCTTACAGTAATGCTCCACAACCGGTCTCTCAGGCTTAGGTATCCTCATGTTGCAAGAAGTTACTCCTGGCTACAGACCATGCAGGAGACGGTGCAAGTAGAAAGGCAGGTGAGAGTTGCCTCCATATTCATTTGGGGATGACAGTGATGTAAAACAGAGGTGTTGCACCACCAGCACATTGAAATTCTTAAAGCAGAACTGTGCCCAAGGACACATGAGATGTTACAGAAAGAGAACTTCAGACCTGAAAGAACTGATGGAGATCAGATAGAGTCAACAGAAAGCGCAAGCACATCAGTACGACACAGCCTGCAAAGGTAGATTTCTTCTTACTAGCTCTGTCAAGCACTGTAAATTGTAAATTAATCCCACTCTTAAGTGGGAAGAGAATTCAGACTTCATATATATTCAGGAATAATGTGGGATTATATACTACAAAGTGATTTCTTGTAGTATTGAATAGTGCCAAGTACTAGCAAAATGTGCCAAATTAAAGTGAAAGGGAAGAAAAGGCCAGAAACTCTCTTCTGAGACAAGTTACCCAGCATGGAACCCACAAATTTCAAACATGTCAGGATGTTATCCAGAAAAATCCAAATAAATCAATGAGGCTTTCTTGCTCAGCAGATCCTGCATCCAGCAATCCTTCACCATGTATACAAAAATAGGTAACTCCCAAAAGGGTTGCCCCTTTGGAGGGTCTTTTTGGCTTTTGCTGTACCTTCAGTAGTATTTATGTTATAAAAGTGTGTTTGCTTAAATTGTTTTTAAGACTGGTACTAAAATACTAATTTGTTGGCTCAGAAGTGTACCTTTGGAATAACTGTGTAAGTGTTCTTTGGACTAACTGTACTATCACAGAGAAAGGTCTTTTCTGCAATGTCCTCACTCCTTACAGTTTTGCAAGAGGGAAGTAAATACTGGAAAACTCTTCTGTTCTCTGTAATAACAACAGTTCTACCTTTAGCAAACACCCAATCTGTGCTTAAGCTGTCTGCATGGCCATTTACAGTTACACAAATTGACATGCACGTGCTCTTCACCAAGGGACACCAGTTGCCTGTGCAAGTACACGCATCTTTGTTTCAAAACTAGGCCAGTAAGAAGGGACAGGAGGGATCTCACCACTTGCTTACCTTCCCCTTGTCAAAAGAAGAATCAAGTATACTAAAGATAGTCCCAAAACCTAGATGCTCTTTCACACCTCACTAGAGATTTCTTTAAAATCTTCAGCAACAGAGCAAGACGACAACAGACTCATTTGCAAGTCACAAATATTTCATTCTTCTCAGAGGAGCCCACAGATCCCGCACCCTGCCCCTCCAGTACCAAGTGTCTTCTGAGCATGCAGTCATGAATACACAAGGTCCATCTTTGCTTACCCAGCAGCATGGGGCACCTCTTACCTCAGGCGAGTGAGGCCCACCCCCATCAGACCTTTATAAACCTTGCAAATTCTTTCTTTGTTGTGTTGTCTTCATAGTGACACGTCAACATGTAACAATTTGTAAAGTAGAGGGAAGAAGTTTACTTAGGTAAGCTTCTTAGTAAAATTTTAAATAAGTTATCTGTTACAAAAGTTTTTTTAGTTGGTGGAGAACCCAAGAAAAGCACCAGAGCTGCCTCTGCCCAGACAATCCTGTGCATAAAAATACTGAGGTCAGCGAACATCCCTGCAGATCTGCATCCTCCACAGGGGCTTGAAGGCTCTTGAGCTTCCTTCACATAATGATAGTAGCTCTTGGTTAACATCTCCCTCAACAGAAAGAGGCGCACTGAAATTTTAGGAAATGCGCTGTCACTATCTGAAGTCCTGTTCCTGAGAAGTTTAGTCATGTCGTTCTGAATATACAACCAGACTGCAAGAAGCTGCAACCCCTCATATCTGTGAAAGAAAAATTCCCTTCTAGAAGTGCAGTGGGAAAAAGTTCATTACCCAAGCATGTTAAAAAAACCTACTTAACCTTGGAAGCATCTTTAGAGGCTTATTTAACATAATCTGACATACTCACAGGTGGAAATACTTTTTAAGAACTTAGTAATAGCAAGTATTTCAGAGTTACACTCCATCAGCTTCTGTTGTAGGAAGTAAGAATATGACACATGAATTATACTGAATTATGCTCGAGGGCTAAGGCTGCCTTCAGGCATCTTTAACTTCCACGACCAGTACTTACACTGCCAATAAGCCATACTGACCTTGCAGAGATTATGGGGGAAGTCTTTACATAATGACGAACTGGTCTTGCTCTTTGTTGACTTGCGACATCGTCATTGGGGGGGAAAGACAGCTCCAGTACACTAGAGCCGTACAGGTTTTGCTTTACTGCTAGGTACATGCACTTTCTGCCAGCTGTTGTCTATGCCTAATGCTATCCAAACAACTAGGTAAAAACAGCACACCCAAAATGATCATTAATCAGAATTACACCTTTAAACATCATGGGTTACTTTGTCACACAGCTTGATAACCCCATCCTTTTCAGCTGAAAGTTTCAACAAAATTCTTGCTGACCTCAGTAATGTCTCAAAGCCAAGAAACGACCTAGAACACAATGAAATTTATCAGCTTTGCTCTTCTGAGCCTAATACTCTTTAACATTTTTATACACACCTATCATCTTAAACAATTGCTCTAAGTTTTGACCAAGATTTCCTTCTTCCTTTTCAGACACAACAAAGATAATAGTATGAGGCTTGGTACCCTGACTTTCTTAAATGCAGAATCTTTTTTCTTCCTTGATGGTGTTTCATATCTACGACACTCTCTTCCCACCATGCCAAGGGCGTACAAATTTGGTACTGGTATAGATGCTCAGAAATGTGTTGGCTGGTCAGCAACTTCCAAGTATTTTTCCAGAAGCTTCACACACAGTTTCTAGCTTGTGTTTTATTTATAAACTTTAATAAATGAAGTCCTTCATATTTTTTACCAAGGGTTTCTATTAATATGTTCCATTAATATATAAAATGTCACGCTAGGTTAGTGAATTGACTTATATTTCTTAGTGTCAATAATAACTACCACATAGCTCAGAGTAATTACATAAGCTGAGCTTTACAAAATATCTTAAATGTAATGAGGAATGCTCTTCTGTATGCAGTAGACACTGTTTACACAGTGTAACAGTCAGATTGGTAAGTACTCCCACAAGTCACTAGACTCGTGTTAACCGTACCAGGAAAAGTAGATGTCAGCAGGACACACCTTTCTGAAATACAGAAATAGCTCCAGAGGAATTCTCTTTTGTTTTATAGAATCCAGATCTGTAGAGACTGCAGTTCACATGCACGTCATTTATTTAGCGTAACAGAGTTATCTTCTTAATGGATTTCTTGACCAAATGCCCCTATAACAGTGTTCTGCAGCCTCCCTCATCTCTATACGTGTATCCTGTATATCCCACAGCACTGTCACATGCTGCCTGAAAAGCTGTCTTTCTCCTAAAATGACTCAGCCACAACAGCAGCAAGTCACAAGAGCCTTCTCTCACTAAAAGGCAAACTCTGAACTCTGCACAGCAAAGGCTCATTGCAAAAGGCAGCTCTGCTGGATGCAAGACTTTGGCGTGGCCCCCCATGACACTGCTGTGTCTGCTCAGACTTCTGCCACATGACCTCAAGGCTAAACACAGCTCCCGAGGACTATTACGCAAATCCTAAACCCCCATTTCCCATGTTACAAGCCAAATACACTTAACCAGCTGAGGTGAGCACCCGCTCACTCAGATTAGAAAAGCAGTCTTTCCCCAAGATGCCAATTTATTTACTTGTTGTAGCATGGCAACGATGTTCACCCAACTATCCACTGTGGGTGACTCTAGAGAAGTTTGTGGAAATATAACCGTAGAATTGCTTCCAATACTTAACAGCTATATGTTTTTGTTTCAACAGTTGTAATGAGACCCCGAATGTTTCATAAGGATATTCATAGAACACATAACCCTTTATTATTTTATTACCTATCTATTAAAGGATGGGTATTTCACCATTTTGTATCATCCACCTCAAAAATAGAACAATTTTCTAGACACTATCAGCTCCTTTCTTCTCACTGCATAAGGAAATTTTACTCAATTAGGGCTGAAAAAATAAATTGTCATTCTCAAAAGCATTAATAACCTGATTGGATTAATCTAAGGGTAGTTACTAAGGTCTCAGTGCTGCCACTAAGTCAACAGGAACCATTTTGTGAGATTCAATATGCACTGAATGTGGCTTTTGCCCCTAAATTATTATTAACTATCAGAATAATATATCTGCCAGATACAAAGAATGCCTGCAGAAGTCACTGTATGAATGAAAGCAACGTATTCTTTGATTTTTGAACTCTGTGTCTGCCACTGAATGCCACAAATCCACAAGACGTCCCTGACTCCTGGTCTCTGCATTTGAACAGCTAAAAAAGAAGTTATGTGTAAACTCATCTGGCTCACACAGCAGACAGCTCTGCATTGAGTATTCACCAGGGGAAACTCATGTGTGCTGTTTATTCCAGCATGCGTTTAGAATATATTTTGCTCCTGATAAAGCAGTGACAGGACTACGTGGATAACAAGTGCAAAGAAACTGAAACTTCTGTCCTTTAGTTAAACAATTTTCCTTTTCTTTGTCTTCAAACACAGAGTTAACGCATGTCTGCAACCTTGAGAAGGGCAGCAATGTCCCATCACAATCACAGTTATCAGAGGCCAAGAGTCCCTTCTTTAATGTGACACATATTTGGATCTAAGATTAAAATTAAAAGTAAAAAGGGATTACATTATCATTCTTGTCTTGATATTCCAGTTAAACATTCCCTCTTATGGTCTCTTCTGCATTTCTCAGATATTCCCAGAATACAGCCTAGATCACAAAATAGAAAAGACTGAAAAAATGTGGAAAAATTATATCAGCTTAATCTTCCTGGTTAAAAAACATTATTTTAGAAACATGAACCTATTTTAGATAAAATTTGGATTCTTTCTTTCTTTTATATCCTCTCCTTACCTTTAAAGACTAAAGGCAGTCCAGTAGCTCAGTCCCAAGGATGGAGTGGGGCCCAGTGGTGCTGCTCAGCCATCCACAACTTGGCCTGCCCTTCGATTCCTTCTGTAGGAGGAAAAGATGCAAGTCACCCAGAGAAAAGGTGCAGTCCTATTCTCTCCCTTGGGCTCCTATAACCACCTTGTTTCAATACAAGGGCAAAACTCCATCTCCATCCCAGCTCCATCATTTTCCTGAAAGACCTACCCAGAAGAGCACAGAAGCCATATCCTTCAGCACACCTGGTGCTGCAGTGAAAACACGCACAGAATCCGAAAAACTAAAAAACTAAATGTCCCTATATTCCTACATGTTGTTAAGCCATGAAAAGGGCTCTGGATTCTGAGTCAGCACACCTGAACATCTCCCTGTACTCTAAGAAAACGTATCTCCACTTCTCCTCTTGCTCCTCACCTGTGGAAACCTGACCATGGTTAGGCCACTAATGTATTGAGAGTATTGCCTGTTAAGCTGATTAGTTCCCTTTCCTCCTTTATCACCTTCCTCCTGTCTTACTCCTATGTTGCAAGATTTTTTTCAGCAAAACCCACCTTCTTTGTCCTGTCTTGAGCACAACAAACCAGCAGGTCATCTAGTCCATGACTAGACCTCCAAGGCACTGGGAATAACCTGATTGTTAATAACACAGTCTACATTATCAGCCTCTTGTGACAGAAAATCTTACTGTTCCACACATACTACCCGTCTTTAGGGCAACAAGTGACACTTGCTGGAGCCATCAGGCATTGCTGCTACACTTAATACTATTTGCAATTTTAAAGATGCAAAAAGTCCAACAATAACAGAAGAGAGAAATGTCTGCTTCATGCTTTACAGGATTACACATGATCCATTCATTTTCTTTGAAGTTACTTTAGATGACATAAATACTACTGGTGTTGGCATACTGTACAGTGCATAGAAGTTAAGGCTGGCTGCAGCAAGGAGAATGAATACAGCCCTTTTGCTCTTATAAACAAACGGAAAGTGATGTTAGTCTGGAATTTTAAATATCCCCAATCATCGAGACCATTGCAATACAAAGTATGCTGGTCTCTGCAAAGTGATGTTACAGGCTCTCGCCATTTCTTCTCTTTATGGATGCTTTGTTCACATAGCTTAATGACAGATATGTCACATGCATTAAAACTGCCTCTACTTTTGTTGCTTTTCTTCCTTTGTGTTTCAGCAAAGACAACAGTGACCTTGCATAATCACCTAGCCACTGCTTTTCAGTTTATCTGGCAATTAAAACAAGGTGTCCTGAAGAGAAGACATTGGACGAAATACTAGAAGTCAGTCATATCCAATAAAATTACTTAAACCATAGCTCATTCTAACCCAAGATTACCTTACTGTGTCTATCCATTAACAATATTTCACTCTCTGCCTATGACTTCAGTTAATGAAGGAACATTTCTTGTCTATTCTTTCTTACTAAGGATTACTGTTGCAGCAGTACTGCAGAGTATTTGCACACATGGGGTTTGCTGTTTACTTAACACAAGTCGACCCAGCCAGATCTCCAGGATTATTTTATGCAACAATTATGCTTTCAAAGATTTTTTGCAAAGGTAATCTCTAAGAAGAGACAAGGCTGGGACATGGGGAGCAGACCCTCCCTACTGCACCTCTTCCTGCAACAGCAAATCAGTCACCGGTCCAACAGACCTCCACTGTTCCCAGGCAAATGATGGGTCTGTTGGTTGTGACAAACTCTGCTGGGATAGATGGTTACCCCCAAAGATAAGATACTGGCTGCCTGAGAGGTCTTCCAGGCAAGGAGTAGAAAAAGCATTGGTGTGGTACAAAGAGTTTGCTCAGTTTTGAGAAACAGAAGCTAAACTGCAGGAGCAGTTGTGGCACAGGACAAGTATATCGAACAGCAGAGAGAGCAAGAAGACAAGAAGGTTATTGTAAGGAATTAAGACCCAACCCCCAAAATGTACACATAAATAGCTAGTTCCTACCATGCAGAAAGTAATTTATGGACCACTGGGACCTGGATTTTAGCCACAAAGTTGAATCCATTCACCTAAGTGTTTAGGGAGAGTAACTAGGTACATGTCATCATCTCTGCACAATAAACATAACAGGGATGTCCCCTGAAATCTGTTGCATTATGGCAAGTGTCAGGCTTTGACATTTTTTTCTGCCTTCTGATGAGCCAGAAAGAAGTTTCAACTGTTTGACAAAATCATTCCCCCACCAATTTGCTGGTTTCTTCCCTCCCTAACCAACACTCCTGCACAGCCCTGACCACAGAGCGAGCACTTAGGAAAAACAAGCGGCCTTCACAGTGGTATTTGGACACACGATGACTGCATGCCCAGCTCCAGTGCGAAGTCCTACACCCGAATTCGGAAAGGGCTGTCCCCATCTTCAGGCTATTTAGTAACCATGCCGGGAGATGTCCATCTTTTGCAGGAAGGCACCTAACAGCAGGAGGACAAAAAGCAAACAGCAGCATCTTCCTACAAATAACCATTTCTGCTGCCTGAAAAGACCCCACTCTGCAAAAAAGGAGTTGGAGCAGCCCCCAAGTACACCTGTGCCTACACGCCCAGGTGAGGACTCCAAGCTTCAAGAGGAAATATATTCAACTACAGATCATGTCTGTGTCAAACACAGGCAGTAGAAGAAATCACTTAAATGGTTATCAGGAGAGCTCAATGCACTTTTTATCATTCTTCTACTTTGCAGAAATGCCAGCCGCCCCAAATGGGTTATACACAGCATGTGCAACATGTACATGGGGGAAGGGAGCAACATAAATTAAAATACATCTTTCATATCAGCACAGAAAGGGAGACTAGTTCTGTAACTGCCACAGACTTTCAAACCGCTGAGCAAGAATGCCATCTACAGGCCTACATTACAATTCTTCTCTGCTAAGGATGTACCAGAAGTAGAAACAAACATGAAGTGAGTATTCAGCGTAGCTTATGTTAATAGGACTTTCATATGCTAATGGAAAATTCATTAAAAATAAACAAATACAAAAGTAAAATACTTGGAACTCCTTTCAAAAAAAAAAATCAAAGACTACAGACCCTAAAATACTAAATCTTTCATAGAATAACCTAGAGAGGATCATTATCATTACAGCACTGTGTTCTGCATACATATTTTATGAAGAAACTTTTCTGCACGTACTTCAGAGGTTAGCAGTGCATTGCATTTTGTCTGCTGCTTGATTTAACCAAATGCAATGCCTTGAGGCATTTGTCAAAATCAGGAAAGAGAAAAATATTACTATTGTTAACCTCAGACTGTGATACATACGGTCTTTCCTAAAGGGGAGTTGTCTTGCTTTTGAGTCCTGCTTATCAGACCCTATTGAATTGTTTTCATATTAATACCAAAATAGTTAAAACTAATATAATTCTACCTTTATGTTTCTTTCATGCAAAACTTCCATATTGATAACTCTAGACCTGGTGACACTTGTCTATGGTCAGTAAAAACAGACTGA
>Ga0181612_152963_pt1 | contig 16225 bp, 8 predicted proteins | sample HoacroProtozoa21_FD_119630 | JGI IMG/M metagenome (GOLD analysis project Ga0181612, IMG submission 119630) | Hoatzin crop microbial communities from Cojedes, Venezuel. Combined Assembly of Gp0051906, Gp0051904, Gp0051908
AAGACCCGCCTGGACAAGGTCCTGTGCAGCTTGCTGTAGGTGACCCTGCTTCGGCAGGAGGGTTGGACTAGATGATCAACAGAGGTCCCTTCCAGCCCCTCCTGTTCTCTGATACTGTGATTCTGTGAGGTGCAATTCTTGATTCAGCACTTCAAAACTAGGTCATATTTACATTTCCAAGAAAAAGTTATAAATACCTTTATAGCAATAGTGGCATAAAGTTAATAACTAAAAATGAAAGAATTATGGTTAAGATTAAAGGGTGTTTCTTAAAAGAAAGAATTAGTTAAAAATTAGCCTATGTAAGACCTTTTCATCATTTTTTTCTTGTTTCTTAGAGGTTGGTGCTTGCCGATACCTAGCCATATTTCATATTTCATTTTGTTATATTTTAATTTCTTTATGAAGTTACAGTGTGCTTGGTGTGAAGATAAATGAGATGATACCGGTCTCTATATTAAGGAACATCAAAGCTAAGACAAGACTTATGAACATTTATACACATATTCTGAAAATTAAGGATATAGAGTTCTAAAATGGCCATTCGCTTGCATCTTTTTATGATGAGGTTGTGGTTGGGACATGGTCCAAACACAGTTGGAGTCCAAATACTCATGTCCAAATAATTTGGGATTCCCTGCTGCGTCTGAGTTTTTCGTTCCTGTCTGATTTCTGTCTTTCAGTTCTTATCCAGATTTACTTTTAAACAGTATCCATAAAAAGTCAGGCAAACTGTAATCCTGCAAACTCTGTGTGTGTGATGACTTTCACTGTTGTTAGTAGCTGTATTCTTACAATGTTAACATTAAATATGGATGCAGAACTGGCTAAAGATTTTTATAATGTGTGACCCAAATGGATTTTGCCATGGAGGGCGAATGGCCAATGTGGTAGGAAGAGGAATGGGTTGTGGCTGGACGAGAGAAGCCAGGCTTTGTACTCAAGAGTTAGTGGAAGGCTGAAGCTGATGACCAGTGTGTTTCGCCTGTCGTTATATGTTTCGCCCACCCTCCTCTTTTTCTCCTCTTCTGCTCATGGGAATAGCAGCAGCAGACCAGACTTTCTGGGTCTCTGGAAGAGACAACGTTGACAACCATGTTTTGTCAGAGTATTGCACCAGTTTTGTTTTCATTGTTAATTTGCTGCTTTGGGCTGCTGCCCACCTTGCTAGAACTCCTCCCGGGGCTGGCAGACCTTTACTGTCTTTGCAAAATACATCTGGTTTTAGGGTGAAATAATTATATTGAATATTTATAACATTCCTTTGACATTTAAACAAGGTGTTATAAAATAGCTAAAAAGTGTAAATGGTAATGTGATTTGAATATGCAGTGAACAGCACATCTTCAGCGCTGGAAGTATGAGACCGGGAAATAGCACACCTTGGTAGCAACAAATCAAAATAACAAAATTCGTGTCTTTCTTGGTAAATTTCTTTTTTATATTGATCTCGCATCCGATGTCTTGTAACAGTCATCATCGTCGTCATGCTTAGAACCTAGGTAATGACTCAGGATACTGCGTTGTGCTGGGTGCCGTACATTTATCAAAAGATGTTCCCTGCCCAGGTGGAACCTTATAAGCTGATGGTGAGCCTGGAAATGGACAGAAGAAACACAAATGGGTACAAAAAACACACAGTAAGATCATTATTGATGAGCAGGGAAAGGCAGTGGTCACAACACATCAAAACCAACCAAGCTCAAGGGCTTTTATCCAAACTTCATAGAAAAGAGAGTTTTTTGTGAAACCTATTAAGTACGTTTTTTGATATTCAATGGGAAAACATACAGTGTCTTGATTTTAGCAGGTGATTCTGGGAAAGCGTGAGGGTTTGCAAGAAAACAACAGGAGTTGTTGACAAAACTACATCTAGCATCTACTGATTCTGGATAGCCTACGGGGTTTGGGAGAATCATGAAGTTTTAAAGCTTGTATATCTCTAGTAAATTACTATTGGGTAGATGCTGTGTTGATTCGTCCAAGAGTAGGAGTAAGAGAAAATGGTGAAAATATACCACTGTTAAGAATTTTTTTGTAAAAATGAGTGTGTTGTGTTTAGATTACCTGATTTTTGAGGCATAGAACTTGGACCTTGAAACTTTTTACTTTGAAAAACTTTGTAGACAAGATGTGGATGTTTCTGCATCCTCTTAAGGAGTATTTTTTGAGGCGCAGCTGATAGTCGTCATCCATACCACCCAGTCATGCTGTCTGTTTGGTGTTGGAAATTACTGTTTAGAAAATGTCTGTTAACATCAACAAAACTGTTGCTCTGTGTACTGAGGTCATTTCAATGACAAAAAGATGTTATAGCTGAAGAGTTTATAAAACTTTGCGGATATAGGTATCAAATATTTTATTCAGCTGATGAATATGCTGATTCTCAATAGCTCTCTTTCACACACCAATAAGGAATAAGAATATACATAGATATGCACATGTTTTTAACAGTTGCTAAATGTACACAGGAAGGGAGGCCAAAGTGGTTCTTCCATTACTGAGCTTTAAACTGAATGCTGCAAGATTTAAGACTTTTCCTTTGTGAGCTTTTAAACAACAGATGAACTTTTTCATATCGATGTGTAGAAGCAGTTTATATATGAACTGACCTAAATATTTAATTCCAGCCCAGTAACCAAGTTGCACTGTAGCAGCTTTGTTGATACTTTTTTTTTAATACTTGTTTGATGGTCGGTTAGCTGGGGATTGTAATGATATCTGACTAATGATCATTTGACATATGAGTGTACTTTTAGTTGTTTAATGTTATGAATAAATAAAATTTATAGGTTGAAAACCATTGTCAATGGACTCTTTCAGATTGTTGAGAGTCTTGTAGAAGTCAAATAGAAATAGCCAGACTTGTGCAGATTCGGCTTCATTGTTTTCAGTTTTACACCTTGCCCAGGCATCACTGAAGAGTACCTGAATGAGGGTTACAAGACCAGGTGTTACAATTCCTTCCTTATTTAAGTTTTATAAAGGAATTCTCAAATATTAAACAGAGGCCTTGCACTCCAGTAGATGGTTGGATAGTTTGGATTTCCTGCGTTGGAGACCTTTCAGACCATCCAAAGGAAAAAAAATTGTGTTCGTATGAAAAGGAGGGGAGAAAAAAAGAAAAGACAAACAAAACTTGAAATAATGAAAAATGTCATTGCTATGGCAGAGACCTACTGGTTTACTCCAGCAGAGGGAGCAGCCGGCCAACGCTGGGACTGGCTTTGGGCACTCTGTCCCTAGGAAAATCTGTGATGAAAGCCATTTAACTGTCTGTATATTATTTAAAATTATATTGTATGTCATGAAGTACGATGATAAGCAATGAATTTATAATATTTTCATAATATAGTCAACCATCAAGATATATCTCACAAATTACATTCTTGTTAAGAAGATTGAAGAGATGCTAAGTTTGGAATCAGTGTGTTTATTACTGTCCTAAACCCGGTGCTTTGAAGTCTAGCAATTGAAATTTGCTGATACATGCAATATTACCTTTAAAAATAGAATGAAAGGTAAGCTAAGTGATAAAAAGAAATGCCTCTATTTCACAATATTTTAAAAAATGCTGGTAAACTTGTGTTTATTTTAACAGTTTCATATCTAGATGCTACTTTGCTGCTAACAGAAAGGCATTGATTTGCAGTTTCTTCTTGCAGGTGCTGCTTTGTAATGTAATTGTTATACGTCCAGAAGATCCACTTACATTTTTAGAAGAAAAGCTCAAAGAAATAATGGAAAAGGGATTAGATGCTGTCTTACGGTACATACTAATGTTTGTGTGTGTGCTATGTGGCTTGTAGTATTGAACCTGGACTTTTAAAACTTGTTAATGGCGCGACATGTACTAGGTAGATTGGAAGTTAAATGTCAGTATTGCATTTTTTTTCAAATATTATGGGCATATGATACTGCAAATACAATAAGACAATATCTTCTAAAAATATGGAAAATATTTTTCTTTTGGTATCTTTTTTTTTCTACAGAATATCTAATGAATATAACCTCTACTTAATGCTCTTCTTTGTTAATATATTAAACCCTTACTTTCATGATAATCAAAACTGAGGTGGTGTTACGTGTAATAACTTCATTGCTGTCCATGGTATATTTACATATATGAACCAAGGATGTGGCCTTCAAGCACTGAATCATTAATTGTGGTATTCCTTATTTTTTCTACTGCTCTGTGTGTTCTGCCACTGTTTGAAGTGAAGTCATCAGAGCAAGAGATTAAAAAAGGCTAAGGATTTAGTTCTGTTTACACTGGAATCTTAGAAAATATTGTGATTGACTTAAATGGGAGCAGACTTTGGTCTCTAAAACGTGTGCAACTTCTATAGGCTAAAAACGCTATCTGAATTTTTAAAAATATGTTTCACATCAAATGCTTTTTCTCAGACTTGTTGGTGCTTTTTTGCCCACTGTTAGAAAAAAAGCCCTTGATTAATTTATAGTTAGTCCATACCTGACAAAAGAGAGAAAGCGTATGTGTGTTCTTAGCGTACTGTGCAGAAAACAAGATGCAGAGTTTTACATTAGTTTTGAATATGGTGAGATCATATGTTCTTACCTTTTTCTGAAGCACGTTCAGTACTGTTGGTGCAGCTCCTGTGAAAGCTACTTCCCCTCCTGCTTTAACTTGTATATGTAATTAAATAATTCTGTGGTTGAGGTGTGTATCAAGAAAAGTTGTGTTTTATAAATATGCCATCTTTGAGGTTTGTAAATTCTGGTCCATGGAAGGTTTTGAATATCAGGAAAAAGACTTCAGTTGTGCAGAGGGAAGAGCAAACAGCTGTAATGGTGTTTGCATTGATGTGAATCACTAGGAAGATGGAGTACCCTCTTTTTTTACTCACTGGACCTCATCCAAGAATGCAGTTCCATTTGTAGGTGTCACAGCTGTGCAATAATCAAGCCTGATGTTCTAGGACATCATCAGGATTAAGCTGCAAGAAAACTAAATACTGAGAAGAACTACTGAGTTGTAGTGTAAGGGAATAAAAAGATAGAAAAAAGATGAACAAAATTTCATAACAATAATGATATCTGGAGGCAAAAGCTGTGTTGGAGAGTGAAAGAGCTTTGCAGAAGGAAGGAGGTGGAGTGTTAATTCAGTATTAATTAAATTCTGTGCTACATGTAAAGTCTATACAATGTAATTTTTTAGAGTTCAAGTTAAGCAGGTGTGCTGTCACTGATACAACTTTTTAGTAAGGGGCTGTTCTGTTGAAATACTGAGTTCTGTAAAGTGCCTCGTTGTCAGAAATTGCAGTGTTCGTCACTGGATTAAAACTCACCCCCAAAGATGCAGCTCATCTGTTTAGGCAGGAGCTAGAAAAATGTAAGAGAAGGAGAGATGGAAAAAAGAGGGGAGGGAATATAATGGACAAAGTTGCAGTTAATGCTAGGAAAACAGGTGTCTTTTGCAATGTGAAGAAGCTGTAATTTCACAGGGCTAGCCGGGGAGGTGCTGGCCTCACTTTTATGTGTTGTGCAATTGTCACCTCCGGTTGAAGTTTTCAGTAGGAGGTGGATAATAAATCCTGAATCTTTGGCCCCACTCAAGCAGAGATCTCAGGAGCTGTCTGGACCCCCCAGCCGCTCTCCATGTACTCATAGACTGACCTAAGTACACTGTGAAAGCAGGTAAAAATCATTGTGGTGGGTGATGCAGATTTGTGCCCCTATTGTGTCCTTTCCCTGGGGTTCTCTGTGGGGTAACATGATTCCTCATATCACAGGATGCACCAACAGCCTGAAACATAACGATGAGGGTTTATTGTTTGCTTTACATTATTTATTATGTCTTTCCTAGAAGTTGAAAACAGACTTGATTTCTCTTTTAATTTTGACCGTCTGGTAAATATTTTTTATTTCCATATTTTTCATAGAAGCATAAGGAAGCATAGTCTTTTTTTTATTTATTTGGCTCTTGCACTGCATCGTCTTCTTTTTTTTTAATGAAAATGAAACAACCTACCTACCTAGACATGGCATGGCCTATCTGCAACAGCAGGAAACATTGCTCCAACTACTGAAAAATTGACATGGCTGTTCAGTCAATATAAGATGAGAAACAAAATAGTGTAATCTCATAAGAAATGTCCAAGACAGATATTACATGGAATGTGTTAAGATCTGATGTACACAGTATTTCAACATACCTCTGAGTAGCGATAAAACATGCTAATTTGCTTTCATATTTTGTAAACACATTTTAGAAATGGCTGCTATAGGTATTTGTAATGAAAGCGATATAGATTTTAAATCCTTTAATAATAACATTATAATACCATAACATGTAACTGTAATCTGTTAGGTACAGAGAAGAGATGCATTTGCTTTTGGGGATACTAATATGATTAATATAATTTACTTCTCTTTTAAAGGTGTATGTGTATTGATCTATCTTTACACCTAAAATTAAAGAGGATTTCAGAAACTTACCTGAACACTGTTTTTGGACTAGATGGTGAACAACTGGTAAAAATCATTTAACATTTGCATTAACTCTATACGGTGAACAAATCTTCTAATACAGAATACTCATATTCTGTTTTTAAGTTTTCTCGTGTTACTTTTCTGTAGCTAATGTGAGGAAGATAATGCTTTGCATTTCTTTCTATTGATACGGATTTGTGTCAAAAAACTAAAATCATCAGAGGTGAGCATAGCATCTAGGTGTATGGTAGGGAACAAGCAATTCCTGTATCATATTTGGTCATAATTTAAAGAAGAGTTCTACATAAATAAGAATCTAGTTTCAATAGCATGTTTTTTCTATGCATTACTGAGTTTTATGTAGGCTGATTCCTAAAATTACACTTCAACTGATAAATCTTGGAAAGTGCTATCAACACCAACAGTTGATAGTTACAGTTAAATGCAGTGTTATTTTACATAAAGCAATAAGGAGGTAAACATTTTGGTTTTTCTGATCCAAAAAAGTCACCTGTAGAGAAGAAAACCTGTAATTTTAAAATGTTCAGAGAAGGAGAAAGTTGCTGTATGACCATGCAAGGAAGCAGTCTAAGCAATTTAGTAAGTTGCATGGGGTGTGACCAGATTTTTCTCTTGGTTACCTCTGTATAACAGTACTCAGTTTTGTCTTCTCCTGGTATATCTGTGCTGTGACTATACTGCAATTTCATTTCAGCTGTTTGCTGTTTTACCAACCACTCAAATATTATGTTAATCAGTCTAAAAGTGGAATGGGTGATTTATACAGTATACGTATAAATATACAAATGTGTCATGGTCAAATCCTCTTGTAGATTTTATCAGAACTACGAACAATAAATGAGATTAAAAAATAGTATATTCTGAGGCCCAGTTGCTATTTGCACATTCAAAGGATTGTATTTTCTTTTACAGGGATATTCTTAGCCTGTAGTCTTAGGCAATTCTGATTTTGTAGAAGTTCAAAGAGGTTTATTAAAATACCTATGAGTTAGAATCATGTGGTAAATGGTTTACATAGCAATGGATTGTGAAAAGATTTTTGCAAAGAGTAGCTAAAATATTTGTTTAATATGCTTAATTGCTGGATACAGCTGATCAGTAAAAGAGTTGCTATGAGGGATGAAAGATTCAATTTCAGTTATTGATCTTTCCCTCCAGTGCATTGGCCCATGAAACAGAACTAACTAACAATTTAGCTTTTTCGTTAACTTCTGTATAAAAACAGAAGTGTAATTTGGTAGCAAAGTGCTTCTAACTGTTTACAGAACATTATACTTGAATATTTGTCGCTTTAAAATAGATACTTTAATTTGCACCTATCAATATGGAAAGTACAAGATTTCGTATTTTGGCTGATTTTAAAATATACATAATACTCTTTTAGGTACTAATGTCATAAATTATTTGTTTAGATGACTGAAGAATTATGTGCCAAAGCCTGGGACTTTTACAGTAGAAACTTAATGAAGCTGTATTTTCGGTAAGTGTATGAATTTTACATATACCTCAGGAAAATCTTAGGAAAAATCTTTTACCGAAGGAGTATTTATGTAGTTCCTCTGGGGGATGAAAACGTTTTAATTGTAGTGAACAACGTGAAGAGAGACTAGAAACTTAGATTTGGCTGTATTTGTGTTCAGCAATGTTATTCTGTGTTAAAACTAGTCAGTTCTGAGTTTCCACCTGTTCCAGACCTGAATAAAGCCCTTTGACATTTCCGCACATTAATCAGCTCTGTTTGCCAGGAATATGGCAGTGTACCCAGGAATAAAAGGGATAATTTGCATTTGGGTCTGAAAATAAAAGATCTGGGTTCTTTTGTGCTCTTTCTTTGGTTGCCTGTATGTTTGGGATTAGGTAACTCATAGTTTGTGGAATCCAACTTCTCCTTTTAAAAATGGGGATAATACATAGGTATGTTTTAAAATATGATAATCACAATAAACAAACATGTTCACTGATTTCTTTGTTATAAACCTGTGTATCAAAATTCAATGATCTTCTATTTAGAATAGATAAATTTGGGCTATTTTGTTTCGAGAAGCATACAATGCTAATTAAATAGGAGGTACAACTCTGTTAGGAACTCTGGTGTAAATCCTTGTGAAGAATCACAGCATCACAGGTTTGGCAGGGAGGTGAAGATTTTAAGCTATACTGTGCTGAGCTTTGGTGAACATCTGTCTAGGCTGGTTTTAGTCATCTTAAAAATCACAGGTGTTGGAGACATGACAATCTCTGCACGCAGTTTATTCCAGTACTTCATAATCCTGTCTACTAGAAATATTTTCCTAATGCCCGAGTCTTCCTTGCTACAAGAAAAGTCTCTTTTTTTTTTTTTCTTTGTTCTTTTTGTCTTATACACTAGGGACGTGGAAGATTATTCATTTTTCCTTTACAGCAGCAGTTTGAAGATTATCTGAGCAAACAGTTTTGTTTAATTATCATACAAGTTGGACTGAAGCAGTAGAATGTTCCATTTATAATTGTTCTCAAGTGTATGAAATTAAATTTCTTTTTATTATTATTTGAAATGAGAGAAAATTTGGCAAACAAAAGTGGTCATGTAAAGTCTAATTTATTCAGTAGTTTTTCCAGCAAATCAGATACAGAGAGATAGTGTATTTTAATATATCAATGACATATGATTAATTTGGAATACAGTTTTTGTTCTGAATCTAATTATTTCTTATTGCTTATCTTAGAAGAGAAATGGGTTTTTTGCCAGAGGTTAAAATGGTTAAGTTATAAATTGAATTTGTATTCTATTATGTTAGTTTTTATTTTTATTGCCAAGAAAATGTAAATAGCACTAAAGTAAATGCATGCATCTAGCACTTTCAAATTATTTTGTATAAGCACTCAAATGTCTTTCTATAAATTAAAATCTATACATTAAAGTGTAGCTGACAGCAGCAGGAGTGTATGGTGGTGAAAACATGGAAGTTTTTGTTGCCTGGTACTGTAGAATATTAAGAACAAGTAGAAATTTTATTAAAATTAGTGAATGAATTACTACTGAAAAATATCAGTGCATGTTTTATTTAAATTATAAATAAAAAAAATCAGTTCTATTCAGAAGTTAATATTGTTGAACTTAACTGCTTTGTGTTTTACAGCAAATTGTAGAGTTTTATAGATTTTACTTCATTTGGGTCTGGAGCCATGTTAAATTTCTCGTTCTGCTTTTCAGAGAATGGACAAAATATAATCTGCTGAGGAAGAACAAAAGAAAAAAGGCAAAGCAGAAGATGGCTCTAGCAGTGGTCCATTATAATGTCCAAGTATTAAGAGTTATTATACAGAAGTGGAACATGTGGGTACAGATTCACAAGGAAAAAATGACATGTAAGTCTATATAGCTGTTTTGCATAAGATGAAAAAATACATGTTATATAAAAGAAAATTATGCTGTATGAATTAAATATGCTTGGTCCAACAATTTATCTAGCTCTCTTTTTGCAGGATGCTATTCACTGGCTGACCTGTGGCAACTTGATGCCATGAATGCCGTGAGAGGCAATTCCCTGCACTGCTTTTCTAGGACAGATGGTGCTGGTACTCTTCTCTAAAGACTGAGCAGGGATGCTGATGCCAAGCAGGCTTGGGAAGTGGAGTGTGTGTCAAAAGTACAGGGTGCAGTAAGTCAGGATGGTTTTCTGGGAGGTGAAGGGTACAGTGGTACAGTGGTAGGAATAAAACAGGAGGGGTCACAGAGTTGGAGTCTTGACTTCAGTTGGAGGGAATGCATGATGAGAGGTGGGAAGGAGTGAAGATCAAAATAAAAAGAAGTCAGAAGACAGAAAAAAATAAATGCGTTATTCATTCTGCCTAAGACCATGTTCCACAGATCCTGAGGGTATGTTTTTTTTTTTTTTTAAATGTCTCCACACAGCAGCAGCTGTCAACATAAACTCTGTTAACCTGAGTCCACCCAGACAGAAGTTTCATAGAAGTAAAGAATGGGCCAAAAGCATTGCCTATGGCATTGAGTTTGAGCTCAGGCAGTTACATGTGACTCAACCATTGCTCTGACAGAGCTGAAGGCCCAAGCTGTTGTCTCACTCCACTAGGCAGCTTTCACATACTTCCAGTTCTTTTTTATTACTTCCTTTTATATTCTCTTCTAAATATTACTTTCAGCAAGGCAACTTTTGTTAATCTTAAATTCACAGAAGCAGAGGAGGAGACATGTAGAGGGTATAGTCACACAATATATTTCCTTCCATGACAAAGCTGACCTATGGAGAAACGCTGTTCAGTCATTCTTGGCTGTGTGGCTCTGTTTGTTGACTCTTGACTAGTGCCAGTTTAACTCTTTGTGGGGTTTCACTGTAAACAAGGTTGCTGGAGTGACACAGAATTCTTTAAAAAAATAAAAGTGAGTCTTTTTTTCTTAAATAAAATTTGATCGCTTTGAGGATCTGCTTATAGTAGAACTCTACTGTACTGTGAACACAACCAGTGAAGGAGTCATCTGTAGAAGAAGTTCAAGAGCAAACAGTGTGTTGTGAGAAAAAATTAAAGGGGCAGGTCAGTGGGCTGTTGGATCCTGATCAATGAAAATCAGAGCAAATTAATATAGATGCAGTTTGGACTTGCGTTGCAATCCTGAGAATTTTTGTTTTCCTCCCCTGGGTCTTTAGGGTAATGAAAAGTTGATATTATTTTGTAGGCGTTTGCTTTGCAACTATTCCCAGTTTCTGTACGTTACTGGTTGTATAACCTAAGAAGTTATTAAAGTTTGTAATTAAAGTGGAAGTGTACATTTAATAAAGTGTGTAATTAAGTAATATCATACAATATGTTCCCTAGAACACACAGTGTTTGAGCATGATTCAGGTAACAGAAAACAAACTTAGGTGTATACCATCAACATTGCATCTCTTGCGAGATATGAGACATGCTGACATTTTTTTCACAAACAAGAATGGATCTTAAATGTACCTTTATAATAATTTTTTGCAGTTGAATTTCAAGATATGTTTTTGTTAAAAAAATAGCAGATAAGTGATTCCATAGTGTGTATTTAATATATCAAAATTTACATTGTAATCCTTCTTTTAATAGACAAGACTACATGTCACAATAATCAGTCTTTGTCCATGAGATGAGATTATATAGGGCTACGCTGCTTAAAACAGCTGTATGTTCTTGAAAGTCTCAAGAAAGAAGAGTCTCTCGGCTCCCTTGGTTGCTCATTGCAGTTTTTTTACAAAGTTAGCTGACAAAAAAGAAGTTGGATGGTGATTTAAGTTTTTGCAGTAAATTGCACTTATTTCCTCTTGGTTTTGTTCCAGTGGCTGTGAAGAGCATTTTATTTCTATTGCATTTGTAACACCTTTTACATATAGAAGGACAGTTATAGTGTTCCCCATGGGTTTTTTTGTGCTGGACTAAAGAAAATTAAATTCCTTCAAACTTTTCTTAAAAGTAATTTTTGTAAATGAACATATGATCTTTCACAAATTTGATTCAAAATGAACGTATGATCCTTAAGAAGCTGCTTTACTGTCCTTTGGATGTTCAACACTGCTGTAACACTTAGCACTTTTTGCTGAATTTATTCTTATGAATTTTGACTTCTATTTTGACCACCTGAAACATTTTTAATCTTTTGTTAGAGTATTTTATTTCACTGAGGTCTGTATGCATCTTTCATCTCCAAGCTCTGTGAAATTGTTGTGTACTTTGGTGGATCAGACTGTAGATCAGTAATGTCGTATACACAACCCTGACAAATTGGAAATATGTCATGTTTATGCCTTGCCTGATAACTTGAAATCCTATTGCAACAGTCTTAATTATATCTATTGTAAAAAGTTATTTATTTCCTTACAGAGCTGAATTGAATAGCTATTTTATTGAAATGTAATTTGATAGACAGTCATTCATCTATAACGTTTCAGTGACATACTTGTTCTTACTTGTGGTACTTAAAATTATTATAATTATGTATATTTTCAGTGGCAGCAAAGAGACTGCAACAGATTTATAACAAAATATATTTAAATGCTGTTGTGAAAGCTTGGCATGCAGAGGCCCACAATTCATTGAAAACAAAAGCATATTTTGAGGTATGCATTATGGTACTCTAAATATAGTAAGCTCAGTGATTTAAAACAAAAGCATATTTTGAGGTATGCATTATGGTACTCTAAATATAGTAAGCTCAGTGATTAAAGATTAACTCCATTAATTCCAATTGTTATGGAAAACCAGCTCTATCAATATTAAATGAAGCATTTAAATGTACTACTACTGATACTACTATTCAGTACTTATAGCGTTACAGGAACTAGATGATGATCTCTGTATTCTACAAGTAAAAGTTTGGTCATATCTTAAGCAGCCGAAGTGTTGTTACATATTATTGGTGATCTAGCTGGCTTGGACAAGGTGGCTGATGTCTTAGGGGTCATATTACCAGATGAGACTGTAATCAGTAAAGATGATGCCTCTGGATCCCTGCCACCACAATCCAAGAGATGTAGATTCCTGCAGAGTGAGGAGAAGCCTCAGTAACATCATCTCCTCCCCAAAAGTGTGGGGTAACCAGAATTGTGATCACGTGAGAGTAGGCAACACATGGACAGCCCCATATGCCCCACTGCCAGCAGCTCTGTCTGGTCTCACTGTGAAACAGTGCTTTTCTCATTTCTGGGAACGTTTCTTCTGCTAGGGAAGGAAATGCTGTAGCTTGGTGGGATGCTCGGCAGATACCGTGTGTGAAGTGGGAGAGATGGGAGCTGTAAGACCCAGGCACTGCTAATAGCCTAGGGGTTCCAGAAATCACGCTCACACAGAAAAAGCTCTCCCGCTGCTTGGCTCCTTTTTCTTCCCCTACTATAGGATGTCCAGGATGGAAACTAGCAGTGGACAATTTATCAGTTGCTGGCTGCCAGACACCAGTTGTCAAATCCTTCCTGGAGTAAATCTTTCATTAGTCCTGCTTCTTCCCTGTTCTCTCAAATTAGTTGGTTGACTCTCACTTTCGTTTTTTTCTTGTCCCTTCCATACAATCTCTTCATTCTGTTTTCTTGCTGATATCTTAAAATACTTAAAATGTTAGTCTGGCTAGACTGAGTGCACAAAAGATGTCCTGTTTCTGGAGCATATCAGGGCATTTTTAGGGAATAATATTCTTCAATTCTTTCCATTCTTAATAGCAGTTGCAAGATTTGGTTTGACTTCCATAATTAGATTAGAATGCATATAACAGAAAGCATATAACTGAATAATTTTTTAATTATGTACTTTTGTATTGTGTACACTTTTGTAGGCATTTTGGGTGCAACTAAGTCATCTAAACATAGGTTTCTGGTGTAATTCAGCATGCCCTGGGATATCTCAGGCAAGGCTAGACCCAACAGAACTCCAGCTTAAAGCTCCAGAAGTGCAAGAATCCTCTACCAGCCCTGTGTCCTATCTGCCAGCCTTTTGTGGATACCTTGGGTAATCCAGGCCATCTGAGGTTATGTTGATTGATTTTAAAATGCAGAATTAAACCATCAATGATTATAATATGTAATAAACTTAATGGGCCAGAAGAACTCACATTGCTACTAAAGGGCAAATAAATTTTCAGAATGGAAAGTTACAATCTAAGGCTCATTATTTTCATTTGCTTGGTTCTTTCTGGCTTTCCCATCCTACTGTTTTCTTCCTTCTCATTTTCTTTATTCCTAATTTCTCCTTTCCTGCGTATTTCCTCTTTCTTTTCTCTTCTCCTTGCTTCCCTGTGGCAATATTCAAACGAAAACCAATTTTAGAACCCCTGAAACTCTTCTGTTTCTAGAGCTGGAATAAAAGAATAGGAGATTCAATGTTACTCCCATGTTGAGGTAATACATGAAAAATACTTTAGTATCTTTCATGCAGTATACATTGTTGGATACAATATAACATCTGAGAGATTTTAGTGGTGATACCTTTTGAAGACTTGTCTGAAAAATTTGCATTTGCTAATAGTATGTTAATGTCATATTGTGTGTACCCAGTGTTCTAGTTTGGAAATGCAGATGGTCTCCTGTGCTTCTGTATTGTATTGCTACAGTACAAAATCATGAGATGCACCCTAAAACTGTGGTTATTCTCAGTAATAGCGGTTACAAATGTTCATGGATGTGTAACTGTATGGGGATTTGAAAATACCTAGTTTAGCAAATTTAATTTCATTTTTTGAATATTTAGATGTATTTGAAACTTTGAACCTGCAATTAAGATAAAATTGTACTTCTCTTGTACCATCTTTTTCAGAGTTTGGCAAAGGAAAGTCAGAAAGACTGTTTTGAATCAAATCTTACTGTCAGACATAAACCGTCCAATTTACCAGAAAAAGCCTTATTACAGGTTTGTGATAGTTGGTGCTCTTTTTAATTTTTAATATGTGTATTTCATAAATGGTATGTATCATATTTTGTTGAAAAGGATGTGTTTGTGCGATGGAAAGGAAGGTTCCTGTTTACATTGGTCACTTTGAGTCAGGTGGAATCCCCTGAAGGATGGTAATGCTATTTTTTCCTTTTTTCCTTTGGTGGCACCTGATGATATTCTGCATGCCCTGACCTGACATCCAGAAACTTCTCCCAGCTGAGACTGACAGTCTCCCAGCTGAGACTGTTCTCAGAAAGGGAGAACAAGAAATCAGGAAATCTGTAGGATAGGTAGAGAGTGGAACTGCTGAGAGTAGTAAAGAGGTTTGTTTGCAGTGAATAAGAAGCTTGTAAGCCAAGCCCCAAATGTGATAGAAAGCAATTTAATTTTCTTAAAAATGTAGTGAAGACTGTATGAACATTACACAGTTCCTTAATACAGAAAAAACTGCTAGGCCAGAAAGCAAAAGTAGAGGAGAGGAATCTACTGCAAGGGCACAGTGGGTGGGGAGAGATTTGTTTCCAGACATTTTTATTTAATTTGTTTAAATTAATTTGTGTGTTTAAATTAATTTGTGTGTTTAAAAGGTTGCTTTGTTCAGTATTTTTGTATCCTTACAAAATGTAATTTTAGAGTGAAAGCTTGTTACTACGCTAACTTCTAGAAGAGAAGGTACTTCTACCTGGAAGCAAGAAAATTGATTTGTGGCACCATTTTAGAAAAAAAACAGAATTACTAACTGCTGGTTGTGGGACCTTCAGCTGTAGAGGCCAGTTTAACTAAATTATAGGTCGATTGCTGAAAATAATTGCCGTTGAGGGATACGTTGGAACTACTGCTAAAATGTTTTCATTTTATCCTCTTGTTTATAAGCTTTATTTTGTCCTATCATGTTTTTCCATTAATTTAACATTGCAACAACATTGAAGTGGTATTTCAGAAAAGCATGATATGTTCTTCTTTTAAATAGTATGGACTATAGTGAACTCAAAATCCAGTTTTTATCCAATAAAGTCTAACACCCAAATGCAGATACTTAACTTTAAGCGTGTGCATAATGCCAGTGATGTTACAGGAAACTTGAATCTGTAAGCTAAATCATGTACGTAGTTTACAGACCTTACTCAGCAAAACTACAGCATGCTTGACTTCTTCTTGACGTTGTCTATATGGATTCCACTGATGGTGCATACAGTCTTCATGGATGTGAGACTGGTTTTTTTGACTTAGGTCGATCAATGAGGTTTAGTCTGTGCTAGTTTCTTAGTACTGGCTCATTCAGAAACCAGCAAACTTCTGCTATCAAATGATTCAGATATGGGCCCCTTGCAGCAGCGGTAGTGTCTCTCCTAAAGAATTAGGGAGTCATGATGAT
>Ga0181612_183189_pt1 | contig 16224 bp, 6 predicted proteins | sample HoacroProtozoa21_FD_119630 | JGI IMG/M metagenome (GOLD analysis project Ga0181612, IMG submission 119630) | Hoatzin crop microbial communities from Cojedes, Venezuel. Combined Assembly of Gp0051906, Gp0051904, Gp0051908
ACAGTATCTGACGACATGATCTGGTGTTTTAACAGTACAGTCTCAGCTTTTCTTCTGTTGTTCATAGAGGTGGTGCAAAAACTCTCTCCTTAACACAGAATAGAATTGTGTAAAGAAAATGGTTTTCATCTTTGCTGGTTCTCCATATCTAATTATCCACATAGCACACTTATATGTTCAGTAGAACAGTATATGATGTGCTTTAGAATTAATGAAATGTGGTTTCTGTTGGCTTTTGAATTCAACTGTAGTAATATAGCAGCTCCTATTAGACATTGGAGAATCCACACAGGAGTGCTGTTATGAATGTCTAGCCAGCAGAAAAGCTTCATTTGGCATTCAGGCATCACTGGACACCTCAGAATCAGTTTCTTCCTTGACTAAGGACTAAAGAAACTTGTGTCCAATAACAGGGCATGGACAAATTTTTTTTCATAGTTGCATGTTCATAATATTCATCCTTCTTCTTTTTCTGATACTCTCTTGGTCTCTTTCTGATTCTCTGATACCTAATCAATACTGAATTAATGCTGCATTCTCTCAGCCAGCAGAGTTACTGTAGTCTACCTCCTTTGCCCAGCCAACTCTTTTAATGAAACTTGTACTGAATAATGTTATGAAGCAGAGATGCAGAACTGACATGCACACAAATACAGTGTGATAGTATACGCTATTTTATTGTAAAAATCACAGATACTTTCGTTTATTGTATAATATGGACAATGAGTAATTATAAGCAATCAAGCTAGATTATGAAAAGTTGTATTTTATTACCCTTCTGCAGCCATTTTACATTCTTTGTGTCATCTCTGCTTCTTTTGTAGCTACATTAACTCTGCTGGTTTTTGTGATGTCTTACAGTAAATAATAAATTATATGATTGTTCATTTGCAATATCATTTTAATTTCCTTGGCCTTTCCAACTAAATGTTTTAGTTAAAACATTTTGTTTTCTACAAAGTTAGGGCTTTAAGCAGCTTAATGAGTGGAATTTCTGTATACCCCTGTCCTTTACTGCACATTTTAACTGTAGACTCCAGTCGCCTTTCTTTGCGCTAGCAGGAATCCTACACCCTAAAAAGGACTCTGTCTCAGGATATTGTCTACAAGGTGCAATGCAGTGCTTGTTAAAGACAGACAACCTTGTGCTGGGTGAGCTAGTTTGGTTATGCGAAACAGACTGGCTATGTAGTGTTATAACACATTATTTGGATTACACTTGACAAATTAGCAGGGCTGATTAGCTCAGGCTCAGGACTGAATTATCGTGCATATGTTACTTCCAGTACCTGAGCTAACTTGTGGTGTGGAAGCCAGTAATGCTGAAGATCACGTACAACATAAAGGGAATTGTTCGATGATATTTTGAAACAAGTGCAGTGATCAAAGTAATCTGCCAAAATCCTATATATTTTCAACTTTGAGGATGCTTGACATCCAATGCATAGACCAAATTTTCAAAAGTAAGTCAGATTGTGCAAAAAATTGTATGTAGCTTCTTTAGCACATCTTCATTGCATTTGAGAAAAGAATGAGAAAACTATCATGTGTGCAGAAGAGAAATTTTGTTTCCTCATGCCAGAAGTTTCCAACTTGGAGCCGTTGAGCCAGACTGAGGTCCACCAGAACCAATAAATTCTCCAAGGGGAGAGCCCTGCCTCCTCTTTTGTAGTAATCCCTCAGAAATGAACAAAGAGCAGAACATGGGCAAAGCGAATTGTTCTTATTTTCCACTACTGCTCGTGTCTTTCTTGGAGGGCCTTGTGATCCTTTGGCCATCACATAACAATGTGCTATTATCCTTGTGGCCAGATTACAGACATTTCTGCATTAAACCATGCAACTGAAAGTTGCATATATCTCTGATTATATGATTACATACCTAATCTGATGTTACAAACCACGGTTTATATTAGAACAGGTTGGACTGACCCTGGAATTGGTTGGCAAAAGAAGTTATAGATTCTCCATCCCTGGAGAAATTCAAAACTCAGCTGAACAAGGGCCTGAGTAACCTGATCTAACTTTGAAGCTGGCACTGCTTTGAGCATGGTATTTCTAGAGATCCTTTCCAACTAAAATTAGTTTATGACATAATTATTCTAATTACATTTTGATCACTAATGGAACAGGAGGCTCATAGAGTCCTACGAAAGCACATCCCAACCCAGTGCCAAAACCAACTGAACACGGGTCAGGTATCCTCTGTAAATCTATGTATGTGTTTAAGGGGGTGCGAGGAATCAAAGCATATACCTCTGAGGACCTCTATAAGAAAGTGTGGCACTTCACACTTAACTCTGCAAGTATGGTTGGCATAGGCCATTGAAAACTTACATGTGCAGTATCATCACCTGGTTTTGAAAATGTGATCCAGTTGATCAAGTAATGATTTCTGTTTGAATCCTCTTTTGCATAAATTCCTGTTCAAACCTCTGGTAAATGCTGCCCAAAGCACTACCTGTTATTCCAGAAAATTATCCTTGTTTTGGAAACATATATAGTGGAAAAATTGCATCTAAAAATAATGCAAGGGAAAGTATAGATGATTTGCTCTGGACTGAAAGTAAAGTTACTTTCTCTTTTTTCCATTAGGTCTTTGTCAACCTCGTATGTCAGGGGTAGTTGGAGCAGAACCTTTCTCAGCCAAATTGCGCTATACTGGCCCAGAAGACCCTGATTACAACAATCTCATCAAACTGACAGTCACAATGCCACATATTGATGGTATGATAAAATCAGCTCTGGAGCTGAGAGAAGTCATACAGCAAGCTGTTATTTGAGCTATGTTATTAATCATGTTATTTTAAACATCCAAAATCATAATATAATCTTTTAACATGTGAGACCTGTGAAAAAATGTGATGAATGTACAAGTGCAGTTTGCAGCAAGGTACATGAGTTACTGTATTGATACATAGTCCTTGATGCAAAGATTAAATGTTTCCATATTAATTGCATAGTTTACATAAATTGGGCTAGGCCTACACTTCACTCCTTTAAAGCCCATAGAGACGTACCGAGGATGAATTTATTCATTAAAAAGATATAAAGCCATTTAATTTCTATCTGCTTCTGAAAAATTCACACAAAATCCTGATTGAAAAATATATTGGAGATTTAGAAATTATATATTTTGCATTTCATAGTATAAAGACATAATTATTGTGGGTGACATTCTTACACACACTTAGCAGATCATCTTTACTTGAATTCTAAAGTACATTGATTACCATGAGTACAAAATACAGAAGCACTGCGTGACATGCTTAGTATTTATCAAACTTTGGCTAAATTAAGCAACTCTGATGACTGAAATTCAGTGACAGTGATAGAAATTAATGTTTTTTAGGAATGCTGCCTGTTATTTCTACAAGAGAGCTCTCCAACTTCGAGCTGACACTTAGTCCTGATGGAACTAGAGTTGGAAACCATAAATGCTCCAACCTATTGGATTACACAGAAGTGAAGACCCACCATGGGTTCTTGACTGATGCTACCAAAAATCCAGATGTGATTGGAGAGACCGTTCCCTATCAATACAGCCCAACTATTAGAGGCTTCAATACCTTACGATTCTACCGCAATCTGAATCTGGAAGCCTGTCTATGGGAGTTTGTTAGCTATTATGACATGTCTGAGCTCCTGACAGACTGTGGAGGCACCATTGGGACAGATGGGCAGGTATGAAACTGTAACTTGATTTTTTACTGTGTTCTTAAAATGAAAGATTTGCCTTATAATGCAGCTATGCTAGAAATAAGTGGCTTTAGAATTAATTTAGTTGAAAAGTGTTGATTTTCTTCTGGACAAAAAAGAGGCTTCCCCTATGGCCAGCTTATTCCTTAAAGCTATCAATGTCCATTAAGTACTATCAGGTTGTAAGTGAGATCTTTATTGGCTTGAAATCAGGGAATCATTTAGTTTGAATTAAAATTGCCGCTATTTTTTCCCAATACCGTTTTGAAGTATTTTAGGACAAATCAATCACACTTTTACTGTATAGTGAGCCACTTTAGTCTTCTCTTAGAATTTAAAACTTCTAAAGGATTGCTGTTAGCACATTGACAGTACTGGGCCATTTAGTATTAATCATGGTATATCTTAAAATAGAGTTGAAAAAAAAAGTGAAGAGCCTTCCTGCTGGTAACAATGGACTGCACTGCCCTACCAGCTGCTTGGCTCTGCTGATCTCTTGATCACTGTGTGCAAAGACTTGCCAGTGCAGACAGCATAGTGGTCTTGCATTACCCAGCAGAAAATTCCTTGGTCAGGAAGCAAAGAGAAGCTGCCAGTATGGGATGGCTGAAGAACAGAGCTGTGAAAGCAGTTGGGGGGGTTAAAACAAAGAGCTTGGAGGAGACCTTCATGTGTCCTTTGGAAAATTATTTCTAGAAATCCATAATAATGTGGAAGTAAATTGTGCAGCATTTCTTCTGGTGTAGTGACAGTGATGTTAATCCCTATGTCTTCTTTGTATAATTATGACATAAGTCTGTCTGGTCTTACTCAGACTCTGGAGTACCAAAGCTGTAGCTAAGAAGATCAATCCTTTATGACACAGAAAAGTCCCTTTGGGGACTAATCCTATAGGCTGGAAGACGGACTGGAAAGGCAGTACCTCATTTCAGAGAAGTCCATAGCATGATAACTGTGTGGTAAAGCTAACTCACTTTCCTGGCTCACTAATGAGTTAGCTTTACCACACAGTTATCACCTGTTGAATCACTGTGGAAAGGATGAGGCTGCTGTGTGAAATGGCCTTAATTGCTCTGCTTTTTACCAGGTTCATTTTGCCAGGGACCCATCTCCTTATCAGACCTCAGTAGTCTTCTATGCATGAATTTTTTCTTTGTCAGTCCCAGAGGACATGAGGCCTTAATAGATGAGAAAAAAGTGTGTCATTGCCCAAAGAAACCTGTGGGCATGTTGAAAAGCAAAGCTATTTTACTGAAAGCATGAGTGCCAATGGACATATAGATATCTAATCAGATAAGCTGATTTTTCTTTTTTTTAAATACATACATGCCTAAACTCCACTTTACTCTGTGGGTGCTCACAGGTGGTCGAACTGGACAAGAAATTGCCCTGGGCTCTCTTTAGCCCTTGATCATCTTGGTCATCTTCCTAAAATCCTGGCCATTTTAACTAGAGTTTATATACTCTGTAAAGTGTAAAACCAGAATAAAATGGAGCTTCTGCTATTCTTAGATACAAAGACCTTCTCCATGCTCTGTCATCCGTCTTGGTTCCTTGTCTGTTATAGAGACCAGTTCAAGGTCTCTGTCTTGACGTTGGAAGTTCACTGTCAGCGCACCTGCTAGAGGTTGCCCCTCTGCTGCAAGCAGATCTTCTTACAGGTACAATCCACTGGGACCATGAACCTGTCAGAGGGAAGGGAAAGGCATGCAAGTGTGGGATGTAAACCTTGCACATTCCCACAAGATAAAAATGACAGCAGTCTTCACTGTTCTTAGAATGATTTTGTTTCTTCAATTCATCATTCCTTTGATTATCTCCTTATGCCTATGCAATATGCAACCATATATTATTTCCCACACAACACAATCATAAGTGCACAAGCACACACAGCTGCCAAGCAGCTGTCTTCTGACCCTGTGACCAATGCAAGCCACTTCTCCCACAGTGAAGATAAAGAAAGAGCTGGTTTGAATCCTTTCCATTTTAAATACTTTTGTGTCCTTTAAGGGAAAGGCTGAAGGGCTGATTTAGACAAATGTGTATCTAAATAAAACCTATATACGTCTATGTGGACATAAACAGAGGAGAAAGTAAGCAGCATTCTTATATTTTAGTAAGTGAAAAGAGCCTGTATATTCAGTTGTGGAGGACATGCATGAATAGTAATGTGGCCGAGGATGAGAGCTGTACTTGCTTTAAGCTCCAGAAGCGTTATATACTTTAAGTAAGAACCCTCACTTAAAAGCAGAGAGGGATGAGCATGAGCTATGAGACACATGAAACTGCTGCTGAAGTCATCCTTTAGTGCCTTGTAGGTTGTGGCTAAAAGGTTATGCTGTGTTAAGTGAAATATCAAGCTGAATTACTTCTAGTAGTGAAGCGCTGCCCCGCAGCCAGTATGCGCTTCACTGCCCTCCCTGTTTCCCCCGCCTCCATTTAATTCTTCTCCAAGTTTGGTCTTTATCTTCACATGACCCCCTCCAGCTGAGAGGGGAGGCAGTCAGTGCCCTATCTCTGTGGTTGTCACCATTGTTGGTTTTTTCTCCTTCAGTGAACAATTAATAATCCTCCTCAGTGAGAGGAAAGCTGGCAGCTATGGTTTTCACCATGTTTTCTTAGCACACAAAGGAAGCTTAAGTTCTATTATACAGACAGAACAGATAAACAACAAAAACACTCTTACCACATCCTGCTACCACTGCAAATTTAACAGCTTGAATTTACCAGGTATTTTGGCTAGGTCTTTAAGCTCAAGATTCCGTTGCTTGATTCTAGCTCTCCAGTACCTGTTTGGTCAAAGATAACACTGTTGATTCAGACAGAGAGATTTCATAAACACAACTGGCAATACCTTGCGTGATGTGGACCTTAATTTTAAGGGAGCTCCTCCTAGGGCAGGGGAAGAAGATGGGCTTCATTCAGCAAGAAGCGAGGTGGGAGACCTGCAGCTGGTGTAGTTCTTCTGGCAGTACTCCTAGTGTGTGCTGCAGGTTGCAGCTGTCTTAGCCAGTTCCCATGAACTCGTGAACTGTCATAATACATAGAGAGCAGGTCTTAGTTTTCTCTTTTTTTCCCTTTGAGGCCTTTTGCTTGTGACCCATTCTCTTTCTCAATTACTCTGTGCATGAGCAAACCCTGTGTGAGTTAGATACAGCACTCCTTTCAGTATACAGCTTGACGCTTTGTTCCTGGGGTCAGCCCATATTCACCACATCTGAATAATAGGGCATTTATGTATCTAAATATGGATCTAGATGTGCAACTTAAGGAACTTATATTTAAAAATGAAGACTTAGGCCTCTTTAAATTGAGCTAATTCGTTTGGCTCTGTTCTGGTTAAAGTTAAGGTAATCTTAGCAGCAATGGTTTTCTTTTGGACAACCTGCAGTCACAGCCTAAAATTCAACGTCAGTCTTTGGATATGTATAGGCCTTGAAAAGGTGGAACTCACCTACCTGAGGGATTTCTTCATGTATTTTCAGGTAATTAATAAAGTTTGGACTTAACTTCATGGGGACATTGTGAGAGTCAAGTACTACAGACATCTCACATTCTCAAGACGCAGGTGCTAGAACAATGACATATTCCTGAAAGGAAGTTAAGAAGTGAAACAGTAAAAGCTAAGGAACTGACTATCCTGCAGTAAAGTATATATAAAAGTGTTGGCCTAGACTTATTTGATAGAATGCAAAGTATCATTTGATCTCATTTCCCACTGTTTTAACTCTTTGCTGTAGCCAGACATTTGGGCTTCTGTGTGGTTCTGGCCAAGTATTTATGTGTGGATGTTGCTTTCCCTAGTTCCAGTCCATTATTAGACTTAGCATAGAGAAGCAAGGAAACTACCATTCAGACAAATCTTATTAACAATGAGTTAAGCAAGTCTTTGACAGAAACATGAAGATAAAGAACATACATTAAAATATTTGAACGTACAGACTGATACCTTGAAGCCAGTGTAATTGAGTACAGCTGAGCAGTTTGTTTTGTTCTCTAACAAAAACAGTTATTTCTGGCCAAAACTGAAAATGTTTCTCTTCCAATGCTCACGTTTATGCTACATGTTATGGCACTGAGGTGTTTAGAAATCCCATCTGAAAACACATTTTAAAATCACTAATGTATTGCCTCAGCTTATACAAGGCAGCTTGCAGAGGTTTTTTATTACATAAGGAACAGTATATTTCCAGCTTTACTAGCTCTAGTTTTACCAAAATCATACTTTAAGGGGAAAAGTCAGCTCACTAGAAGCTGTAAAATGCAAATAGACAGAAATGTCTATTTTCAGATTTTTGTGTTCTGTTAAGCTGCCACAATCAAGTTTAAGAAAACCCTGGAACTTGTATTCCCTTAACATGGAAGCTCACTAACAGTCAAACTTTTTTTCTCCAGCTGCAAACACATGCATTTAGTAAGTGCCGTGAAGAAAATACTCTGTTATAAAGTTAAAGCACCAGCTGTGTAACAAAGCCAGAGGTTAAACATTTGAAGGAGCTGGCATTTCAAGACTGTATTGCCTTCTCCTTTCCATTCGGACTTCTTTAAACAAACCTGCTTTGCATTTCACCTGTGACCCACCTGGCTGTGTGCCTTCTCGGGGTGAAATCTTAGCATTACCATACTGTTATTGTGTAAACAGTTAATTGATAACATTGTTAAGCCTTGTGACTCAAATTCACAGACATAGCAAATCAATGCAATAGAAAATTAGGCTTAGGGCAATTTGGAGGAGAAAAATACAGTTTTCATTAAAAGGTTGTTTCGTTGGAAGCTACCACATAAAACATGAACTCGTGTTATTTCTAATTTTTAATTCTGATTTTATCAGTACTAACAGCGCACACACACACACTGCCAAGTTTTGCCCTCTGGAAATGTAAGCCAGATAAATAAAATACAATATAAATGTAGAACAGAGCGCATGCCCTAAAGCCTTAACTGAAAATATTTTTTGTTGTAGGTATTCGCACTTGTTACATGACAGATTCAAACTAATTATATTTTTTTAGTTAATGAAGTTTGACACTTTGCATCAGAAAGAGGAACAAAAGAACACCTACAGAAAGTCCCATTAATATTTCCCAAGACTTCAGTGGGAATTGTCAGTGTTCAAAAATAGACCTTATGCTCTGTGATAACTTATCTTGCAAAGAAAATGTAGGAAACTCTACTTCTTATATCAATGTCCAGTATAAATCATGTTCTTGCCTCACACATGAATTTTGAGATGTGGTATTTGAATGACTGGTGATCTACATTTTTTCAGATACTAACTTTAAGAGTCTGTTCGCTGCTTGGAAGAGTTATTACCTTCTGTCTTCTCGGGTTCTCCAGACCTGGCATTGTCACAGACGATTAGACACAATTTCACCAATCCAGCTCAGGTGTGGCTGTAGTCTCTATTTCTCTCCTGGTATCACAAAGCTAAAAGTCACACCCATTTATTATTGTTTAAAACTAATGTTAATGAGTATAATTTTGACAGTACAACTGGTAAAATCTCCTGCACATAGGATGCATAGATACATAATGCACCTGTTCTGTCTCTCCACAGCAGTTAAGCTGATCCTGCCCTTAACACAGATCTAAGTTACCATTTTGGTTTCATCAGTGTCACATTGAGATAAAATATGAACAGCTGGCTACTTTCAATAGGCTTTGCAGGCAGTGCTGGGAAATAAAGATAACTCAATGGAAAGAATGTTTTCTCATGTTTGCCTAAACGGCATTATTAAGAAGGCTAGAGAAGTAAGACTCCTCCATCTGTGTAACACATTCCATTGATTCATTGGTTGGGGAGTTCTGCTCACTTACTCTGACACAGTTTTCCTCTGCAGTTAATTCCCTCTTTTTAATTTTATTTTTATTATATCAAAAAGATCCTCTGTATTTTAAATAGCATGTCCTGAGATTTTCTTTTCTGTGAGTAGTTTTCCCCCCATGGCATTTTCTTTTTCAGCAAAAAATGAGAGGGCCTTGTAAGTTTTAATTTACTGCTAGAAGAGAGAGAAACATCTGTTCAGTAATTGTCTGTCTATTAGTATTGTAGGTTTTCGTCCACACTTGCAAATCCGTGAGTGCCTGAAGAAGGGTTTGTGTGCGTGAAAACTTTATTTATCAAAATATTAATGTGTACATTAATGAATTCCCAGGCTGGGGCAAGCAGCCCTGCTGCTCAGACATCTCTTACGGGTTTTTCCAAAAGAGAAGAACCTTCTAAATTCTAGGATCCTAGAAATGGAGAAGATTCTTTGGCCCCATGGTTTCAGATTTTCCCACAGAGCAGCGCCAATGTATAGCAAAGGAGCAGTGTTTCAGGCAGACTTTCCCCAGAAGGGATGCTACTGCTAGATTTCCACCAGTACAGATGAGTCAAGCTCATTATGATTCCACTGAATGGAGGCAAGAACACCCTAAAATGTGGTCTACAAACCCCATTAATGGATTGCTTTATATACAGTATACATGAATAACCAATGACACCTTGCACTTGAAAATCAAGAAAAGCTTTGACAGAATTTGAGGTGCACAAGATACTGAACTAGCAGGGGTTTTGTGGATCACTCAGTCCAGGCCACTGCCTTAACAATGTGGTTCCAACACTAGTAAACTTAATCTAAAAAGCAGTAAGATTTCTTGGCCTCACTATTCTTGTTGAATGCCACCACACTGATGGCTAAAAATTCTTCTGATTTCTGGGCTGTATTTGTCATGGCCATCCTGTGCCCGTTTGCTCCTATGTCAGCACCATCTTTCATCAGCAGTGGCCCTGCTCTGCTGTTCATCTCCTGATGTGTATAGACAGTATTCTTATTCCCTGTCAGCCTTTGTTGTACTAGGCTAAACAACCCGGCTGTTTTAGTCTCTTCTCATCAGATAGTTTTGCCATTCCTGTGATTGTGTTGATTTCTTTTTCTACGGTCTACAATGCAAATTAGGCTTTTTCAAGCACGGATGATCAAAGCTGTTCCAGATAAGCTCTCACTAGTGCTCTGTATAATGGCATGCATGCTTCTAATTTCCACCCCATTCCTCAGCTTATCTTAGGATCATATCACATGGAGAGGGTAGGAAGGTCATCGTTATGATGTGATCAACTCCCATACCAAAATCTTTTTTCCACTCTATTGTTGCTAACCAATGTCTTTCATTTCTACCAGAAATCCCTGTCACTAGTTTCTATTACCTTATACTTTATGCTACAAAATTTCATCTCACTTCTATTGTTCTAGTCCTCAAGGTCATTAAATTCTCCCTGTGTGATATTCCAGTCCTCCTCTACATTATCGTTAAGCATTATGTATGCTTCTTTTCAAGAGGATAATGGACATACATTAAATCTTCTTCCACATACGTTTCTCCATTTCTCATACGCAAAATGAATTTCAGATCTTTGACTTCAATGCCAAATTCTTACTGTACAATGTCAATTCTTACTGTACAACATGCAGATGTAGAATAAAAACACACAGAGAAAAAGCAACATAGTTTCTCTGGGATCACTTTTTAATAGGAACACATTTTTTATGCTACCAAATATATTCAGTTCTTGATACCATTCCAGGAAATGACAAATGTTCGAGGTTACTCCTGAATCAAAGGCAAACCATGATGCACTGTAGAGTTGCATCATAGCTGTAGGATTTGGATTTTTTTATAGAAGTGAGAATTCTGTGTTGTTATTTGGAACAATTTATAAAATCCATGTCTGAAATAATTGCTTAGATACCCATGCAGGTATCCCAAAGGTAACCTTGCAACTTAAATAGGACTAAATAATAATATTTTTGTCTAACGTCAATTTTTCATCCAATAAGTATAGAGAAGTAAACCCTTTTTTTGTTCCAAATAGAAGTTCTTGATTGTGTTTATGTAAAACCAACAAAGAAGCATTAATATAAAATAATCTATAACTATAGCATCTTATATTGTCTACCAGGCTGCTTTACTGCGTGACACTGTGTGTGTTTCCAGACTGTGTACTGTCTACATGCTAGCATATTTTATGGAATAATGTGAACAATGTTAGTGGAAAGGCTTTTGGTAGCATAGTATGTAGATCAAGGAGTATCACATGTAAAAGTGAATTGTGGCAACTATGAACATTTGCCATAATGAACTCCTTAATTAGTATAGTATTTAGTCAGTGCAGGCAGTAAATTTGCGGTTTCATAGCATTACTAAAAGTTTTGTCTGCCATTTGGAAATGTAAAGCAGCTGTAAGGTAATGGACATTCAGCCCCTTGACGTGCCACTGGATGAAATCATCAACAGTTTGGTTTTTACACAGCTTGCAAAGTTCTTTGAATGTTGAGGTTTTTTAATAGTGCAAAACACTCTTCAAAAGCTTGTAAGGTAATCACTCCAGGGAAGTGTTCAAATGTACAAATTTACCTATGCAATTTCTATTGGAAGTAAATGGGAGTTCAACACCATTTATACCTTTGAAAAGTTTCCCTCTGGGAGATGATCTCAATGCCTTTCCTTCTGTGTCTTTCTAAGAAAATCCAGAATGTTCTGAAAGGATCTGGATTGCACATTTCTAATCAGAGAGATATGAATGAAAAAGTATTTGTAACAAAGCATACATGCAAAGTCTCTTCAGAAAGATTTGGATCCATGTATCATGTAAGATCTATCTTAGGAGGTGACAGTTTATTAACATTGTTCTTCTTGCCTTTTATCATCAAAATACATAGAGGGAATAAGTAATTACCTGACTGATAATACAGTGCTATTGTTTTGTACAATATGTGCATAAAGAGTCTACTTTTAAATCTGTATCAACTTGCATACTATTTTGAGTTCTTCCAGGCAGTGATAAACAGTGTTATTTCCATGTTTGCATGCAGTACGTTAGCTACTACCCATGCACAAAGGAAGAAACAGTTTCAGTGATGAACAAGTATAGTCCAAGGACTCAGTCTTGCAGTGACGTCTGAGCAAATTCAGGGTCTTCCTGAAGAGCTTCTTACAGGATAGTACCATAACAGTGTAAGCAAAAGAGTTGGTTAAGGCATAAGGATAGAGCAAATGCAAAATGATATTTGAAAAATTTCTAAAGCCTTCATTTGTAGCTACGTTGTTTATGTGCTTAAAAAACCTGAACAAAAATGATGACTTAAAATTGAGGGATTTATGTTTTGTCAGAACGCATATTCATTTTGAAATACGAAATGGAACTTGAAGGAGTGTAAGCTCGGCTGAAATCCATTGAAATGTGATATTACACACTTCATCTGTAATTAGCAAAATGAGAGAATTTAATTCAGTCGCAATATTTATTTCAAGTTCTGTCTTCTCTTTCTGTTACATTAGGATTATATGTACAGTGCTGCCCTTCGTGACCCATAACCTAAATACATAATTTTCTTTTCTATAGGTTCTCAACCTAGTACAGTCCTATGTCACGCTGAGAGTTCCCTTGTATGTCTCTTATGTTTTCCACTCTCCGGTGGGTGTAGGAGGCTGGCAGCATTTCGACCTGCAGTCAGAGCTCCGGCTGACTTTCGTGTATGACACTGCCATCCTGTGGAAGGATGGGGTTGGGAGCCCACCTGAAGCAGAGCTCCAAGGTGGGTGTTGGATTTCTTTGCTTCAAATTTACGTTCTGTAACTAAGAGTAAAATTTGCATGCAGTAGGATGATTTTTTCAATCATTCTAATACTAAAAAAAAAAAAAAGAGTCTATCATTTATTATCAGTTGCAAACAATCTGTCATTTCCTAGCACTCGCAGTTCTTTGCTGGGGTGTTTATGAAATCCAGGTCAAGCTGACATCAGTTCTTGTATTACAAAGAAAGATAACTGTCTCCATATGTTTAAAATACACATACAAAAATTAGCACATTTATTTCTACTCAGAAAATTCTTTCAATATAGTGGCATACAGGTGTCTGTGAAAGATTAAAATGTATAGTTAAACCTATGTGTTGTTCTGTTCATTTATGCAAATATCCCAGCATTAAGCTTCAGGTGTTCCACACCTGTCTCAACATAAGGTAGAATACAGACACCAGCTATATATATGCGTGTACATTTACACAGCTTCAGGACTCGAGTGAACGTAAAACCATTTGTTGTTTCTGCTGACTCTGTATATGAACAGCAGAAGTCACTGTGATGCGATTTCTGTCCTCATGTTAAGAGCAGGAAATGAGGAGTGACAAGGGGAATCTACACTGCATGAAGAACGAAGCACATGTCATGACATGCCCAAAGAATAAGATGCATGCCATGATTCATATGATGTACTAGTCACCAAATAACAACCATATCTAAGCCTCAGTCTCAGCAGTTATGTGGCGTATCTATACCACCATTTTCCTATCATTGATGCTATAATTTTTTATTTCTCTGCTTAAGAAGCTGATGGCCAGGTCAGTGGAGATGCTGAACATGAGCAGTTCCCATTGAAAACAGCCAGTACAAATCACGTGATAAACACAGTGGGGTAGTGGAGGGTAGACCCCCAACATATCCCGATCTGATTTGGGCAGTATTTTCTCACTCCACAGCCTTGCGTAATGACCATCTGTTTTCTGGGCAGGGAGGGGTTCACTAGCTTCCAGTTTATTTCCATATCTCTGGATACATAGAACTGTTCTACGTAAATTCTACCTAAAACTGTGAAGCAGTCAAGGTCTTCTAAAGACATAATTCATACATATATATGTATTTCTAATGTACCAATAAATGTCATTACTACAGGTGATTTTGTACAGGTGGTATACTTTCACAGGGTTAGGTCTACAAAACATTCACGGAGGAACAGTCCTGCTTCCTTCTTGCCCCTGGCAGGCAGAATGATAGCACATCATTGGCTCTCTGTAAAGGAGCATTGAAGGAAACAAACTCTTAAGCTTTGCAGAACTCTAGAGAAAAAGGGACTTGGCTGCAAGCTACAGCAATAAACTGCTTCTGACTTATACACAAGATCTTGTAATCTGAAATTAGGAAACATTAGGCTGGTGTTTTGGGCCAGGTTCATGCCAGAAATCGACAGCAACGCAAAGCCTGTTAAAATGAGTTTCGCAGATTCACAGGCAGATTGCCATGAAAGCCACAACCAACTGCTACAACTAAATGCTGCATTGGTAGGAGTCAGCTTGAACACCTGGTGAAAACAAAAGTACTCATTCGTCTACAGACCACCCTGGCAGCTGACCATGCTGTTGCCTGAACACAAGCGCAGACTGGGCTGTGGACTTTCCTCAGTCTACTAGAGCAGCTGTGTGGGTCCATGATAATATGTAAAATCATGACTTTGCAGGGAAGTGCTGTATGTGCTTTGGAAAGCTGAAGCACTGTGAAAACTCTAGGCCCCACTGTGTAAATTCTTGTTTGAGGAGAACCTTGAGTCAACCCAAAAGGTCCGCTCCCAAACAGCTGACATGACAATGGGAAATGAAAGAGTGGGGCTGGTGTTTCAGAGGAGTGTGATTTATTTGTTATCTGCAAGTGGAAAAAACCATGTGAATTGGCTTCTGTTGCCAGGTTCCCTGTACCCAACCAGCATGCGTATTAGTGAAGAGGGGCGCTTGGTTGTCAACTTCAAGACTGAAGCCCGGTTTCATGGTCTGTTTGTGATGTCCCATCCTGGTAAGCTTAATCTACACTTTAGCACTATTATAAAAACAAAGATACCCCTCCCAAATTTTATACTATTCATTTTTTCTTATTTCTGCTACTGATACCAGATTTTTTTTATGTACTGTACTCTTCAGACAAGGATTTTTCCTCTACTAGGGATTTCTTTCACTTGTCATTGGATGACTGTATTCAGATTATCAGATTTCATGAAATATGCATGAATCTGATGGAAGGCAGATAGTTCCACTTAATCAAAGCCTGAATTGTGAAGGATGAAGATCTAGGCCATTCTGTCCACTAGGATCTATAAATACATGTTTTTAATCTAAAAACTATGATTAGCTGTTTACTTATGTTGCCCTAGGAACTTACACAACATTAAAATTTCTTTTATAACTTGAAGCCTTTCTAGGTTATTAAGACATTTTTCAGAGAGTAAGAAAAGCTCTTGTATGAGCATTGTATCACTCTGTTAATAAAAAGTTCTCACTGCCATTTAATTAGTCATTGCTAAGGACATGATCCTGCATTTAATCTGTTTAAACCCTACTGCCTTTATTCAGAATAATCACAGGTGTAAGACTCTGTCTACAGACACAGACTGAACATGAATGCTGGCCATGGAAAAGATTATCTAACTAAATTAATTCTGCTGAACAATAATAAGGGAAAAAATCATTTTAAGAAATGTATTTTAAGTTTTATTAACCTATAAAACTCCTTCATAGTGCTTCTGCTTTTTCTCAGCTGTCCTCTAGCATGTTAAGTTTTGCATATCAGGCAGAGCTGAAAGAGTTACACTGCTAAGAGAAATTACTTCGTGTTCCCTGGGCTGACATTCCAAGTTTAAAACAGAATGGAATGTAGATCTTTGCCACTCCACTCTCACTGTTTTGCCAGTCTGTTCAATTTAATCTTCATACAGTTCTG
>Ga0181612_151682_pt1 | contig 16223 bp, 12 predicted proteins | sample HoacroProtozoa21_FD_119630 | JGI IMG/M metagenome (GOLD analysis project Ga0181612, IMG submission 119630) | Hoatzin crop microbial communities from Cojedes, Venezuel. Combined Assembly of Gp0051906, Gp0051904, Gp0051908
ATTTCCAAGGATGGAGATCCCACAAGCTTTCCAGGCCCCTGTTCCAGCGTTTGATTACCCTCATTATGGTAACTTTTTTTTCCCTCCTATCTGATTGGAATTTCCCTTTTTCCAACTAATGTCCATTACCTCTCACCCAGTTAAAAACTTTTTGAACAGCAATGATCGCTGTATCCTGAAATTCAGTAGGCAATGAAGTAGCTGAATGTTTCCTGGCAGATTCACTATCCAGCCTTGACTTTTCACAATTGATTTAATAATTTCTCTATGTTAAATGTTGAATTAATGTATAAAAAGCGTTTGCGTGAATTGTAACTGGACATGTTAGACAGTAGGGCTCAAAAGTGTAGGTAGTCAACAGGTGGAGAACGTAATCTGCTGTAATCAAACAGGAGGTCTGTGATAAGAGCAGAAACATGGTTGTTACAAATACTCATCCTTCATTTTAAAAAGAGCTGTAAGACTTAGTAAGATGTATTGAAATCATATTCAAGGTACATCCAAGAAATTATGTTCATGAAGTGCACCGCTTTAGACCTGCTGCACTGCTTGTCAGTGAGGCCATGATAATGAAGCTAAGGTTCAGAGCGATTAAGTACTTGGGGCAGGAGTTCCGTCATGGTAGCCAGATAATTATAAAATTAAACATAAATATAAGATCTATAGTCTCTGCTGTGTAGGCTTTTTCCTGTTTTCTCTGAAATGTGTATGAGCAAAAGAAAACCCAGACTTCATAGCTGAGAAAAAGCTTGTAAAATTTTTTTTAAGAAAGAAACTTGAGCAGAAATGGATCAAAAGTGCTAAAAAGTGACTTATGCACTCTCTCTGTGTCAGGGAGGTTGTGCTTACCTCCTGATGATGGGAGTAGGGACATCCATCTGTTTAAGTCGTCTTCAGTTCTTGGCAATAACAAAGGAAAATTATTCTTAAATAAAACCAAGGATAAAGGCTTGATTCCAACCGCAGGCACCCAAAGCCAGAGTAGTAAAACACACAGAAATCTGTATGAAGGGAAAATTGAAAAAATGGAGAAAGATCCATACATGCAACTTGCAGCCATTCCAAGACTTACACAGTTTCCCAAAAAAACCTCCTTATGCCCCCAAATTACATAGGAAGAAAACTTTCAGCAAACAGTGGTGATAATGGACAGCAGAGATTTTTAAATATTCTGTAAGCAGCTGTTCCCGTGTGAAGGGAGCCTGTTTCATTTGCAGTTTATACTCTTTAAGTAATCTCCTAAGAGGTGAAGACATGCCAAGCTAACGACCAACCTTTGTGCCCTTTCAGCACGTGTCCAGCATAATGGACAATTCCAGTGTCGTGTCAGAGGAGCACGGGACTCACCGTTGCCTCCGATGGATAAGGAAATGTTGAATCCTGCACCTTTGTTTCTGATGATAAATGCTAGCCAACACTTGGTGTCTTCTCCATAGCACAGCAGTCACCAGAGCTGGTTGTGTGATATGTGTCAGCTCTGAGGAGCTAAATAACTGGAGATGGTGCTTTTCAGAGCAGACTGATTCCCAAAATGAGATTCATAGTGTCAGCTAAACACATGGTGAAAGAATAAGCAGCTCTTGCTGAGATTTCCTCTCCGCTACTAGTTTCATGCCCATTGTTTGAGGTGGGAGGCGAGGAGAAGCTTTGAAGGGAAGGAAAATGTTAATATAGGTAAACAGTAACTGTCAAAAAGTACTGGACAGCGTTGTGGAACTGAGCTCCCTAGCTCAGATGAGAAGTAGCTCATTCCTACTACTAGTGAGTTTGATAAGAAAGATGCACGTGAGATGTTTAAAAATGCTTTGAAGTTGGCTGGGTAAGGCAGCAATGAGAGCCAGGAGACCAGGGTGGTGTTACCCAGTGGTGTGTGCAGGGGTGATTCCTTCTGCAAGCTCCAGACAGCCATCTGCCCTTCCCCAGCCCCGCTCACCTCCCACTGTAAAACAGAGTAGGTTCCAGGACAGTCCCTCTCTGAGAAAACCCACTAGCTGGAAGCAGAAGAGCTGCCTTATCAGGATGAATTTATGTGAATTAGACATCAGGAGCATGAGGAAATGAATCCTCCCACAGCTTGCGGGGGCTGATACTTGTTTAATTGTTTTACATACACATCATACAAATTTAGTACTGTAACATGATAGTATGAAAGCACCAAGAGACTCTCTCTCACTGAAAGAAAAGATCCTCTTTTCATCAGTCTACATTCTACAGTTGACTTGTTTTAACCTTTGTCTTTGGGAAAATGAATTAAAATGTAGCAGTTTATGTCATGATATAAAATGGTAATTTTCATACCATATGACTGTTGCTGGATTTTCTTCTCCTGAATTTTATGCAGTTTTGGCATTTTTCCCCATTGTGAGACACCTGGTTTTAATGGGTTTGTTGCTCAGTATATTTTAAGGAAGATTTTAGAAATGCACAAATTGGTAAGAATCCAAACCAAGGGGGAACTAGGCAACTTAATTCAGTTAGTATGTTTGAAAGTCTCTGTATACGATGCAGTCATCCTTGGTTTATGGTAGAGAAGAAGGAAAATTGATCTTGTGTACTTTGCATGAGCGATTTGGATGCTTGCAGAGGCTGGCTGTGCTCCTCCTTTAGGTGATATGTCTCCTCTGTGAGGGCCCCGTGGGGTTCCTGTGCAGTAACTCTTGCTGTACTGTGTATAGTGCTTCCCTAGAATTCACTGCATGCTTCCATTTGTCCCTCTAAAGCGCTGTGTAGATGGTAAGTAAGAGTAAACTTATCTTGTTTGTCTTACGTGGGATGACAGTATTGGGCAACTGAAGCTGATAGGAATGCATACGGAAATGACTAATGTGAGAACATCATCCTTGCAGTTAATTTTGCTCCCAGTGGACCAAGTTTCTTCAGATCCATTTCTGGATTACAGAAGTGCATAAATCTTTCCAAAATGCAATAGTAAAATACCGCGGAGTAACAGCATGACCCAGCTGTTGTTTGCTATGAAAACAGTGGGGTTTTTTGCCAGAATGCCTTGCCTAATAATTCTTTCGAGTATTCTAATAACATGGGATAAGATCGTCAAGATAGTTAGGATTCTGGAGGTTATTAAAAGACACACAAGTCTGAGTCTGCAATTTGAGTTGGAAAAGAGCAAACTGCTATCTAAGGGAAGCTGTCTTCTCCTGCCGTAGTGATGGGGAGAGGCTGACCTGTGGGAGATCTGGGTTAGACTCTGACAAATACTGTGTGGTTTGGGAAGAAAACCCAGTGAGTGATGAAGAGCTTTGCTGGCTTGTACCTTTGGGAGTAGCTAAGGAAAGCTTTTTGTTTGTGTGTCGTCCTTTGCAGTGTGACAGGCAGTGCCTTTTTTTAGATGTTCCCTGGAAAAGTCTGAGGATACGTCTGGAGTAGAGATATGAGTAGTGGCTGGGGTTCGTCTCTGGTGTATCCTTTGAAGTCTGAACACTCCACCCAGGTAGCAAGCAGTCGGCTACATCTGAAAAGTTAGTGTGTGATTTGTGCCAGAGAGTAGGTTTATCCCAGACCAGGATGGAGTAGATAAATGACTCAGAAGACTAATGAAGGTAGAGTTAACACGCAGTTTTCTGTCCTTGCCTTTCTTCTCTGCCTTTCTGTAAGTCAGGGAAAAATGACTGTGTGGGGCTTAGCAGGCACTGCGGTTCAGAGGCCTTTCTCATACTCAAATATTTGCTTATGCTGGGCTCACGACTTACATCTGTAGGCAAAAGCTCTCCTTTGTTTTCTTAATGGCAAGGGATTCTGCCCATCAGGTGGCAAGAAACAGTAAGATTTTTCCTCCTTCTCCCATATTTCTGCATGAGCTACCTAACTGTGGACCCAGACATCTGGAGAAAATTGGATTCATGTCTTGCATCCTCCATGGAGGACAGGGAGTGATGGGGACAGATAATGTACTGCTGGTCCAGCTTAATATCAGCCCTGAACTGAGAGCAGCGCGAGGTGTAAGGACTTAGATGTGCTTCTCTGATGCACTGTTGTCTCAGGTCTATGCTGGGATGGACGCATTGCCAAGAAGAACTTGGTTATATCTTAAAAATGTCTCAGTCTAAACCAGACCATTTGTATACCTTCACATATTCTTCCTGCCCTCCCCTTCTTTTACAAGAAACTATAGAAAACATGCTGTGTGTTACAGCCTATTTATCCGCGGGAGAGCTGGTGCACCTGCTCGCCCACTTAAAACAGTGCTAGAGACCCACGGGTGAATTCAAGAGCCTGCGTCTGCTCTGTTTCTTTACTGCAATGCACAGAAAGCTGCTCTGGTGTCATTGTTTCTACCTGGGAACCAGGCAGCTATTGCTAAACATGGAAGGGTTCTGGCCATTTAAGTAACTTTTTATTTGCTGCAGGAACAGAACAGAATCGGAGATTTTTCCTAAATAAAACTTTAGGGTTGTTGCTGCTTTTGTCCTAACAGACAGCAGAAGATAGTCTGCTCAAGCCTTTGTAAAGGCTGCCAGTAGACTGTGAATCACGGAGCGACTAAGCTAAAAAGAGTTACAACTTGCCGCAGTGCTATGTTAAGGAAATTGCCTTACACAATTAAATGCAGTGGTCCGAATTAGTGTCACCTGTGTATTAAAAAATGTGTTGGAGACATCAGTACCATCTGATTGCTTGTGGCCTTGATGGTAGGAGAAAGCATTAGAAAGTGCTCTCATTCCAGGAGAAATTGTAGTTGTGCTTTTCTCTCCTCCACAATAAATTTGTTAGCAATATTAAGGCAATGCGTAGTAGTAACTGTTAATTATTTACAAAAGTCAGAGTGGTGTGACAGTCCGTGACAGGTTTGTGGCTGTTTCCTGCCCTGGAGCTTCTCATTAATCCTGTGAGCCTAAAGTTTTTGGACTTGTTTTCTCCCTTTCATGTGAAGGTTAATGTTGTAATGGTTTACCAGTTTAGTATATACTCCATTTCCTTACACTGAATCTCTTTCTGAGTCTATTTCAAGTGCACTGTGAAGTGGTATGCTTATATTTGAGAAGGTCCACGCAAGCAGATACTGAAAGCCTGTACTTCTTAGGATGCTGACTTCTGCAGTCCACCACTTCTGTTTGCAGCAATGGACTGAGTGGGAATGAGCTAATGAACAAGGAGAAGCTTCCGAGGCTCAGCTTGGACCAGATCTACAGGAGGCACTCGCTGCCCAGCCACCACGACCAACTGGCCAGATGGCAGCTCGGCACATGCCAGTGATTCGTCTGGCAGCCCACCGTAGGAGTGCCAGGAGCAAAATTTCTCAGAATCAAAGGATTGTTTGTCCAGCGTTGTCACACTGAGTCCTATCACCTCCTGCCTCTTCCAGCAGCTCTGTGGGGTAGGAACAAGGTTCTGAAGCACATAGGTTAGAGAGGAGTCTGGGGAAGAGAAGAAGCTGCTGCGGATGTTCTTTGGGAGCCCTGAAAGCAGCTTGAGCAGAAACACTCGGGGTGATTGCTGACTTCTCTGCCAAATATCACAGTCCTTGCTGGCCTCTGAAATAGTTTTATTTTAATGAAAAGAATTGCCAAGAATGGCTAGCCCTAAGGAGGCCGTGGTTTGGAGGTGGTGTGCCCCTTAAAAGGAGAAAAAACCCAAAACAAACAACAAATCTTTCTGGCAGCAGGCAAGTCTGCCTTTCTGTCTCTCAAATCTCCTATAGAAAGCTGAATACAGTCTGATTCTTCACTATTTTTTCGTAGCAGTAGCAGGTAATTTGATTCCTAGGCTCACTCCCTTCAGGGATGCATCTGTCAGTTGCCCTGCTACCTACAGCTATTGTCTTCTAACTACTGAATATGGCTTGGCAACAGCGTGCCTGGGACATTTACTGTTGGTGTTTTAATGTGAGGGGAGTTACCCTGGAAAGCTCATCAGGAGTAAGGCAAGAAGGAGTCCCAGAGAAGCGAGTTTACAGAAGCTTGAATAAATTACATAGTCGCAACTTTATTAAAATGTATTTGAAATTTAAGTTGTTAAGAGATAATTTTGTGCAACAGGGAAGAATTTTGGATTGTTGAAAACAGTTGTGAAGGCAACAACTTCATTTTATTGAGGACTTGACAGCCTATGATTTTTACAACTGAGAGCAGTTGAAAACACAACATAAATACCTTGCTCAAATCACACCTGCGTTACCTTTCTTGTAATATAGAATGCATTTAGTGCTTGATGCTTATTGTCATTTTTTTATTTTTCACGTAGGTCTTGGACTTCCTGAGTCCACCTAGAAATGAGTGTCTCTTGCTTTTTCCATTTTTGGATGTAGATTTTCATTTGGCTTTTTTGAGTATGTGTGGTTTGATAAAGATTCTTTGTGGGTTTTTCCACTTGCTTAGGGCAGAAAGGAAGGCCTTTAGTGTTTTTTTTTTTTTTCCTCTGGAAGATCAGTTCTTCAGGAAGCAATCCTGGAGTATAACTGGAGCTTTTTATTTCCTAAACTATGTGTACAAACTGTGGTATGCGTACCACAGCCTGTTTGAAAACAGTGTGCGCCGGCTGGCCAAGCCACGGTGCACATGGTCTGCCATTCACAAGTGCTTTCCAGGGCAGAGCTGAATGCTGCTGCCTCTGACAGCAATACCTGAGCAAACAGAGCTGGGCAACACCTGCTGAGGAGGATCAGGAAGCTCTGAAAAATCCCCAGTGCCTTATGCGGAACAGTTTTCAGGTTAAGTGAAACTGCATTCTGATCTTCCAGGTTTTCTCACAACATAGAGTGAATATCTCAAGCTGAACTTAAAAATCATGTTGTTGAACATTTCTGGATGCATTAAGTCCAAGATACTTGGTCCTTTGCACCCATGTACTTTTGGGAGTCAAATGTCATTCACTTGATTTTCTCCAGATTGTAAAAAAGTCTCTGTTGCACAATTTATACACATTTTCATGTGGAAGCAGTGTTGTTACTCAGCTGCTCCAAATTCCAACTGTCAGATATAGTACTGTTTGTTAATTTTCCTAATGCTGTTTCATTCTCACATGTTGTTTTCTGTTGGTAGGGTTACCTGTTTTAGGCTTCCTTTATTGCTTGCCAAAGCTCAGTTTGCCATATTTCTGGAAAATTCAGCTGGTACTTCTAGACTGAGAGTAATTCAAAGTATATCTATTGCTTTAATTTGATCTGTGGCAAAAGCTGCTTTGAAAATCCCTGAAAAATATCTTACAATGAACGGGTAACTTATTATGCTCCATGGCATCACAGATTATATAACTAATAGCATCATACATTTTGTTGATTTTCAGCGAAAGCCCTGGATTTATTTTTTAGATCTCTGATAGCAACAGAAATCCAGCTCACAAAATAATTTATTACCTATTTTTTTTTAAAATGCTCAGTTTTAACCAACACTCAGTGAGTATCCAGGAACCATATAATTCATTTTGATAACTATTGTAAATAGTTTGTCCTTGAAACTGCATTGCTGTATAACTGGGTTCTACTCAGATTCTTCCACAGCCAACTAAATGGGTTTTTTATCACTAATCACAAGTGAATTTGCAAACAGATGCATTTGAGTCTGTGCTTTGGTATTTTAATGGTATTTCTCAATTTGCTTTCACAGGGTTGATTCTTGATTTATTTCAAGAAATTGAAATATTGAATATTTATTTCAAGTCCTCTTTCTTAATCAGTTTGTAGAGTTTTCCCTGCCAAGAACAAGTAACAATATATTTTCATGACTTCCAGCACTTCAAAGGTTCCAAGTTTCTGATGCCCAGAACATATACTACCAGAAGAAAAAAGAAGTCTTCCTTTAGTTAACAGTTGCTCTTTGACAGGGAACACAAGATGAGATAAGTTAACTATAAGAGTCTGGTATTTGAGTGACCAGCAGTTCAGTTCATGTAATGTCATGCAATGTTTCGGTGCCTGATTATACACTAGCTTAATTGGACAAAGGCCAACGAAGTTTTGACCTCCACAGATCTGCTTCGTTTGCTTTTTTTGTCAAACATGCTTTTTATTTTTGCTGGCGAGACAGACTCATCATTCATATTTATTTTTTTCCATCTGAAGTTTGTCAAGCTGCTTGGAAGAATATGACAATGAAAGACATCTGGGCATCCCATCCGCTTTCTATTTGGAAACATGCATTGTTATTAGGAACTTCTTACTAGCACTGCAGTGAGCAGATGCGTTCTCTTTCCATCTCCAGGCTAATTTACAATTGCTGGTAGTGAAAGAAATTCAATAGGCACTAAATAGCTGTTTCTTGACTGGGCTTTTTAATACGACATATTTAGGATGCCTTAATGTTTGTTCCTTTGTAGAGAATAGGCTTGTGGCATTTGTAGGGGGAAGCGATGGAGAAAAGTCAGCAGTGTCTACTTCAGGTTATTCTTTGTCTGTATTATAGGATTTAAAAACCTAAGCACTTGTGTTCTTGAATCTTTGCCATGCAGGTTGATTCACAGCTGTTCGTCAGATGTAATGCTCTTTGTAAACCCAGAGTCCTCTGTCTCAAGCTGCCCTTTCTCCATTTTTAAAGCCTAGAGCAATCTGTATTAATACAAAAAAATCCCTGGTCTTTCTTTTCTTGCTTAGAATGGGAGAGCTGCTGAATTGTAGTGGCTATGATTACAAAACATTCTCTGAGGAAGCTTGGCTTTAACTGTGGTACAGGCTATATACACTGACTCACGTAGTTACAGGAATAAAAAATAGTCCGTAATGAGGTCTGGGAAAGAGCTGTTCAGTTCAGTAACCTGTCTCTGACATTGGCCAGGAGCTGACAAGGAAAGTGTGTAGGAACAGCACCCCGATAAAGCCCTCCTGCCTCTAATGCATCCTCCCAGCGTTCAGCAGTGTTAGACTTTCCAGGGCACTCTGTTCACCAGCCACCCGTGGATCTCTCCCATCTTCACTTGTTTGATGCTTTCGTAACTTTTCCTGTAGCAATGACAAACACAAATCAGTTAAGTACCATGGAGAACTTTTGTTCATTTTAACCCTATTACCTGGACATTTTATTTGATCCACCCCATGTCCTATGTTAGGAGAATATTCTTCAGCTTTTCCCTGTTTTTTGGGGGGTTTATGTCGATCTTGCTTATCCCTCTTGCTTATCCCTCCTCATTGTCTCTTTTCCAGTCTAGATGGAAATACTTTATCCACCACTCATGGTCTGTAAGCAGGCGTTTTTTTGTGGCCATCCCTGCCACCTTCTCCACAGCCTTCCATCCTTGTCCTTCTGGCGAAGGCGGTGCAGATGGCTGCATACAGTGCCCAGCGTGTAGACGTGTTGTGGATTTGTGCAGTAGGATCATGTTTTGCTTCTGTGCCTTTTGTAACAATTGTTGCCTTTTTGGCTTACACGGTTGTTTTTAGAGAACTCTCTGCATTGAATTTAATATCACTTTTCTGAGTGACCATAGGTAATGACACTGTGCGCGTGTATACGTTTTGCTGTTCTTTCTCCTGTGTATTAGTTTTCAGCTGCCAGTATCTCCTGGTAACTCAATATTTCACAATCCATGTACAAGTTCTTCATTTACCTTTAGGTGTCACTGCTTTAGTAATCAGAAACTTTATTACCTTCATGTGTATTGCCTTTTCCAGATAGCTGGTGAATATCTTGAGTAGCACAGCTTCCAGCATAAATTTATGTGGCTCTTTAAGAAGAGTGGCTGTTACACAGAAGGGAGATTGCATTACACACAACCTGGCTCACATTTTATACACTGTACCTTGTGCGGAAAAAGCATAACTCTTCTTACTGGGGTGGATGAACAAACGGTTATTACCTTTAGAGTGAGCAGAATTGAGTTCAGAGAGCGTGTTCCTCTCTGACACTTACTGATGAAAGGCAGACCTCAGACAGGTTAATGGAAACCCACACCTTCCAGTGGGACTGCTCTTAGAAGTCAGCTGAGTTAAGTATTTCAGATTACCTGCTAAAAGATACCTACATTATGGTAAAATCTTCCTTTGAATTGTGATGACTGAACTCAAATTCGGAAGAGAGTGACTTGGTTTGTCTGTGAGCTCTTAACACTCTACAAATTTTCATTCATAAACTCCAGACCTCTCACACATTATTTAGCATATTTTAAAATAGACTCATTCTTCTAGCTGAGGAGCAACATCCACACTGGATATGTATTAATGACATGAGTGGTGCTTTCAAACTTTCTGCCTCTTAGTGAATTCCTTAGTTTAATAGATAGTTGGCCTATACGTGACTTCTCTTAGAAGCATTTTCTTTCTAGGAATTTTTCCACTGCAGGTTTGACAGTAAGCCTGCTACCTGATCATAGTATTTGGGACAGCTTTTTTGGCAATACCTTGAATATATGTACACTGTGTTTACAGCCTATGCACACGTAAACTGATGTGAATCTAGCTAGCTTAGCAGCTGCTAGCAGTGTAACTCCAGCAGCCCTCAGCCTGGGCTTGGGAAGCCTGGCAGCCCACGGAGCGCAGTCACGTCCACAGTGATGGAGCAGCTCTGCGTTTCATGTAGAGCAAGTCCACCGTGGGGACTGTGACCAGGTTTGTCACTTTAATATTAACATGTGAGGTTGATGTCATGCAACTGATAAGACATGGAATACTTGAGTGAGACTTTAAAATGTTTGAAATGCTGGAAGGTAAGTGAAGGTAGCGTTATAATGGTGAATAGAAATCCTGGTGAAGATGTGTACCATAAAGAGAGTAGAGTAGCTCAAGTCAGTTATGGGCTTAAATATACCACAAGTGGTAAGCTACTAACTGGGAGAATTAGCTGGTTTGGAGATAAAATAGGTGTAAAATAAAGTTTATTTGGATGTTTTTTCCCCAAGCAGCTGCTCTTCTCATTTCGGCTATCCCAGAAAAGACCGTTTATTTCTATTTCATTTGGTAGTTGCTAAATGTATACCACAGTAATCTTGATGTCACTGACTAGAGGAAAAAATGACCGATATGCTAGAGTATATTGCACTGATGAGCATCGTACTGCGGAATGTGTTATACTGACCAGTAAAAGCCATTCTGTCAAACTAGGACACTGTGCACTGTCATTGTGAGCGTGTACGAAGCCCATTTGCCAGTGGCATTCCTTAGGGGACAGCGTTGTGGTCAGCGCTGTTTAATGTGCTCCTCAAACAAGCTGGATGATGGTAGCAAATGCAGCTTCAGTAAATTTGGAGAGCACACCCAACTGGGGGGATCCGTTAATCCTCTGCAGGAGAGGGCTGCTGTTCTGGGGTCCCTGGGCAGGCTGGAGAATTGGGCTGACAGGAACCTTGTGAAGTGCAACAGAGGCAAAAGGCAAACTCTGCATCTGGACTGGGAGAACCTCATGCACCAGTAAGGGCTGCACTGGCTGTATAGGAAGCAGCTTCTCAGGAAAAGACTTGGGGAATGCTTATAGCAATCACTAGGCTCAGTATTATAGTGGTAACAAATTGAGGCCTGACGATAATTAGCAAAAATAAATTTCTGAACTGTTATTCCTTACTCTCTGGTGTTAGGAAAGTCTGTACCATCTACCGAAAAATGTACTATATTCTCCTTTGTTCTTGAAAGCTCTTTTTATGTTACAGTCATGGAGAAATGAAAGTGTCATGTTGCTAAGACTGAAGATAGACTGCTGTGCTGAGGGCTCACCCAGCCTGTTACTTGCTGTTTGGATTAATTTTTCAAATCTCTGCTGCTTGATGTTAGCTTTTGCCTCATTTTAATATTACTTACTTCCTCTATTAGCTGTGCTAAGAGAAATGACCTATTGATTTGTGGAAGTATTTCATTGCTTGAAGGTTAATCGTGAATTTGTTGAATATGCTGGTAATGTTTGGTTTAGGATTTTTCCCAAAGAGGGAAGATTAATAAGCAATTACATTCAAAATTAAGTTTGTTCTGAAAGCTCATAGATGAGAATTTCGAAATAGAAATCTATTTCCATTTGAACACAGAGTGTTTCTGCTTAACTCTGCGTTTACTGTGGTGTCATACAACATCTTCTATCACAGCAGTGTTGTCAGCAAATCTTTCTTTACCAGGAGCTTGCTGCATGGTCCAAGTTCTGTCTCAAAAACACTTACTGGGTCTGCCTTTAACTAAAAACAAGTAACACTGAATATGACGCAAAGCAAAACCATGGTGTATACATCATGTTTACAAACCCATTATGTTTAAATTCTTGTGTATTTTTTTTTCTTGTTCAAATAGCTCTGTCAGGTAGCATACAATTACATTTTTCTCATTTTGTCCATTTTTTAACCATTTCTTTCGTATTACAATCTGAACAAGCTATGTTGTGACTTTAGAAATAGCGTGGAATGACTTTGAAAACACATTTATGTGGCAATGAAATAAAATTTTTTTAACTATTTAATCAGAAGCATTTGAAATTACTTGATAAAAAAGTATGTCCATTTGACTCGCACTGTAAGAAATACTAAAAGCTATTAGTATTACAGAATGGCAAACATCACCAGTAGAGCTTTTCTAATCCTCTTTGTTTATCCCAATACCTTGTGGGCATCATACAGTTTTTGTGATGCTCCTGTAGTTGGTTATACATCCCAGCAGGTTGCACCTCTCATGCTCTACTTGCCTCAAGTCCTGAAGGTCCCTTTTAGGCACAGAATGCCCTCTAGAGAACAAGTGCTTGTCGACACGCACACAGGTGTTCATAAATGTATCCACATCACAGATCAGAGACTATGAGATTTTACTCATTTGGCATGAATAACAGGGACCTTTGGAACCTCAAGTTTCTTGTATCAGCATTTAACAAATGTACCATAGGATCGCACCCTAGTCACTATTGATATTCTTAGCTTAGCAGCAGCTTACCAATGGTAAGAATGGAGAGGCTGGTACATTAGTGTACTCTGGGACCCGAGTGAGTCCTGGGTGCTTGCTCCTGTCCAGGTGAAATAACAGAGAGTGCGAGAAGTAAGATTTTGCCGAGTGTCTTTTATAGAGGAAAAAAATGAAAACCACCTGCCAGGTGACGGAGAGTTCTGGTTTTCTAAACAGTACTGATGTTTTTGGCACATGGTCCTTGAGCCAAAAGCATTTGTGTCTTGCTCAGGGTGTGGGCGTTTGCCTTCCTTTTCTTTTTCTGCATAAGGTAAGCAAACAGTTTCCTGACCTGTTTTAAACTGCTGCAAAGGTAAAAGACAGAATTCTGGCTTTGATGCCAGGGAAACTGAGGGAGCAGCTGGCTTTCCAAAGCAGGGAAGGCTGAGTTCCAGGAGGGAAAGCCAGCTGCTTTGCTGGGCAGGGAGTTCCCTCGGGAAGGTGTCGACTTCAGCCATTTTCCTGTTAGCAACTCTTCCCTGTTCTGCACTCCATCTCTTTTTTCTTTCTTAATGAAAGGAAACTCCATTTTCCATTTTTCCTTGGAAGAGCAGAGTTGGACAACAAGAGCCTCCATGAAACCTTTTAGCTACTTGGGCCATAATAAGCTGCACTCAGCACTTTCTATGAAGGTTTATTTGGGATGATTATAATATTTACAACTTGACTGGGATTTTCAAAGACACTGCAAATTATTAGCCCAGCTAGAACTGGGTAAACTGATACTGAAGGTTATGGAGAGACTGCTCCACAGTCAGTGGCAGAGCTTAAAACTGAACCTAAACTTCCAAAATCCCAGGCAGACACTCTGTCTCACTAATGGCTACATTGAATTTGAACTGGCATAACTGAGAGCAGATTTGGATATTATTTGTTTTTCCATTCAGAAATAGAATGATCTTTTTGCTCTAGTTGTTTTACCGAAGCTTTTTGTTGTCTTACTTGTTTAAACCCAAGACCTTATTTGTGCAGATCAGCATTTTTTTTTGGTGCACCCCCTTCCTCTTTTTATGTGGTGTTAGGGGAGAATGGCTTCGCACATATTTTTGCTGTTATCTTGGACGATATTGTGGTACATGTACTGTTTGGAGATTTTTGTTGGTCTTGGAATGCTGACTTACAGTGCATTCATGGAAAAAAAGCAGGAACATGAGTTCAACAGCATTCAGTGATAATTTAGTTTATAGTTGGAGCTTTTCCTTTATATTTATGCCAGCGGAATTTTGAAAAATGGCTGAAATTCCGTGCGGCAAGAAAGAGAGGCTTATTATCTGTGACTAATGCAGTTTTTAAAATTGGTAATATTTGCTGTTGTGCCACTTCTGTGCTTCTGCTATGTTGGTTGCTTCTGTTGTCTCATCATTTTAAACAGGTTTTCTTCTAGCTTGGATTGTTACTCATATTACTCTTGGTGCCATCCTCCTCTGGTTATGGCCAGTGCAACCACACTATCAAATTTGAATCCAGAATAGGGGTAAGCTAGCCTTTGTGTTAGTAACTGAATCCAAGGTGAAGTCTGCATTTTTGGATGACAGTACTGAGATGACACAAAGTCTTTCACAAACAAAGAGTAGAAATACCACATGGTCCTGTTCAGTTCGTTGTCTGCCTTACTCATTCAAGGTAGATATTTTTCAAGATCAAGTACTCCCACTTTTTAAAGTAACTTTTAAGTCAGAAAAGAAAAATTGGTTTCCTGTAACTTAGAATCTCAGTTCGCTCTTAGATCTAGCAGTACTCCTCTTTCCAAATGTCTGCCTCATTTATTTTGTGTGGTTTGAGAGTCCCTTCCTTGTGTCTATGTTGATGTGCGTCACTCTGGAAATATAGCAGCTTTGCCATTCGTCGGTAGTATTTAGAATTTAATTGAGGGTAATAATTGGGCTAACCTTCTCAGAAAAAAAACATACCTCTGCTCAAATTATAAGGCTTTATCTTCTGTGTGTCTCTGAGCCCTTCTGAAAATGTGACTGTCTGACAGCACCATTATATGTACTAGGAGAGACAAAACTCTGCATTTTCTTCTTCCGTTTTATCTCCATTAGGAATGCTGCTAGACAGTTTATGCTCCTGTTGATGGAAGTGACAGTGTAGATTCTTGTTACGCATGATGAAGAGCAAGGGTAAGATTCGTGCTTTTGCAGCAGTCTCTCTGCTTGACACAGGCAGAAGGGCAGCTCAGCATTGGCGGATCCACAACTTGGAAGTGGAAGAGAAATTGTACTCGGATATGGTGTGATGCTGCATACATCTGTTTCAGACACTGGAAACATTTCAGCAGGAGAAGACAGATGTTACTGGTGATATGGGTGTTTGGAATAGTGCAACTCTTGTAACTGCGGCAAAGTCTCTGGGCTGAGTTAACCTAACAAGAGTGAGGACTGGAAGGGCACCAAAGTGTTTAAGAACACTTTTCGTCCCTCGTTCTGAGCTGCTCTGAGAGCCGCTGCAGGGAACCCCACCTCAGAGAGACTAATGACTTGCTGTCAGTTATCATCGGTGATACTGCAGCAGCGAAAGACTGAGCCAGGAGAGGAGCTGCAGACCAAAATGGCTGGTGGTGAGAGTCACAGAATCACAGAATGGCAGGGTTTGGAAGGGACCTCTGTGGGTCATCTAGTCCAACCCCTCTGCCGAAGCAGGGTCACCTACAGCAGGCTGCACAGGACCGCGTCCAGGTGGGTCTTGAATATCTCCAGAGAAGGAGAATCCACAATGTCTCTGGGCAACCTGTTCCAGGGCTCTGTCACCCTCAGAGCGAAGAATCTCTTAGTCGTGTTCAGCTGGAACTTCCTCTACTTCAGTTTGTGCCCACTGCCCCTTGTCCTATCACTGGGCATCACTAAAAAGAGTCTGGCCCCATCCTCTTGACATCCAGCCTTCAGATATTTATACAATCCTTCATTTATACTCTCTACACATAGCACAGAAAAAAGGCAGAAACCACAGCAGATACAAATGGCAATGCCAATAAGCCTCTAGGTCGGCTCTGCACGCATCATTCGTACCCTTCACCAGCAAACGGACCTAGGCCTCTGACGCTGTTCCCGAAACACGAGCGCAGCGGCCAGCGCCAGGGTTCAGCTCGCTGCCCGAGCAGGGCGAGGCCTAACCACGCACCCGTTAAACCAGCGGGCCGTTCAGGAACACAAACACTGCCGCGACAGACAGCGCACGGCGAGGGCTGCCGCCCCACGGAAAACCGGCGGCCAAGGGCCAAGCAAGGACTCACGGCGGAACGGGAGAGTCGTCCGTGTCGTCCCCCTCCCGCGTCCCTCCCTCCCGCCGCCGCCTCGCTGCCCCGCGGCGGGGCCAGGGCCTCGGCCTCTGAGGGGGTTCAGAGGCCCGCACGGGACCTGAGAGGCCTCTGGGCCGCCACCGGGCCCGGGAGGCGCCGTTCGGTAGGGGGGCGGCTGGCTGGGGGCGGCGGGGCGGC
>Ga0181612_159994_pt1 | contig 16223 bp, 8 predicted proteins | sample HoacroProtozoa21_FD_119630 | JGI IMG/M metagenome (GOLD analysis project Ga0181612, IMG submission 119630) | Hoatzin crop microbial communities from Cojedes, Venezuel. Combined Assembly of Gp0051906, Gp0051904, Gp0051908
AATTTATTGCCAATTAAAAAGGATTTACGTAGTGAGAAACAAAATGGCAAACATTAAACCAACACATTTTCTCCCTCCTTTCTCAGGTTCAGTGTAACTCCTTCAGTCTTAGCTCCTCTACTCAGCCCCTTGAGTGGTGCGGGGGGGTGGGGTTTCACAGTGCATAGCACTTTCTCTCTCTGATGTGTCTTCCCACTCATTCTCTTCCTCCACTCCATCATAGGCTCTCCACAGGTGGCAGTTCCTTCAGTAATATTCATCTGCTCTGGCATGAGTTCTCTGTGGGCTGCAAGAAAATCTTGTCTCCAGTGTCTGGAATACCTACTCCTTCTCCTCTGACCTTGGTGTTGCTTCCGCTGCTCTCCTTTCTTTCCCCTCCTCCTCTCTCTGTCCAGTGTTTTTTGCCCTTTCTTCAGTACATTTTCCCAAAGGCAGCACAAATGGCTGGTAGGCTCAGCTTTATAGTGCAGTGGGTCTGTCGCAGAGATGGATGGCACTAGCTGTGTCCAGCATGGGGCAGCCCTGGTCTCTTCCCACAGAGGCAACACCTGCAGCCCCACGACCCCTACTAAAACCGTGACACTTACTTGACACTACCCAACCTGACACCTCTGGGTAGTGGCTCTGCGACTCAGACCTTTGGTTGCAAGCACTCTTCAGGAGCCTCCACAAATATTGTCTCCAGCTCTTAGAAGGTACTATAAAATATGCAGGTGTAAATTTTGCCATATAATTTCATTTCATATACACTAACCAAGGGGGTCCTCAAACTCTCCTTTTGTCAGAACACTTGTTCTTGTCGCACAAAGAAGCAGCAGCAACAGCTGGAGGATGGTGTGTTGATCGGACTGGCATTAACCGCAACAAGCAGAAACAAATTTTTATTTCAGGTGCGGGAGGACATCATTGCCTAGTGATGGGCAACTACGTTACCTGAAGACTCTTTTCTTACTTTGGATTTGCTTTGTTCTGTATCTTCAAGCACATCACCCCTTTGATTCTCTGTTCCTCTCCTACCTATTTATCTGTTTTGTTACTGAAATTTCAGTCTTTTTAAGGCCAAGACTGCCTCTCAATATATGCATTTAGTGCTGGTAAAGTACAAAGTTAATAGGTTCCTAATCTTCACTGGGTTGTCTCGCTGTTGCCATGGTGCACAATGACAACAAAGTTTCTTTGATGGGGCAAGGAGATTTGCAATGCATGAGAAAGATATCTTTCTTTTTCAGTAAGGAAGAATACAGGCAAGTATCAGAAATACAGAGGCAGCTGTTGTTTAACATTTAATATCTGTTCGGGTAAAAGTTACAGCACAAATACTTATAATGCATTTAAATCACTGTTCTGTGGTGAAGCTGGTAGTTTGTAGCTATTATATCTTCAGATACAGAAATGCAATTTCAGATCAAGTTCAACACAGCTTTACCTGGTGACACAGAGGAAATGCTGGATTGCCTGTTCTGACCTTGTCACTGGTAATGAGTTACTTTAATATCTATGCTAATAAAGCTTGCTGCATCCTCTGTATAAGCTTGACACAAGCCCTAGTGGCAAAGAAGGAACACCCATCTAAATTAAACTGAATATGTCTTGATTGAAAATGAAGGAAATTATATTAACCAGTCACCTGTGGGTACATGTCATATGCTACCCTGTGCTAAGTTTGCTGGTATAAGTGCCTAGTATACTAATGTATTTCAAGCTTTGACATAACAGATAAGAAGCATCTCCCTCATTGTGAGGAGATAGATAGGCATCCCATCTTAGCAGTTTACTAAAATCTCTCTTTTGCTCTTGGCAACTTGCTTTACTACAGGAATTTTTTCTATGAAATGTGTGTGACATGGGGTGAGGCTTGACCTATTGATTTCTACACCATTGCACTGAAGTTCATGACAGATACAATCCTCAGATAGCATAGGAAACCTGTTTAAAACGGAGGAAGAATACAATATTGAAGGGATTTATAGCTAGCTTGAGATAGACCAACCCATGTTTTACTAAGTCAGAAGGCTTTATTTCCATATAGAGAGGTAATCAGGTTATAATTCTGCAAGAATTATATACCAGTGCCTTACATCTTCATAGTGCTGCTATTGTGTTTTTTTTGGAGACTGCCCAGAAACCTTTATTAAGGAGTAGGATCGTGACATTGTTTTTGCAGTAGAAATATGGCAAATATGCCTGATATCTTCCTGCCATGATTTCTACATTTGCCAGCAAGGATTGAATTTATTTCCTCAGTAAAGTGCTACAAAATCATAGGATAAAATAGTGATGCAGTGGATTGGGCCACATATTGTATCTCAAACATTTCACAAATTGAAGCTGACCAGCTAAATTTTTTGCTGAGCAGATCTGTTGTTGGAATAAAGTGTACAACAGGGTGAAACATCTAGAATAGAAATATCCCCAAATTTTTCTCTAACTTCTTCAGATTGTCTGCACTTTAAGTCTGATTAGTTGGGCTTTTGGTGAGTGTATGAATTTTATCCAAGAAGCGTGTTGAAAAAGGCAATGATTTACAATGCTGTTGCATTGTAGAGTAGATCAGTTCCAAGATATGTGAGAGGGATAGAAAAGGAAGATATTAACACCTGCTTAAAACAGACATAGCAAAAAATTCTCAGGCAAAGCAAATGTAGTACACATTCAGACTCCTATCAGTAGCTTGAAGCAAATGAATCTCTACACTATGGCATAGAAAGAAATCTTAATTTCCAGCAACTTCTCTTTCTGCTCCTTCAAAGCAGGTCATTTTAGTGTTTATTATAATATCACTTGCAGTTTGTTTTTGCTAATTTCAAATCCAGAATCTCATGAAATCATTAGAAAAACTTGTCATGCAGGAGAAGAATTCATAGGAAACAAATTATTATGTTGAAAGTATAAAATGAAGAGAATATAAAGATTTCTGGAACAATCAGAGTAATGTAACATGTCATGAGGAAACCAACATCCAATGCAAACTGTTAATGTACGCTTAATAGATGGCTTACGATAGGCACATATTTTATTAAACCTCTAATTTATGCTTTTGGTTGTTTTTCATGAATTAATGTGGAGAGTTGCTTCTGAACAATAATGCCAGCTGAAAGTCTTTTTCTAAATAATTTAAAGTGTTCCAGGTTGAGATACATTGTTTGCAGTGCTTTATGATAGAGATGTGCTTCGGTATCAAAATAGATTTTTAAATTCAAATCAAGTTTGGACATTATCTTTGTCCTCTGTTTATCTCTGTGCATGTCTGTCAGAATGAAAACATTCAAGTTTTTTCTCTGTGTCTTAAAAAGTGATTGTAATACTTTAACAATCATTTTCATGTTTACTCAATTTCCTTATTTTCTAGACTTCCTGAACTTTGCATTGCCCTGGTCAGGAGCACACTGGCTTCAATATGATTTTTCCGAAGAACCCTTCTAAAAAGATGTTTTTTCAGTAGATACTAGTTCTGCACTGTATCCAAAGCAAACTCATACATTTCTTGTTTGACTAAATGCCCATTTGATTTAGGATATCTGCCAGTATATTACATATTGTTAAGCTGGAATCTAATACAAGGCAAATTCAGGTAGACATTTAAAGAGCCTTAGCGCTGACAATAGTCTACGTGTTAAAGATGAGTTTACTCAACTCTCACTGACTGAAAACCCTCAGTATAAGGCTGTGCCTATGGCAATTCAGTCTATGTGGATGTAAGTCAGTCTTCTTATACTGACATCTCTGGAAGAGTAAATAAGAATCTTCAGACGCAGTTTAGCCCACAAACTACATGGGATCTTGAGGCCACATTAATGTTTAGATCAAAGCTTGATATTCTTTCTCAAAATCTGATGAATTTTTAATCATCTTTTCCCTAAGCATTAGGAACAAAAATCTTCCTCAAAGTAGTCTGAACCTGTCTTCATATGTAGCTATATGCTGAACACAATAAATTGTAAATAGTCTTACAGTAATCTTCTGAAATTCAGTAAATTATATTAAACTGGTAATCCCTGGGGTCAGAACAGGGAAACTGTGTAGAGAGAATTGCCTAGCTGAAGAATGGCAAAACCATCTACACTTGTGTAACCTCTGTCCTTTCTAACAAAAATTACTTCTGAACTCTATTATTGTTTGTATGGCAAAAATCTTGTTTTAGAATAGGGGAAATGGCTAGTGTTAATAGAAACTCGGGGGGAAATTCTCTTTAATAAAGCACTGAAGAGAACATCAGTACTTCTTGTACTTTTCTTGTCTTCTTTTCCTTTGACTACTTAATACTGAGTGTTAACAGCCATCTAGTCCATTATGATTAAAGAGTACAATAGTATGCTGTGTTACAGCGATGGAACTTTTTCAGTTTTTGTGTCTTTGCAATCTATTTCAGGCTGTATTTTTGTTTGTTTCACACTGCAAATATCACTGCTGTATTTAGCATAACAATGGAAACCAAGGGTACAGACTAGAACCTGGGAAAATACCAAAGACTGGTCATAAATACTGACAAAATTTAGCCAGATTTAACATTCTCTAGTGTTTTACAAGTGTTTACAGAATTCACCCGGTTTCCTGACCCAATGTAGTCAGCAGCTCTCATGATCAGGAGCACTTACTGGAACCCAGAGGAACATGCTGGATGAATATTTGTTCTTCATCACAGAGAGGGCCGCCTGTTTGGAAGGGATACTGAGAACAGGAAGCAGGATAGGGTTCCAGCAAATCATTCTTGACTGCTTAGATGTACTTCATCTCAGTATAATGAAGGACGGTCAATCCTATCTGAAAAGCTCTTGAAATCTAGGGATTCTTAGATGAGATTTCTATTCTGTTCTGGTCTTTGTCAAGCATCTGCTCTGTAAGGTGTTCATTTCGGAAATAATTGAATGATGTAAATGCAATATCTGAATGGCATCTTCTCTTTTTTTTTTCCGCTTTTCCTCATGGAAAATTGAGTTGTGGCATTTTTTAGTCCTACTTTTTATTAAAATATGAAGACATATAAAATTTGGGGTTAGGTACAAATATACAAGGTGTAAACCAAAAAGTACAGTAAATCCAAAATGTCAGGTTTAAAGGAGATAGATGCTAATACACTTCATATTTACAAACATCTTGTCTGAAATGGCCTTTAGTGTGAAGCTAGACCTGTATTCTATGGGTTATAAGTTTTCAGCTGATACATCTCTCATAATAACTTATTCAACTGTCTAGAAGGAGTTTGAACAAAGGGATAGGCACAGATTAGTTTCTGATGCATATGAATCACAGGTATAATATGTGTTTATATAAGAAAAAAAAGAGGTCAAAGAAATAGAACAATGTAAAAACAGAGGTAGCATACTTCTAGTAAATTTTTAGTCTCCTAGAAACACAGAGGCACAGTAAAGCACAAATTCATGAATAAGCTACATCCAGAAGAAAATAGTACTAAACTGTGAAATGTTTTTAAAGCTTGGTTGAAATCGAGGGTTGAAGTTTGAGGGATATTTCTTAGTTTGGATAATCTGTTTCACTGTGTTTAACAGATATATCACGTACTGATGAAAAGAAACTACAGCAGAGCATTGCAGATGTTTTCTTGTAGTAATATGATACCTACTATAGTCCTCACTGAATAATCCACTATTGTTTAAAGCACTCCTTTATTTCAGAGTATTTTGCAAAACACTCAACACAAGGATTATTCTTTACTTCTACAGTTTTGTTACACTCCACTTATTACATATTTAATTTGCTCTGATCTTATAGACCTTTGAGGCCTCAGCATGATGTTTGTCATTTTTAAAAGCCTTCTGCTTTTCACATAAGTCTTTATGACTTAATCAGATTGGTATCTGTTGCCCTTACCTGCATTTGGGATTACTTACATTTCATTCGCTAGTTTTTCAAAATGTTTCTTGGACAATTTTTACATTTTTCTGGGGGAAATGATGTTCCTGCTGAGTAACTGCATTAGGATGTTTGTGTGCTTGCTTGTTCCGTGCTAAGTTCCACACCTGGAATTTTACTTTTTGTAGCTGCAGTCACAGTACTATCCTGTGATTGTGCCTGGGTTGGCTGTAATTGAGTTGGGATCTGGAGCAAGTCTTGCTCAATATATCATGAACAAGGTGTATGCAGTTTTGTTCCTGAGCTTTACAACAACCTGTCCATTTCCTCTTTCTATGCTTCCATGAGAGCATAGGAATTGTGCCCATCTGTTGCACTGTGTTAGTGTGTTATACTGAAAGGCAGCAATATAATCTTTAGAATTCGTAATAGACCTTCTTTTAGAAATGATCTGTTCTTCACATACAATTCTTTTACCCCACTAGTTTCTGGTAGTCCAGGGACCAACCTTTTCTGCAGGCTTTCTGTACCTTATTAGTCCTGTGACAGAGAATGTTGTTCTACTGGCTAAATGCTTGGCAAATGTTTTTATATTACAGGCATCTGTTCATCTAAATATTTTTTTTTCATATTTTGTCCTTCTGTGAACTGGTGAAAAGAAAATGCTACAGGAATTTCTCTTCTGGGATTCTGTATTAGTTTCACAGCAGACCTTCATAATTTTGTGATCTTTCACTGCAGACTTGCCAGTGCAGAAGGCAGTGTGTTGTCAGAAATGTTCTTTAAGCAGCTATGATCTTTTCCAGCTTGTACTTGGCATCCAAATGAGATGCATACTGTACCCATGAGATTTCTGCAAGCGTGGTCAATAATACTTTTCTTTTTTTCTCAGTTTAATTTTATTTCACTACTATAATTGATTTTGAGGTCAGTGGGTTTCTTGTGTTGTTTTATTGTAATTTGATTTTGAGGTGGCAGTTCCTGTTTGGGGGGAGAGTTTTATCCAAATTTAAGCTACATATTTCTTCTGTTTCTTCAGCTGTTATAAAGATTATATAATTTGACTAATCTCAGTATTGAACTCCTTGGCTAAATCACATCTGGCATGGATTCTAATGCTTTTGGAGAAAAGGCTTTAAATTACTTGGATGTGTTACTTCATTTGGGTCAAATCTAATGCCTCCTTCTTCTACTGGGTGATCAGCGGGACTTGCTCAACACAAACTTCCACTCTGTTGTGATGCAGTCTTTGTGTGTATTGCTGGTGAATAGTACCATCAGATTTCTACCATTTCACCAATCCTGTTTAATGTAAGAAAGACCCTAGCAACAATTTCAGTACCTGTTAGTTAATATTATGGTAATTCCCCCTTATTTTTTGGACTATCTCTTGTGCATAAGCTATACAAATGGCACTCAAGAGAACAATCACTTTCCCATGCAGAGTATGAGCTGGCAATATTCAGAGTGAGCATCCAGTACATAAATACACTGCTTGCCAAAGTGTAAAGCCGGTACGCTGAGTTATTGCTTGCATCTCGTAAACTGAACCTATGTGGATTAGTTGGTGCCTTTCTATTCCACTGCATCAGTTAATCCATGTGAGTTGCCTCTTAATTTTTCAGTTATGTCACGTGCTATTTTGACACTGTTCTGAAGTACAGTCGTTGTGGTATATTCACTGCTATCTCTGTATTTGCAAACACATCCATTTTGCAATGTTCTGTTAGGCATTCTACATCTTTGAAGAGGTCAGGAAATTGTTTCCAAATCTACTCTGATGTGAGACAGTCTTTTGTGGATCGGGGACCTACTCTGTCTGTACTTCACTTCTGCTACTGGGAAGCAGTAATAATGAAGATCACTTTCTGATGCTTTTTGGGCGTCTAAGCCAATTTAGGTTGAAAACTCTTTTAGGATAAAGAATCCCCATCTCTGTGGATATTGCACACACTGTATAGTGACAATCTAGTCTTTCCACTAGCATTTCTAACATTTTTGAAAGAATACAGAAATTATTTCCTAATATTCTACAGATGCATAGTACAGGATTGGTATAAAAACCACTAGCGGGATAAGTGTTGGGAAACTGAAATCTTTTAAAAGCTTGCTCTGTAGCCATTTACCCCACATAGGCTACAATCCATCACTAACTGACCCTAAAAAAAAGAAGGAAAAAAGACTGATTTATTTATTTTATAGTTTTTTTTTTTAAATAGTCTCTTAAATTATGTGATGAGGTGCAAGCTTGTCCACTTTCATGTTTTCAGTGCAGAAAAATAAAGACGGTATTTTAATACAACCTCTGAGTGAATGAGCTATGTCTGTAAAATCTTCCCCTTCAAAGTAATTTTTCTGTGGTCTAAGAGCTGCACTGTTTTTAGCAGAAGACTTTGTTTGTTGACATAATGACATCTCTTATTAAACATACCTTTAATAGAACGTCTGTAGTAGTTTTTGGAAGGAACTTAATACTTTGTGTATGGCTAAGAAAACCTTGCTTGGAACCGATGATCACAAACTTCAATTTAAATTAAGGTTTTTTTAAAGAAGTTTTCCCCCATATTCTGTTTTATATATTGTCAGATGTTCAAGCATGTGGGCAGCAACAAGGACAAAGTGTGTTTATTTGTCTACCTGTGCTTGAAAACAAGGAGGTTGAAAGTCCATGTGAAAAATTTTTGTGCCTGTGATAGTGTCATGAGTAATGAGTTACTTGAAGAACAGAAATTTGTTTTGATCTTTCAAATACTGAATATGTTAGCTCAGCATATTTGATAGATAATTGTTCGGTATTTTTCTGTGAAGCAAATAATTCAACATAATGTCTAACTCACTTTCAAGCATTCAAGTGAGTGCAAAGAAGAAAAAAAAGAAAAAACATTCATTCTTTTGTTTCATGCAATAAAGCTATAAGAAAACTAATAAGCATGAGATGACATAGTAAACCAGAGAATGTAATCCACATGAGCAATAATATGTACTTGCTCATGTAGTATTATGAAGGCAGAAAGGGGGAGATCAAGTAAGCAATATTTGTGCAAACCAATTGAAAACCTAATGGTTATTCTCTGTGTCTTGTAGAGAGATAGAAAAGAGGGGAATAAAGAACATCATTTAAAATTGTAGCTGTGAGTAACGTACTGGTGTTAACATAGGAGACAGGTTACTGCTATGTGTTTTTCTTTTTTCCCTTTTTTCTTATTTTTCCTTAAGTAATTTCCTTGTGTTGTTTCTGCAGCATTGCTGTGGATCGCTTCAAGATGACTGTTACAGAAAAAAGAAACTGTCTCTGCTTTTTTGTCTCTTTCATATCAGGGGATTGAAAAGCTGGCAGCAGATCCGGGCGAATAGCAATAATGTTATTTTCAGTTGTGAACTTTCCTGCAGTATGTGTATGGTTTTAATTTTGCTCCACTTCTTTCATTATATCGCATTACATTTAGGCATTGATACCACCTCCTGAAGACGTTTTTTTTCAAGTGTTTAAAAGCTGTTGACTTTGCTTAGGGTCAGAGCAACAGACAAATCCTGTATTGCACCATTCTGATACTAGAGAAATATAATATTTTCTGCATTTATTAAGAACTTGTTTTGAAAAAAGACCTTCAGATATATTGAGTTTAAATATGGACAGCTGAGAACAAAAATAAGTAAAGAAACAGAATGTATGCTTTTATAGAAGAATTCAAAGCAGCTGAACACCGTTTCACTAATTCAGCTGGAAAACACACTTTTCCACTTACATTGTTTCATACTTTTTTTTAATAGCATCCTCTACTGGTTTTCATATGTGCAAAGCATATTTTTCCTATTGAATCAGGTACTTAAGCACATAAAAGATATGTGTTAACTTCCTGTATGCAATAATTTTTTTCTTCAGTGTGTGAGGTGTATGCATTCTCATTTTTAATGTAAGGTGTAGAAGTGCCAAATAACTTTTACAACCTAATGCAGTCAGTCTAAAATGTGTTAAATTACATTTATGCATTTATTCTTGAACTGTTTTCTTCCAAAGAAAAAAAAATCTTATTTAATTTCTTTTATATCACTAACTACTTCAAACTACTCATGTACACAGCACAGTTTTACTGTACTAAAAGTTCTGAAATGCTGCAATTAACAGTAAGTAAACAGAACAACTGAATGTATTTATCTCCTTTTTTAAGCTATTCTTGAGTATAACTTTCTGATTAACAGTATAATAATCTCAATATTTCCTGAGCTTTTTCCTCTTTCTGGTAAATCTCACGACTGCTGACCTTTGTGTGGAAATTTGGAAATGAAGGTTTTTATTAGTAGTCAAAGCTACTAGAAGAACAAAATAACAACAGACTTGTTGGCTTGACAGGTAGGCACACTTAGAGAGAAGACTCCTATTAAACTGCATGTTTTGAAAATGCTGCAGAGACTCCTGGTCACAGTTGTATTTGTCAACAACAGAACACGTAAATCTTGAAATTCCTTGCTGGAAGATCTAAAAAAAAAAAAAAAAAGAACACCTTACATACTGCTGCCCTAAAGAATTGCAGTAGTTAAGCCCATGTCCTAGCAACAAGTGTTTTCTTTCCTCTAAATGGCCATTAAAAGTGTAGTCTAAATGCAGTGTTATAAAACTACTCAATTATTTTCTGTTCTGCTGATGGAATCAGTTTTCTAAAAAAGTTACTGGAAAAATGTATAACAGCTAAACATGCAAGCTTTTCTATTTTCACATTTTCAAAAGTGTTTAAGTTTATTTGATACGTGAGTGTATTGAGTAGTTTATTTATATAATGTTGGTGAATAGCAAAGATGAGGAAATTTTCCCCGTTTTGTTATTGATAGTATCTTAAACTGAAAGTCTGAGATACAATAATCAGACATGCTATGAAAGTCTTCACTGAACTTATCTGCTTCACTGGGCCTGATTCAGAACCTCCAAACAGTTTTGTCAGTCATGCAACACTCCTCAGGAGTCATGAAACAAGTTCCTAAAATTATTCCTATAATGCGAGGATGGCTATAATAAAGGTATTCTATTTTCTTGTTGAAATGTCAGTTTTTCAGAAAATAGCCAGACACTTAACCAGATTTAAGAAATAATCATAGCAGGTTTTAGATTTGTGATTTTAGAATGGTAAAATAACATAAGCTTATGTTTTTCATAAATTATGATATTAAGTGGGATGCCAAGAAGAATTAGAGAACTCTAAAGTTTCTCATTTGTTTCGCTTAGTAAGAAGCTTCTCTTAACTGTGATAATTCACTGCAGCTTCCATTTGTATCACAGATTTCAGTTTTGATCCACATATCTCTCTATTAAGGGACAGTTCCATTCTGGAAAATGTTTAAAAGAAGATGCATGCTGTTTCCTGTATTAATACATGTTTCCTTTCAGTTTTTATTTCTGAGATGCACCTCTTCTGGACAGAGTTTCAAATAGTATAGTAAATCATGTCAATAATGAGTAATTTCAAAAAACAGTTGACTCAATTCACACAAGTATTTTCTGTGCAGAGTCACACAAAGCAATTTCACAAGGATTTGTGGCTTGCACATTCAGTTTCTGAATGAGTAAAGGTGCCTTTCTTTGTTTTCATAAAGCTCTGTTTTAAATCTCTTACAAACTGATTTGCATGAACACCTTACTGCCTCACTGTCCATGATCATATTTATTTTGGTGAACAAGTTAAAAATGGGCAGTAAACCTTCCATCACTCTTGTTAACTTAGAGCATCTGCTCTAGTAATAAGCACCTGGTTGGATAACTTTGACATCTGGGAATCTTTCAGTTGATGGACTTGCCCTTACTGAACATGCCGGCAGAGATGACGAAAACATTATTAGATCTATTTCACAGTGTTCTTTTTGTAGTCCCATGTACATTTGGCATGCCTGCTGGCGTGACTTCTAGGCGCGTCTTTTCTCATTTGGACAATTAGAAGTTTTATTTTGTAACACCTGCCAAAAAACACTATATACTTCTGATGTCCTCATGAAAAGCTATAAAGAATATATAGTGATATGTATGCTTCAAGGAAGCCAGAACACAAGGAGAGGCTGGCAGGCAGCTGAACAGCAGCTCTCTTTAAATACACATTATGTTCCTGATAAGTGATTGCCAAAAAGGTTTGTAGCACCATACTGACTAGTTTCGCTTCAAGGACTACATCCCTTTAATGTACATAGCAGAGTGGAAGCTGGTGAGTTTCAATCAAAACGGTATTGCAGGATTTAGGGACAGTTTCAGATGATTATGATCTCTGTCCAGGAAGCATGAAGAAAAGAAAGAAACAGAGAAAGTAATAAGGCTTTATCCCTTGTGAGGACTGTTTGTTTATTTTGCATAGTATCAGCTCTCAGTTCTCAACAGACGTTTGCAAGCCAGTCTGAAGAGATGAAAAGCAGCCTAGCAGTATTATAGCTGTCACTTCTGGGAACTTTTGTTTTCCCTGAGAAAAAGACCTTTTCTCCATGTAATTTTGAATTTGTGAAGTGAACTGTTATGTAATCTTTGATTTCAGCTATAGTTGAAATGTGTGTGTGTACATGTGACTGTGTGGGCACATGGGTAGGGAATGGGTGAGTGAGTTATGTACACCCCCACATAGAAGTCTTTGTATGTTTATGTAGAAACATACAATGCCAACTTCTGCATTGAACCGAATCAATATATAGTATTCTGGTTTGGGATGTTCAGGTAAAACGCATTTTCTCCACGATTCATTTTCAATAATTTTTTGCATCCTCTAGTTAGTTTCTATTTTATGACCCCTACCTCCAGCCAAGGAATTAATTCTTCAGACTGATGTGCTCTGAGCCTAACGCCAATGTCATCTTTTTTCATTCTGTGAAAAATGAAGTTCTTGTTATACAATTAACTCAAGTTTGGTATGACTTTACTGTTTGTCTTACAAGTTAATGATGTCCAAGCATTTCCAAACAGGATACCAATGAAATGTAAAATGCAATCTATTTTTCTTAAGTATCGTCCCTTTGTACATATTTTGCTGTCTTTTTGTGAAGCTGAGTATTGTGATGACAGAGAGCAGGCATCAAAACTTAGTGGATCTGGACTAGCTTAGATAGACAGCTCACTTTGACTCTTCCATTAGATGGCTTATCTCAGGGAAGATTAATCCACCAGCTATTTTTCAGATGTTATGAAGTGAATTTAATGCATGGAAAAGTTGTGATGAAGCAAACACCTCTGGGAGTGAAGCCAAGATTTCTGACTTTGGGGGTGTGCATTTCAGCTGTGTCTAAAACAAAATATAAAAGCTGTAGGGTTGCTGGGGGGAGTGCCTTGCTTTTTCTTTTATCACTTTTAAAGGTCTCTCTACCTGAGACTTTCATAGCTTGGGTTCTAAATACAGAGCTATTACATAAAAGGTCCTCTGACATGCTTTTTAAGAAATTACTATTGCAAATTTATGGGCCGAGTCCAACAGATTAAGTATGCTCAAGGGAGATATTGGAGGACAGATTGTACATTCTAATGGACTTATTTTTGAAGATGAGCATCAAAGTAAGCATTCACTCTGTCTATTATTTAATAGCTGTCTAAAAGTTAAATATTGGAGGTGTCGTTATCTGACAGACTGCTGAAGTCAATACAGAAAAACAGGCCTTCCAGAGTGGCACTTCCTCTCATCCGCAAGCCGAAGCACAGAGCCACCCACTGCAGATTTGTTTTCTTCTTTGATGATTCAAGACAACTGAAGCAGATTAGATGATATAAGTTTCTATGTTAGAGGAGATGAATTTCATCCACCCAGTATTCATGTATGCCTAAGGATTTGGTTCTTAGTTTTTAATCATGGCAGGATTTTGTAATGTTCTCATTCTGGCTTTTGCCTGAGAAGTGGACATTTGCACCTTCAAGTTGACAAACATTTGCTCTCTTCTGTAACAGGAAGATACTCTATATCCAAATCCAAACCAAAACCCCCCCACACCCCCAAACCTCACATGAATGATTATTATAAATTCCAGTAACTTAATGGTAGTAAATAAAAATACCAAATTCAATTAAAGAGAGAAATAAAGTTGGCCTGAAATTAAACAGTCCACAAAACAGGCGGGCACAAGTAAATTCATGGATCATTTCACACACTAACACAGGCATACAGACACAGACGCTTACACACAAGTACTGTTTTATTCAAGGGGAGTAAATATCAATATATTAACCTGGGAATGAACTATTTCACAGACATGGAGGACAACTTTTTGTCAAGCTAACCTAATTAGTTTCATGTACAGTACAAAATCATACACAGTGTAGCAGTTATAATGGAAGTATTATGATGCAGTAAATACAAGACTTTTTTTGCAAACCATGAAAGAGAAGCAAACTCTATTAAGAGAGGTAATGTCTTATCACGTGCTCAAGTTACAGAGTTGAACAAGTACAGACTCATGAAATACCCCTTTAATTAAAGGTATTAATTCACCCAGAAAACAGCTTTCACATTCTTTAATCATCATGGCTACTACAGCAATATTATGTATATAATTTTAAGTCCTTTTAAAATTCTTTATTCTGTATACCATTAATATGTTCCACTTAGCCTGCATATTTCTCTTCATTCATTAGCCCAAAGTGTCAATACTATAGTTAATGTACAATATATATATTGTAACTGATGAATTCAAGAAGAAAATCTTGTCCCAGTGACATTTTGAACTCTACTGAACAAAAATCATGCTAATCACACAAAAATCAACCACAATATACAGCGAGTTTCATCCTAAAACACAGACTGATAATTAGAAAAAAAAACCCCACTTTTCTGGATATTATAAACAATAACATTCTCTTTTCTCTTTATCTGTACTTTTCTCTGAAATAAAAAAACAATGAAAATGTAGATCAATCTAGAGTCAGAAGAGAGAAATCATCTCCATCTGACAATCAAATTATCCATGTAAGAAGCACTGCAAGATGTGATCAGCAGTGATTCTGTGATTCACAACTCTGTTGAACTGCTCAGTCAGAACCTGTACATATCCTACTAAAGTATATCTGGGATTTATCCTTTGTTATGGATAGCTGGTCTCTCCTAATAAAGACAATCGTGTTTCTAAATGATCTCTTTTTTGTGGGTAGTAGGAAAAAGACAATTAGTCATCAACATAAAGTGGGAGAAATGCATCATGCTTTTCTTTTTCAGTACATAATTATTGAGAAATACAGCTGTAGGCTAGAACCTACACCTAATGCTTCTTATCAATGCCTTTATATTGCAGAAACGCTTGCTAAAACTCTGAAATAAATGAAGAGTTCTATACAACAAAAATCAAATAGGCACAAGTGATTTAAACTGGCAGGATTCTTTTTAAGATTCCCCTATCCTATCAAGTTCATTTAAAGTTAAAATTAACAAAGCATGTTGATCTGATGAATCTTATTGAAAAGATGTAGTAATGAGTGATACTCAGAGTCTCTGAGACAGAATCAGAAAGGGAAAACAGGAAAACTGAAATATTGGAAACAGCAGGAGGATTTTAATGTATGAGGCAAAAAGTATTTTTTTCAGTATGTATTTTTATATGTATATGGACAACTGTAGACAGAAAAATCATTGTAAACTTTAACCATGCCCTGTTTTATTGACTGATTAATGTATTTTATACATATCCAACATTTTTTATGTATGGAAAGAAACGCTTAAAATGCAACCCAGAAGATGAGCAAAAAAAGAAAAACACAAAACCAAAAGCAAAACATCACAAATTGTATAGATACCCTATCAAAAAATTGCTAAAATGAAGGTATTTTTCAGCAGGTACATGATATTTCTTTTGCAAATAACTGTTTGAAAAGAAGCTGAGCATGAAAATTATGAATATAATTTGATAATACACCTTCTGTGTGTTTCTAGCTGCTGTTACTTTTCCCTACATGCAACAATTTGTGCTGCAACACACTCCCTGAAATGCTTCAGGTGCTATAAAATCGCAACCTACTTAACCAGGAGCTATGTGGCATAATAACTGAATACTGTTCAAACTTTTTAAATTCATCTTCTCACATTTTTTCCTTGAAGTTTTTCCTTCTCACATTTTTTCCTTGAAGTTACTTATATTTGTATTATGTAATAAATCCCTGTATATATCTTTCTGTGATTTCCATTGTGGCACAGACTGAAAGAAAAGTCAGTAGCTACCAGGTGTAAGCTACCAGTACTGAGAAGCTATCATGGGTAGTGTGAGTGTGCTGTGTTAGAAAATATTTGACCATTATTCATATGAAGCCAAATAGTAGAATACTATTCTAGTATACTAGTAGAATACTACAATAGTAGGGTGCATCAAGAAGAGTGTGGCCAGCAGGACGAGGGAGGTTCTCCTTCCCCTCTACACTGCCCTGGTGAGGCCCCATCTGGAGTACTGTGTCCAGTTCTGGGCTCCCCAGTTCAAGAAAG
>Ga0181612_130192_pt1 | contig 16222 bp, 8 predicted proteins | sample HoacroProtozoa21_FD_119630 | JGI IMG/M metagenome (GOLD analysis project Ga0181612, IMG submission 119630) | Hoatzin crop microbial communities from Cojedes, Venezuel. Combined Assembly of Gp0051906, Gp0051904, Gp0051908
ATGAACAGTCCACCCACCAAATCCATATCTCTCCAGTTTAGAGAGAAGGATGTTGTGGGGGACCATGTTAAAGGCCTTACAGAAGTTCATATAGATGACATCCATAGCTCTTCCCTTGTCCACTGATGTAGTCACTCCACCATAGAGGGTCACTAGGTTGGTCAGGCAAGACTTGCCCTTGGTGAAGTCATGCTGGCTGTCTCAAATCACCTCCCTTTCCTTCAGGTACCTTAGCATTGCTTCAAAGAGGATCTGTTCCGTGATCTTTGCAGGCACAGAGGTGAGGTGGACAGGTCGGTAGTTCCCACAGTCCTCCTTTTTGAAAAGAGGCACAATGTTTCCCTTTTTCCAGTCACCAGGGACTTCACCTGACTGCCATGACTTTTCAGATAACTTTGCCGTTGCCCACAGTACTTTTTCTGATCCTTTCGGTGCAAGGTTATCAGGAGAGGCCCGAGGCAGTTATTTTTGTGGCCAGACTGGCACAGTGCTGTAACCTGTTCCTGTTACATGGTTTGTCGCATCAGACATGATTCCCGTATCTGCTGTTACCTCTGGAAGGCGTTTTCATCTCGCGCACAGGCCAGGGATTTGTTGCATTTTGACTGAAACAATCATAGAAAATACAAACCAGAACCATATCACTGCACTGCATTATTCAAATGAGAGGTCAAATTACCCCCACTGATGTAAGCAGGGTTGCCAAGGTCTAAATGAAGACACAGCTTGGCCAAAGGTCTGTTTCTAATGTGAGGTTTGAGACCTGGTAGGTCTTGCGTCTAATATCAAACAGCTGCAAGACAGTACCAACTCCATTGGAAAACACGCATACATTTCTAAAAAAACCCTCCCCAAACAAAAACATAAAACCCAACAATCCTGAATCTTAATATATTATTTAAGCCTTGCCAGCATGAAACTGAAAGTATAATTGCTCATTGTTGCCGGCTATTTTAGTTTGAGTTCCCTGTATGAGATTATTTAGGTGTATTAAAGCATGCTGAGATATTTCAGTATAATGTTTATGCTGCTTCTCCCCCCACTCCCACGCACACCCCCAGACCCCTCAAGGGCCTTAACAAAAGTGTGAGCTCAATTCTTGTATCATTTGCACCCCTGTAGATCTGTGGCAGTTTCTCCTCATTTGCATTTGCTAAGAGTAAGCAAGCTCAAGATGTGAATGTGGTGTACTGTTAGCATGAGCAAAAAGATAGCTCATTTATTAGTCCTTGGTTTCATTTTGCAGTGCAGCTTTTGGTATCCTAAGATTGCATGAGAAGACACTGTTATAACTATAATCACTCAGGAACCCAATTACAGACATACATAATAAATATGAATACATTGCTCAGAAATTGTTAATGGTCAACAAAGTATTCTTTTTCTGAATTACTGCCAACTTTCAAAACTGCATGTGTCATCTTATCACGTACTGTACATTAAGTGTTGGTCATGTAAGTCAGATCTGCCCTACGGGTATTTTAAATTGCAAACATAACTTTTTGGAAACTCTATTGTAGTGTTTTTTATTTGGCTTGGTTTCGAAATCAACATAGTTTGTTCATACCAGTTCAATTGCTTTTCCTTTATTCTTTGTCACTTCTAAATCCTTTACCTGAACAAGAAACAAAGATCAAGTTATTTGTTAGATAGCTGAGCATCTAATGCTCTCTAAACTCTGTATAAAATCTGTAGTAAATTAAAGGCGTGCCCTTTTTCTTTTTTTATATGTAATTAGTATAGGAGTGAAACTTAATACAGCTTGCAAGTTAGCCATGAAAGAAACGTGATCTTTTTTCCATCAGGTATCGGCAATAATAAACTTAGAACATTTAAGATAATAATAATAATAATCTAAAAATATTTGAGTTTGTACACCTTTCGTCTGCTGCACAGCTGTAGTTTTGTAGTTCAGTTGATACCCTCCTGCTATATAACATAGATCTTAGTTTGGATGTAGTCCCTTGTGCAACAACTTGGAGGTTTTCACCCATTGTAAGTCTTCCCTCCTGCCTGAGACTGACTGACTGTGCTGTGCTGTAACAGTGCTCAGTGCCTATTTCAGTCTTTTCTTTCTTCCCACATAGCGTCTGACTCTATAAGTAGCCACTCTAAATTCCCAAATCACGAACAGGAGTGTGAGGACATGAGGCAGAGTGGTGCAACAGAACCGAATCATGTTGCTTTTCCCAAGGACGCTATTTGTTCAGGGACTTTTGAGAACATTTTTCTTATGTCACCTGTCTGAGTACTACAAGCAGAAGATCTTGATGTGCAGATGAAAGCTTTGAACACAGACAGAATTATCTCTGAAAGTTATGCGTAGACAAATGGATCATCAGAGAGTCATGTATTACATGCAGAATATATTTGTGAGGTACAGGCAAGCAGCAAGGAAAGCACGAAGAAGCTGATTTTGTAGAAAAGAGAACTGCATCTGCTTGAAGCATAGAAGATTAAAGTAGTACTTCCAGCCTTTCTATTTTAATAAATTATTGTATATATAAATCCATTTGTGCTGGCCAAGTTGGAGAGGGCTTTTATTTCACAAATACTAGTGCTATTCCAGGAAATGGAAACGGGATTGTGGAATCGATTATTGAACATCACACTTTAGGTTTTAAGATGGCTCAAATTCCAAGGGACCAAACACAATCTAACTCTGTGAGGCAAATTACCATTTTGTTGAAATGGCTTCTGCCAGACAGGACGCTATAGCACTGGGCTGCTTTAAACTACATCCAGAATAACAAATCTTGTCATCAGTCCATCTCCACAGCATGTCAAAGTCAAGATTTCTTTGCAGCTCAGGTAAAATGGGATGCTCCTACCACAGAAACAGGGTGGTTTCTGCTCTGGGTCCCTGTCTGCTTTGCTTGTGCCTGGAGCTGGGCCTGCTCCAAGAAGGCAAACAGTCTGGGAAGACAGAGCAGTGCTTTTGATGGGTGATTGCTTACTAACACAGCCTGAGCTTTAATTTTTAACATTAACAAGAAATGCAAGGTACAGTCAGCTGGAAACTGATTAAATAAGAGGAGGAGCCAAGCAAGGTTGCTGATCCTTAGTATGACTGAACAATGACTCATAAATATCATTTCCCCAGCTTAATATCCAGCAAGGATCCCAAAATACTTTTTCTTAATAATTTTTCTCAAAATATGTTCTAACTTGAGAAAAAAATGAAGCATCCCCGTTCTCTGTGTGTTAAGACTTTTGAAGTCTTTTGGTAGCCTTTTGGTAGTGTTGCCGTAAAACCAAGCCATCAAAACGTGCTTGAAATTGCAGCTGAGTGTTTTCTGATCTTCTTTGAATGGGGTTTACCCACCCCCATAAGACATATAACAAGAAAAGGAACCAGCAGAGATCTCAGAACGGTACAGAGTGTCCTGGTTGGAAACTCACACTTTTACACGTACCAGAAAACTGGGGCAGTCTGTTGAATCAATTTTACGCAAGCAGTACACAGAAACCAGCTTTTGATCCATGAAAAGTATCAGCTGCTTGATAGCTGTATCTACTTCTTTCAAGCATCTACTTGAAAAGTATCACTTGCCCCTTCTCTTCCTGAATATTAAATTGATATGGCCTATGTTTTTCTATGCTGAGCATTCTGTTGATTGATATGTTGTTCTACTAATTTGTGGAAATGTTCTGGTTACAGTTAAATAACATATAATGTGTAGACATGATTCATTCCTGTGCTGCTGTCACTTATTCTAATTTTACTAGTCAAGGAAGCTACACCAGCACAAAAGTGGCAAAGTTGCAGTGAATAAAGCACACATGCAAAAAACATAATGGTTTCTAATGAGATATGAAATTACTTTGATGTATATCTAAACTACTATAGAGTGTACATTTTTCATTAAAATTAAAAATTTATTTAATGTGATACAAATCCAGATGTAAGAGACATAAAATTTACTTAGACCAAATACTAAAAAGACATTAGATCCGTATTTTTAAAGATCTCTTGTTATTTTACTAATACTTTTCTCAAAGTTTGCCATTTTGAAATGAAAATTCTCAGTTACAAGTGCTATTTTCTGTAGTCTCCCACATTTTTGAAAGGAAACTTCTCAGTTACAAGTGCTTTTTGTTGTATTCTCCTACATAGCATAAGTTGAATCAACTTGCATTTACTCAGGTCAAAATAATTTTCAGCGTTCATCTTTTCTATGTCTTCACTACTTAACAAAAATCTAGTATAAAATAGCAATATCTCCCATTAGTTCACGGAGTGGAGAAGAAACCTGTCATCTGTTAAGCTATCAAATTTGAAGCAAAATCACTAGGGAGTAAACAGTACTCTTCCCTTCCAGTATCCGCCGTCTGATGCAATGAGGATGGTGCACGGACATACTGCTTACATTCCTTACGCCACTTGTGGAAGGAGTCACTGTCCAAACAGAGCAACAGATAGACACTGGCATAAAACTTTGCTAAAATTTAGGCTTCCAGTTTTGTTCCTTTTGCCAACCTAACATCCCGCAGTTGTGTGTCTTTGCTCTTGTAGTCTGCTACACAGACTGAGTTGCCTTTTAATAGATGAAGTCTAGGCAAAATCATTTCTTTGGGTTTCTTTCCCACACTTTACCATTTATAGTTAGTGATACACTTCTTGTGGTAATGTATGAGTGAAATATAAGGTGCTTTCACACAAGGAGGAGATACTGCTTCGCCCTCGGTCAGTGACTGAGGGCTCAAGTGATGCCAGTTGTGCTCTCCTGATCTGTGTGTTTCCTGGGGCTCTCTTTTCCTGGCCCGTGTGTGACTAGTCATCAGTGCTCCCAAGGGATTTCATCTGGCCTACAGCCTGACTCCTGTAAGCTCCAGAATGACACCCACAAGTGAGGGCTAACATGGAAAAGTTGCCTGGGCAGCATCAACGTTGTCTCAACTGCCCTCTTTTCAACGGCAGTTTGGGGCTGTTCAAAGTTATTCCTGCAGGCTGGTGCTGTGGGGAGTATCTGTGCAATGCATCTTGTTGTAGAGCTCATGTTGCTTGTTCTCAGGCTAACAGGGCAGATGTGTGCAGCAAACCCTCTGCTTCCCGGAGCTCAATCTCCTCTTTTATGTTGGGTCAAAGGTTCAACCACATGCCTTGGGAGGGAAGACACTATACAGTCCTTCTCTGCAGGTGGGAGAGCGGCATTGTTCTCCTACCAGAAAACATGGTCACCAAGTTTGAAATAATGGCAGAAAAATGGCAGTGACTGTTTCTGAAGCTTATTAAGACACTATGTTCAGGCAACATACATTTTATTATAACTGGATCTTACTATGAGTAATATTTCCTAATTAACCACAGGGATGCATGAGCTTTGCAGACTGAAAGACTGAGGATAGGAAATGTCCCAGGTCTGTTTTTAATCAAATTTATGTTGCTGTGAATTGCTTGCTTTTGAAAAAGGTTTTGGGGGTAGCTAGTCTTAGCAATTACCCAGGGGGCATGAAGATACTCCCAGTTACATCCTTGTAACGTCTCTTGAGCAGTACCTGTGTTTCTTAGGAAAGAATTCTTTCTACAGATTTGGAACATGCTTTTGAGTGGAGGTGGGAATGGTGGATGATGTCATTGTCTCTATCCTACTTATATGTATTCTAAGGCTTTTCAAGCTCACCAGGGACTGTCTTTCCAGTACACGTAGACCCTGGTGGGTCATGAATCTAGAAACTGAACTTTTGCATGCAGATGAGGATGGTTTGGTAATAATGAAAACCTTCAGCTCTTAAAAAAAAAATTTTCTGAAAAAAATGGAAAATACTTGTTTTTTTGTGTTGATCAGGCCAGAGGCTGTCTGTGTAGGTACAGACACACACTTCTGAAGAACTGGGGATCTGTCAGCATATGCTCTGTGTTACAAATGTGGCAGGAATAGCTGTATAGACAAATACAGGGCAAAGCTGTGTGCTGATACAGATGAAAATATCAAGTAGGGAAAAAGAAAATGGAGTGTGGCTACCAAATTTAGTCTGGGTCAGACCAGGGCTATGTGTCAATGAACCTCATAGTCCAACATAGGATTAAAAAGGGCAGCATTTAGCAGAGCTAATGCACGAGGGGATGTGACCGGAGCACACATTTTAGCATTTTTCTTTTTCATGGATAGTCTATGTAAATAAATTGTTACTTCTAGAAGAAGTATAATGTTTTTCTGGCTTGTGGCTATTCCACAGCCGGGGATATGCCAGTCATATATGAAAATTAGGGAGTGTCTACTTCAAATGCAATTACAGTAACCAAAAACTCTTAAAAGTTGTGCTGTATTTTTTCAGTGTTAAAAATAAAACCCACCGCTGTATGTATTAGTGTACTTCATTGTTAGGATAATAATGAAGAAAGATTTTTTTATGTTAACTGTAAGGTACGTGCATGTTTGTGTAGATGTGAATACTACATCCACACAGAAAACAATCAGTTCTAAAGAGACCATAGAAATTGGTAACCTTGACCAAAAATCAAGGTTTCCAAGACAAATTTGTTACTAAATTGATGGGATATTGAAGTGTCTGGCAGGATCGGGTCTTGTTTGTACCTGAATTGTGGGACAGAACTGTCTTTTTGTTCCACGTGTAAGTGCTCATGGCACTTCTCACAAGACAGGTCTCAGTCCACAGCCCTGACGTGGATACTACTACTACTACTGCAGTATTCAGCGCAGGAGGCTTGCTGCTTTGGCCCATGCAACCATTACCATTACTGTAGGAAGCTTCATGCTATGCTCTGAGAGGGATGCAAAGCAGACAGCACAGAAGTCTTGATTGGCACAGACATCCTGCAAGGGTCCATGCCACAACTTTTGGGTTGTCACTTCCTTCCTCTCAAAAAAAAAACAAAAAAAGCAATGAGTTTTTTCCTTGCTCACTTGTGTTTGAGGGTGAGTTAGTGATCCAAGTGCACTTTTGTGATCCTGTCTTGGAGTCACTGATTGAACCACAAGTCCAAGTCTCTATGCTTATGTGGCTGTGCCAATGCACCAGTGTTGTGAGGAGCTCTATGTAGTGGGCACCTGCTGAGCCAAAGATTTGAGATGAATAGCACCCATATTGATTTGCTTATAATGGAGTGGAAAAGAAAAATGTCCAGGTTTTGTTGCAGGTATTTTCATGGGGTATTAAATTGGTGGATTAGTTGCAAACAGCAGTACTGATAAAGTCTCCTGTCCATCTTGATGGTTGGGCCTTTCTATTAAAATGACACATAAATAACCTATTATGTCCCCCACCCATGGAAATTCAAATGCACCTGTCAACTTGATAAAGCACTTGCCTGGAGGGAAGCATTGTTTACATTTTCACTCCATTCTTCAGAAAAAGTGAGATTCTAATTATTTTTCCCACTGTAAATTAATGCTGACTATGATGGTTAGCATATCTCTGTATTGTTATATCTATGCAAAAGTTAAATAATAGAACTGATCCATCATGTATTATGCAATGTACATTTTTATGACAGGTCTCCCTCTGATCTTATTATGCCTTTCTTCATAAATACTTACTTTTTTGTCCAGCAGCTGGGGGAATCTTTGTTGACTGCTGGTTCAGAACTTGAAATCTGTCCTGTGTGAAAAGGAAAATGCAATTTACATGTTTATCGGATGCTTAACTCTTCTATCTTCCGAGGAGGAAAAAATAAGGATATAAAAGTACACTCCATTAATAAGCTTCAATTGGTCACAGTACACTAACCCATTTTTCTACAAACCAGGCACTTCAAATTCAATAATACAATACTATTGTTTCTGGATATCTTAGACAGTAACTTTTAATTCAGGAAGGGCAAATTAGTTAACGTGAAATCAAATATGAAGAAAGTCTTTTTTCCATGCGTAAAATCATGACACACCTTTGCCTGAAACTTGAAACTGAACCATAAAACATTTATTAGGGTTCTTAGCAGTTGGTTTTACTATTTTTTTTGGTGCATTTCATGGTTCCTGCCTGAACTGAAGGAAGAACTGCTGAAATACCACAAAGGGGACTGTTATTGCAATATTGCGCTACAAATGGGAAATATTATTGTTGGAAGAATTTTTGCTATCTGGTTTCTTAAGTCAAGCAGGGAAGAAGGCATTGCTTAGAGGCTCTTGGTACACTCAGAGGACCCCAGGAGGCAGCCTGATCTTGCAAGTTCTTTTGAAAAGTTTTGCAGACCCAACTGGTTTGCATGCCCTGTCGAAGGCTCATGCAAACTGCCCTGGACCTGTGACCCTTTGTCTATTTGCTACAGTAGATAACTACTTCTAGATTTCTAGAGAAGCGTCAGTGATGGGCACGGTTAAAATGTTTGTAAGAGCCAAAAATAAAACCCTGGTTCAGAAAAAGGAAGGACTAAATGGACTACAAGGAAATGACTTAACAGTTCAGGTACCTTTGGACTAGGTTCTGTTGAGGTTGCAGTTGGGGTGCTGGTGCTATGGAGGCAGAAAAAAAGATCCTTGGGGTGAAGATGGCAGCAGAGGGAATAGGGAATACCCATCTTGACCACAAAGGAATACCTGAACCTTTGTTGTCTTCATTTTCTTTCTTCTCTCCTTTTCTACAATGAAACCAGCATTTGTTTTACTGCCATGGAACACCAAATTCTTCCACAAATATGCCAGGCCCTTCCACTACCATCCTGCCTGGAACATGGTTGTGAAACTCTTTTCCTTCAGTTCTTCCTTCATGGCCTACCTCTGCAGTGACATCTGCAAGAAAGCAGCTAATTACCAGTGATTATTTGGAAAAACAAATAAGATAATTTAAGGACAGTTAAAGCAAATTGCCGCATACATGTGCTAATCCAGCTACTGCTTTGATCTCACCATAGGTTGTTCACTCTTCGTTCTGTGGGCAGCCCATTTCTACCTGTCTGTGTAGCAGCTGGAGCAATGGGGCACCAGTGTGAGTGAGAGTTTCTAGATGCCTCTGTGGTAAACCTGTTTGCTAATTAGTATCTATGCGGGAGTAGTCAGTATACTTGTTAGGACTATCTAAAGAGCCAAGAAAAATTACAATATTTATAAAGGGGGGCAATTACCCTTCATGGATTTTTGTATGTGTTTTACCAAAAGTGTTTAAGTTTGCTTTCCTCTGTCACCTTCTTTTTCCTAGCTCCCTTCCTTCTGCTTGAAAAGAAATCTGGGTCTGAGCAGGCAAATTAGGAAAAAAAGTATTTTTAGAAAAACCTCATAGGAATTTTGCTATGGTTTGAAAACTAGAAAAAAAACAAGAAAAAGAAATTTAAAATCCAGACTTGGTCAGGTATCCAACAATAGACACCTTTCACAAGAGCACATTTTTCACTACACTCTACACCACTGGCACAAGGACACACAGTTCCTCTGCCTGCACAGGAGGAAATTTTCTGAAGTCAGAAAAGATGTAACTAGAAGCCACCAGTCCAGTGTATTGAAGTTTTAAGTTCTCAGCTGATTTACTGCCCATGTAGTGATCCAGATTTAATCATGTTATTTAGCTGCCAGGAACAGATTTGTCCATCTGACATAAGTCACAGGTGAGTAAAAGCGTATCTCATACCCAGATATGCAGCTTGTGTGCACGTGGTCTTGCACATGGGGAATGAAATCTGTGAACACAGACTTTTTTCTTTTAACTGTCTTTTCTCTGCATTTATTCTGTTCCAAATGGCAAAAATCTAAGCTAAAATGTTCATTGCAAATAGGTTAATTGACAAACTTAGCTCCTTTGTTTTCTGTTTACAGATTCTTTTTGAACCACATTGTTTTTCTACAGATCTATATTTTCACAAATTTTTGCAGAATGTTTTCTGTGGGCAAATTTTATCCCACTGCTCTGTTGATCTATACTCTTTGTTGTTTCTGGTGTATGTTTGGTCACCAAAGTCATATAGTATTATTTCTGCTTTCTGACTGCATAACATTTGTAAACAGATGAGTAATGAATAACAAATGTTGATGAGTAGATAATGAATAGCAGACACTCTTATTTACACAGATATGCCCTTGTATGCATTAAAATCCTGACTTCCATAGGGAAAACAGCTTTCCTGAACACTTTTGTATATAAAATCCTGTCTGTCTGAAGTTACTGAAGATGCTTGCTTAAGTAACTGATTCCAGCATCCTTTATAAATTTGGGAAATGAGGCATGGAGAGAGAATTTTCTTACCCATCTGAACCAAACCCATTCTGGGCCTGGAATACAGCAGGATTCTCTGGAATAGAAAGGGAATGTGTTTTATCTCCTTTCCTTAGGGCAAATCAATGGACAAAGGTACTGCTATACACAAGGAAATGCAAGAAAGCTGCGGCCTTAAATTTTCACTCGCTAAGGTCTTTGGTGAATTGAATATCAGTTTTCCTTGACTTCTTAATCGAGGTGACTTTTTTGTCCAAATTTATTCTTGTTTGGAAGACTGTATTTCTACATTTGCATGTTATTTATGGATGACTCAAGTGCAGAGACTTAAAACCACGTGAGATTTAGATCTGAAATGATGGGATGATAAGCAGCAGACTACACTAGCAATGAGTGCACGGTGGTGAAGAAATATGTGACCGCGCCTTGTAATATCTAAAAGCAGGAGGTTAAAAGCATCCCCCAGAAAAGATCTGCATCGCTGTTCCTTTGGACATATCCATAAACATGATGCTGTCGCAATTCAGAAACAAAAAGACCCTCCGCTGTTTCCTAGTGTTACGATGCTGAGCAGCTTGCAATAAATCTATTCTGGGATTTCTCTTCAGTCGTTTACAAAGACGTTATTCTCTGTATATGGTTATTTCCATCATTCAGTCTGTCCATGTCAGTTTATTAAATAAATCAGGGAAGACGGTAACAACAATGCTTCAGGCATTCATAATTTGTCTGAAATAAACAATTCCCGGATACTACTGGTCCATTATGTTGGTCCATTATGTTCATAAATAGGACGATTTAGAAGCAAGTTATCTATCTGTAGAGTTACTACAGGCAGTCATAGGTGGGGAGATCACACTGGTTCGAAGGCATTTGCCACCGATCTGGCTCCATTGGTCAGAGTACGGTTCTTTTGCCACGCGTGCCTGGCAGATGTCTTCTGCCAAGAGGAGACCAAAGGCCTGTGCTAACCCGAGAAATTTACATGCTATATTATTGTCCCGGGTATGAAAGTGCATGCTATCACCCCATCAAAGTACGCTGTATATGTATAAGCATGCGTATATACTTGTATTTATACATTAAAGACTAAATATGGGGGGCATTGGTGTGACTAGTCATGACTTTTGGGAGTCCTAATAGCTTCTCTTGTTCATGAATTTGCTTTCTGTTTCTCCAGTTTCATGATTTATTTGAACTGAGTTCTTTTTTGCTTCTTATAAAGTACCCCATCCTCCCTTTGGTGGCTGGAAAATCTTCCCTACTGTCACAGCTAGTTCTGTATGAGGCTCGGTGGTAGCCTCACCGGGACCTGGATGCCACCAAGATGCCTTTGACATGCGCAGCAAGGGTGTTTTTAGGCCTGTCCATGTAAATTCTTCTGTTCCTGGAGCTGCTGGCAAGATTTTTAGAAACAGCATGTCAGAGATGGGGTTTGAAATACTTCGAGGGTGCTGAGCTTCCCTTGGAGGTTAATACTAGCCAGGTTTTGTTTTTTAATTGTAGAGCTACACTGGTTCAACAAAGATTGCCTCCAGGACAGCAATTCCAGTATTTACAACTCTTACCACAGAAAATGCACTTACCTTGTTTATGAAAGTTACTTGAAGTAAATACAGCACCCTTGACTTTTGATGTCTCTTTTTTTTCTATAATTTCAACACTTATGCCCTTTCGCCTAAAGTTAACAGCTTGTAACTTTTGCTAATTATTTGTCACGACCAGCTTGCAGTTCCGCCCATTCTCAGCTGGTTGGTTTGGTCTGCATTGCTCGTTTTATGCATTTTCTTTGAATGCTGCTTTCAAACATTTTTTTATAAATTTTGCAATGCGTAAAGCTGTAATTGATTCACATGACTTTGCTAATAATAATGCTGCAAGCAGTTAAAAATCTCTACTACTCATAATCGAGTGTTTGGACACACATGGATATGTACATTTCTCAACATTTTTGAAGGAATCCTTTTTCTGCTGATGTCTTTTTTAAGACACTAAAAGTCTGTCTTCCTCTCATTCTCACTGTAGCTCAGAAAATTTGAGTAATTCTTTTTCCTTTCTTCTTTTACATAAGCTGTCATACAATAGGAAACCTCATAGTACCTTTGCACACTAGAATGGCATTTTCTGTACCCTGACCTTGGAAATATTACTATTATATGGTTGTGTATCATGTGGGTAATATATTTATAAATATGCATTTATTAATATATTTCTATTTAAAATGTTATCATATTTTGTAAAATTTTTACACACTTGGTATAACATGATATAGTTATACAACAAAGTACATTTGTAGTTATACTTGCAAATGTATTTTTGTTTTTTTTTTTTTAGGTTATGCACTGTAATTTCCAAAGGGTGACATAATCTGCCTTCTTTGTATAAGGAGCATGTTCCATTCCTTTAAAAGTCCATGTATTTTTACATCACACTGTATGTTAAAGGAGCAGTGTTTGAAACCATTGTTGTCAAGGAAGAACTTATTAAAATTGTTAATAAGACTTAAACCCACATGAGACTTACTGAATCGTCTGATCTGACCTAAATTTATGACCGTTTCTCCCAGTTCTTCCCTTTGCATACTTGCACAAAGGCAGGAGGATTGAAAGGAGAAAAACCCAACACAGTAAAGACCAGTGAAAACTATATTTGCATTAGGTCGATGTAACATTTTGTCACTATAATAATATAAACAAATAAACTATAAGGGCATTCACATTGGACCTCATTTCAGACTGAACTATTATAAAGCGATTAACAGCCTCACACTCCTGCTTAAATTATGTTGTGAAATATTCAGCATTTGAACCTGTTGTGGCCTGCCTCTTTTATCATTAAATTACCATCCTTAATGTGTTTTTCTGCTGAAAGATGAATTTCACTTAAGGATTACTGTACACTACTCTGGCATTTTGTGGTTTCTTGTCAGCCTTTGTGAATCTAGATCATAGCTAACTTCAGTCCTTCTGACATGTCCTATATGCACAGTCTCTTGACTAGCCTGTCTCAGTGGATTTATTAACTCATATTGTATTCCTGTAGAAATGAGTGGACATTTTTGATTAACTTAAAGATAGAAATTTCAGATGACAGTCGAGTTTACTTTTGGAGCTTACTTCATGTAATGTAGGCCACAGTAGCTCTCTAGTGACCTATCACTTCACAGAAATGTGTTTTGAAAGTTGCAAGGCAGTGGACATGCATCTGCCAAATACTTCAAGATGGTGCAAGCAAGAAGGGAATTGAATGGCCCTTCAGATCTGGGGTGTCTAAATCCACAGCCACCCCCAGTGCTGCTCTTTGCTTTCCTGGGGTTGGTTTTCAGCTGTTATATCCCACTGTATGTACTGCAGAGTCTGCCTTCAGGTAGATTCATGCTACTACATGACTTTGAGGAGGGGTCAATGAGTGATACTCCAGCCAAGCATCCTGCTTCCCTCCTTTCCACTTGTGCCTATCCCAGACAAAGGTGATGCAACTCAGCATGGCACCATCAGTTTTGGTGGTGATCTTTCCTTCTCAGTTGTGTGATGATCAGGCTGTGCTTTTAGGGAGGGGAGGACATGCCAGTCAGTATTGTCACATTCTCTTAGCTAGTCACATAAATGTCCTTAGAGCGAGTTAGCCAGATCTTGAAATGCGACAACAGGTCAGATGGGTTTGTTGACTCCCACTATCCTGCATATCTGTCTGCTCTCAGGATGGGTGGCAAGGCAGATGCTTCTGATGCCGTACCTGGTCCCATATGAATATGGTGCCACAAGGATGGCACTCAGAGCCAGGAACTCCTGAAGGAGATCTTTGCCCTGGCAAGGCGAAGATTTGCTCAAGCACAAAGGTTTGAGTGACGTGGCTTTGGCTTCCAGCACAGTAATTATATGCTTACATTACACTCATCTCTGGTACTGATTGAAAATATATGTGGTAATTTATTTATGTGAAAGTAGTCTAAGGTCCATGCTGAGTAAGTGCAGCATGCATATCTTTGCCCCTAGAGCTCAGAGCTCAAACAGGCAAAACAGAGCTGCAGAAAAGGATGAGGTGTTCACAGTGAAAAATCCATGGCTGTAAAACTCATGGTGAATAAACCCCCCTACTTGTTGGTAGGGACAAACACAAAAGAAGGACAAGCAGATTTAATGAAAGTGGGAGAAGATGAAAGTCAGAGAAGCAGGGGAATGTGCAGGATTGATTCAGGAGGGAGGAAAACACTCCGATGAAAGGAAGCCAGCAGTACAGGGGAAAATGCATTTAGCATAAAATCATGACAGAGATCATTCTGTTTGCTGTGTGGATCCCCCTGAAGACTGATTTTCTGAGCTGGGTATCCCAGCCATTTCTCTTCCCTGAAGTCATAGCTCAGGGGGAAGACACAAGGCCAGGAAGGGCTTGGTGCGAGGTTTTTATTCCCATTTCACAAGCTGTGGCGTGGCAGCTCTTGCAGCTGCTTGTCCCTGCTCTGGCCAAGACTGTCCCAACAGAAGCTGCGTTTCTGCTTTCATGAGAGCTTTGGCCACCTTAATTCTTGCAGAGCAGTTGCATATGGCAGGTGTGTAAGGCACGTTTTTGTTGTAGGCAGAATAAAACGCAGGGCCTGTCCTGTCCTTGTAGCTGCTGTGTGCTCCTAACAAGTTGTTCTGAATGAAAGCCTTTTAACCCCAGAGGCTTTGGCATGGGAAATTCATACTGCCTGTATTCTACCTTGAATTTCAGATGACCTTTCCTTGTTTTAAAATGTATAAAAACGTTTAGGACCGATGCAAATGAAAGCTGGCACTAAAATGAAGTTTCCTAATTTTCTGTCATTCCTGGAAAAGAGTTGGAGATAATCTCCAGTGTATGTTCTTACTTTCCTAACTCACCTAAAACCACTCTCCTCCTAAGGCAGTTGCTCAGAATAGCAGTGTGCATGTCAGGATTGTGGCGTTGACACACTGTGGTAGTTATGGGATTCCTTGTAATGTGTGAGAACAGCTGAGGAAATGTGAACTAGAACACAAGCAAACTGAGCTAAATCTAACTTTTCCCATGTTGGGGGGAAAAATTTATATCTGGTCATTTTGGGATCTTTTGGAAGAATCTGAGCTCTTCATTGCAGCAAAAAGCAAAAGGAAAAATTATGCAAAAGTTAAGGTTTTGATGCACCAGTCTTACATTGGAGGTTCTCTATGGCTAGTTTTATGGGTCATTTCCAACAATTTCAGCCAGTGTAATAAATTTTCTTGAAAGAAAAGAAGTGTGCTAGACCAGCAAAAGAGTTATTTCCTCTGCATTAAGTAGAAGAGTTTGGGAAAAGCACGCCAGTGTACTGTAAGGATATAACAACATCACCAATCTCTTCCTACTGTAAACAGGACTAGCATCTCATGGGACAAAATGAGTGACACAAAGGTCTTGCAAAAGTGAAGGGTTAAAAAGCTTGTACTTCCGTGGGAGTATAAAAATAACGCTTCTCATCATCAGTTCCATTTAAGGATAAGGGGTGCTTAAGCTGTGTGCTATGATCCATCTGAAGTCTTGAATTCTGCTCAGCCTATGTAAAGAATTAACACGAAAAAGGTTAAGTGGAAATTCTGACTGACACAGGGAGGTCCAAATCCTACCCAAGCAAATGTGTTTAGAGTAAACCAGGAAACTAGGTAACTGTGTCAATAAACTAGCTTTATACGATGCACTAAAATACACCTTATTTACTCTGCCTCATCTACACTTCAGTTAGCAGCACAAGGTTATTTTAATACTATGCAGAGATCAGAGACTAAAAAGTGCTTGTGGGTACATGCGCAAATGCTTCTCAAAGAGAAAAGAAAAGCAAATACTCGTTGACGGAATTCTTGGGAAGCTTTCTTTTTTTTAATCAGCATTGCCATTTTATTGTTTAACCTACCCGGCTTGATCTCCCTACTTTTGGTTAATATGGGAGTCAATTACAGCTTCATCTGTGCAGAATTAACTTTATAGAATATACACTAGGGGTTTGGCTATCTCCTCTATTTAGATTTATGTCATAAAAAGATACGTGGTAGAGAACTGTGTGCAAGCGCCGCGTATGGTACCGGCTTTGCAGATGTATTGTAAAATAATTTTAAAGCGGTTAAGCTCTTGCCAGAAGTTA
>Ga0181612_166810_pt1 | contig 16222 bp, 4 predicted proteins | sample HoacroProtozoa21_FD_119630 | JGI IMG/M metagenome (GOLD analysis project Ga0181612, IMG submission 119630) | Hoatzin crop microbial communities from Cojedes, Venezuel. Combined Assembly of Gp0051906, Gp0051904, Gp0051908
AGGTCCCTTCCAACCCCTACCATTCTGTGATTCTATGTATGAAGCCTTTGTGTGTTCGGTGCCTCCTGTGCTCTGCTGTAATATTCAGTTCCTACTTTTATTCTCTTAAGGGCTTAAAGTGCAGTGCATACTTAAAGTATGCACCTAGATGTGAGTTATTGTATGTATATCTGAGGCAAATATGTTTTCCTTTAAATTTCAGTGACAACAGTTTAACTACCAAACTAGATCTAATTTTTTTGTGATGAAAGAAAAACAGAATATAAAAACATTATAAATACAGTGAAGCTGAAAAATATATGAAGAATTCAAGAAATTGCGAAAAAAGCTAAAACCACTTAATTTTTTTTACATTGTATGTTTTTAAACTGACATTCCTTGTCTGAAAATGTCATTGCTTTCTCTTCTGCTTGACATTACGGATGTTCTTTTTATTGTTGTTCAGAAGGTTATTTCTTACTCTTATAGCTTTAACTTGTCATGACTCAATCCAAATTCCAACATTTTACTTATTTCAAGAGCTCTGAACATGCTGATGTTTGAGACGAAAGCTTTTTTCATTACTTAGATTACATATTTGTGTGGGATGAGAATCAGATGGCAGCATTTTAGAAATCTAGTTCACCACTTCAGTCTTTTGTGCCAGTTATCTGTCTGGTCGGGACTTTGATATAAAAGCTTGGAAATTAGAGTTGGCATCTGTAGGCCTTTTTGTTTAAAGCTAAATTGAGTTAATAGAAGTAGCCAGAAGTAAGGACTGGAAAAAAACCCCAGACTCGGAGGCTGAGACTCTCTCAGCTGGAAGACAACGGCATGAGACTCGGGCAGCAATGCACAACATGGTAGGTGCAAAGTTGCTGGAGGATAAATGGTCCTTACTGAAATCACGAAGAATGATTAAGCACTGCCAACTGCATCTGTTAAATGGTGTTTGCTGGTCCAGGTACATGCAATGCCAGGCCCTGGAGTTTGGGAGATGCAAAACTTTTTTTAACCTTGTACTTAGGAGATGATGGTAGAGTAATCTGGCATCCTGTTGATCTCTCTGTGCAGGAATTTGTGACACAAAAAAACCCAACCAAAGTAATTTTCAGGGAAATATGTTGACTTTAAAAACATAGTATTTGGCTCTTATATTTTTCCAGTATGGTGTCTTACAGCTAGGTCTGTGCCTGGGAAATAGTTTGTCCCTCCTACAGAATTTGATGAGAATTAATTTTTATTGTCAACCAGTGGGGAAAAAAAATCAGAGCGGCAATTTCAGTTCTTCAGCTGATATGTATAAATGGTTCTAGTAGCGAGCACTTTGTATTGACTCTTTAGCTGTGTTCAAGCTTAGCCTTGATGTGTGTCACAATACACATCAAAAGTCTTCTGGGCTCCTGTGCGAAGACAAAAATGTGGTGTAACTTCATAGCAAATGCAGGAGTGTCAAAAGTAACTCTGTCTTCTAGCTTTTAGGTTGTAAAATAAACCTATATTGTATAAAGTGTAAACTTCCATGCAGAGCACTGCAGGTAGAAGACAAAGGTGCACTGGTTGGTAGGTAGTAGAGGCAATATTAAGGATTTTGGTTTACACATCTGAGCCTCAATTGATGTAGACAGGACAATTTACATATACATCTTACAAAGCCGCATGTAAATCAGACATGAGAATTGGGATAGGCGAAGTAATTTAGATGCATTTACTAGGTGGTAGAGCAGGAAAATGTTCCACAATTGTGTTTTTTTACAAGCATATCATAATTGGGATTTCCAGTTGAAGTTTGTCTGTTGTGTAAGTGTGAACTCTTAACCATCGGGGGGAAGTAAGGTGGGGTGTTTTTTTTCCTTCTTCTGGAGTAAAAACCAGCCAGCTAGTACAGCTATTTTTGGCAGTTGAATAATGCTTTAGCTAGGAACCTATTGTACACTATTCCTTTTAGAACATTTTTGTAAATACATATATCACAATAATGGTTCTCGGCAAGACAGGTTGTTCTTTTAAGTTTTAGTTATATTTGTTTTGTCTTACTTCATATAAACAGCCAATAAAATAGTAAAAAACCCCAAAATTTCTAAGCCTCTTGATAATTAAGTACCGCAAAAATGCTAGTAGTGGCTATCAATGATACCAGCAATCAGTAAAATCTTACCATTTTATTTGTCTTTGTATTAGTGACTTGTGTTTTGGGTTTTTTTACGTAATTTTTTAAAACTTAACTCATTTCTATTGGTTGTTATTTCACTGACAATATAAGAATTAAGAAATCTATCTTTTGCTAGGACTTCAGCCTAAGTGTGTTCCTGTAAGGTATCTTTTCTCAGTAGGAAAAAAAACAAAAGTAACAAGGTGTTTAGGATTTAGTTGTTAATATTTTCTGCCTTTCAAACAGATTACAATTTTGAATTTTTCTCCTCTAACTACAAGAAAAGTTTTTATTTCTTAATGGAGCCATTTCATGTGCAAAGTGCCAGGAAAGAGGTTTAGGTTCCAACATTATGTTTTCCTAGTTTCCGAAGTAACAGGCCAAAATGATGCCTTGGCAGAAGGTGGCAAGGCTTCTGGGCTGATCTCCAAACTTCCATTATGTGATCGCCTTGTTATATCTGGACAGCACCTGTTGGAGGAGGGAGGACGAATGAAACCTCACTTCAAGCCATGGCTGCTCACAGAAACAAGCAGCTAAGGACAGGGAAGACTCCTGGACTCAGGCAAACCTTATCTTTAGCAACATCAAGAGGTTACCCAGAAGATGGAGTAAAGAAAACCAGTGCAGTATGCCTGTGGTTTCTGGCGTGCCAGTCACTTTGAGACAGTCTGCTTAAGAAACGTGGATGACTTCGTACTTATTGTGTATAGAAACTGCCACACTAACATCCTGCCTGACTTCCTCAGAGCAAGAGGCAGAGAAGTCTTCTGCTGAGGCAAAGAGAAGAAGCTGTTGTGAAGGGAGGTGTAACTTCTACTGGAAATTTTTTTTTGGTCAGGTTAGAATTGTGAAAGGATTTCACCCTTCCTACTATCCCTCAAGACAAAGGTGAGGAATCAGATTGCTAGTAATCCGAAGAGTATGAGAAACTGAAGGCGCATGGCTCAGAAGGGTTTAATAGAGGATGAACCAAAAACATTAGAGCCGGTGAAGGGGAAATTCAAATTCAGCAGTGGTAACTGGTGGTCACGGAATGATATGACATAGAGGGCAAGAAGGTCCAGCTGCAGAAGGGGCTGAACTGGCTGGAAGCAGGAATGCCAGAGATGGAGCGACTCTCTGTAGGGGGGTGAAGTTTCTCTAGCTGATGAGAGAAGGAACAGCCACAGCTCTGTCTTGAAGTGATTGTGTAATGCCAGTTTGGGCAGCATAGCTGGTGCTGGGAGATGAATCCAACACTGGGCTGAGGTGTCCCATGCCAAATCTCACAGGACTGGTGGTGGTGCAAGTGTATGTAAGGGATTGGCTCCTGATGCATTTTTGCAGACTCCTTGTAGAACTGCTTATGGCTGTAGGACTGTCCAATGCATTGTTCATTACATGCTTTATTTTTATATTTAAAAACAAATGTGTTTAATTCACCTTGAGGTGTGCCATAAAAATTCCCTAACACCTGGAAGATACAAAGTATGGGATAAAGAACTGGTTAGGCTGTTTGGAAACTAAACCTGGAAAGAATAGCCATGCCGGGTTAAGTGAATGTGGATGGCGAGAAAGACCTTGGAGGCAGAAAATGTACGGGAAGAAACAAATTAAGGAAAGCACTAGACTAGAAAGTGAAAAAGCACGTATAAAAAGATGGTGAAAGATGCTATAAAAACTAGGACAGATGCTAGCAGTGTGAGAATGAATTAGCTGTGATGTTAGATAGAACGAGATCAAGACCAAAACAGAAGTTGGAAGTGAGCAGATACTCACTGGTGCCTGGAAAGGAATGAAGTAGTAGATCTGAAAGTCTTGGATCTGTCAAAACTGCAAGGAAGAGTGGGGGATGAAGGTGAAAAGTGGATACGTGGAGAAATGAAGACACAATTATGAGTGTTTCATGGTAGCATGGATGAACTCCGTGGAGCTGTTATAAGTGCTGATCCCACAGGGTGGTGTGCATGCAAAAGGCAAATCAGATGTGTGACCAAGGCGGCAAGTGCAGGGAGCTTATGTGTATATAGAACATGTGTGGAAGAGACAGGTAAAAATGGAGGGGTTCGTGTCAAAATTCACTGGCCAGTATGAGGTTTCGGTGGCTGTGCTGAGAGATGGAGCATTGCACACAAAAGTCAGGAAGAAGCAGATGAAGCGGTGGAAGAGAGAGAGGCAAATAACACTAGTTCAAAGTGAAACAAAGGGGAAGGAGAGCGAGGTGGAGGAAAGGCAAAAGGAGAATGTGAAAAAAATTACTTTTAAGCTGTCTTTGCAAAGAATACCATGTTCACTATGCAACAGCAGAAAAATGAGATGCCAGCTCCTTATGCATATGATGTACTTGGGTAAGCATAATAAAGTGAAAGATGGGATTGTAATTCCAGAATAATCCCTCTGTCTGTGTTCAGCCTGATAGAATTAATCAATCAGCTGATAAGCTGTTATAGAAAGTAAACAATGCAGTTCATAATTTTTAAGTTATGAAAAATAGACATCTTGAAACAATGTTTGCTAGCTAATTCTTGCAGCTTGAAACTGAATTGTGTTACGTAAATTGGAGCTATTTCAGTGCTTAAAATGTGTTGCATGCACTGCATGTACTTCAGACTTTTACTTTTCTCTAAACACGTGTTAATAATGTCTGCATGAAGAATTTATGACATGCCCTGGAGTGTGATAATCAGATGAGGCTAATCAGCTCCCTTGGTCAGCCATGAAGACTTTGAAAATGGGCTTCTTAAGTGTAACATTTCTAGCTAATGGTCATTCAGACTTGCACGTCGCAGTAATGAAAGTTAAACTGCTTTTCTGGCTATCAAAATTGTATAAATAGAAGCTGAAATTTGCTTGGAAGAACAAGGCCCCATGCAGATAGTGAAATGTGAATCTCGTTAATGCAACATATGGAAAGCTGTTCCTGCTAATGCCTCCTGTTTAAGAACAAGTATTGCCATTGTTATTGAAGTTTCTTATGGTCCTTCTTGTAGCAAGAGGATGCTGTAAGTGTTGCTGTATAAATTATGTGGAAATGTCACATGGATAACGTATAAGGATTTGTCCTGACAAAAAGCCAGAGGGCATGATTGCTGAGCTGGAAAGATTCCTTGAGCAGGAATGCTAGCTCATGCAGTACAGCAAAATATTGAGAAACCGGGATTATTTTTCTTTTGGGTAATGATCGCCTGGAGTTGTCTTGAGGGCTTAACTAGTGAGCTAAGTGAAAAGTAATACTAAACCAAATTGTCCTAAGGTCAAAGTCAGAGCTTTCAGTCTTTTCCTGCTGTTGTTTCTCCTGCATAGAACGGGAACATGTATTTGAACCAAACCTGTTACTGAAATTTTCATTTGACATCTCTGCTTTTTTTGATGTGATCAAAGCCACTATTGAGGGCTGGCTTCTCTTGAGAGTTTTCTGATTAATGATAATGCAGCTCAAAAGAGTGAACAGAAATGAGAAAAATAGGGAAATAATTTTAAGAACTTTTTCAGTTCATCATTGTTACAGTAAAAATACATCTATATGTCTCCTTTGATGCTGTGTGGCAGTTTCAGTTGTTGAAGGATGAAAAGAGAGATTTTCTAAGATGCTTTCAAGGCTACAGGTGACCTATTCTGAGCTTGAAAAACTTCATGCTAATTTTCCATATTTAAAGTTTTAGCAAAGCAGTGTTTGTTTTGAGGAAATTATACCTGAAACTGAAAGTTGACCAAAAGTGGTGTTTTTAACTTGCGAAGCTAAACATCCTGAAAGGAGGAGGCCATTTATAATAATAGTGGAAAGTGAGCACAGCGATTTGAATTAACAAAGGAAGACTGGGTAGCCCTGAAGGTTAACAGTTTGACTGTTCTGGTTTTGCAAACTCAATCTGCACTAGTGGTGTTTAAACCAATGCCAGTGTTTTCATTTGTGCCATCATATAGATTACTTGCATCTGTGAATTACAGATTTTTTAAAAGTTTTGGATAGAAAGCTGCAAATTATACTCACACTTGCTCTAGACACCTTTGTGACTTTTAGCATGGAAAATGATACTAAATATGATGGAAAAATGCTATTTGAAGGCCAGAGGAGCAGATCTTTCAGAATATTCTATGCTTGAATCCCTCTTGGTATGACTCAGGAGGTGCAGGCCACGATGCTTATGTTAGCAGCTCTCTGTATGGAAACAAGTTGGTGGAAAGCCCTTGGGGGCAGGGGGAGCTAAGGATCCTGAGACGGTGAGAAGGAAAGAGCCTTTCAGCTTCTTGCTTGCCTCTCCAGTCAGTTTCCTCACATTATCTGGGAGCTAGTGGCTCTTGTGCTTTTTCAGTCATATACTTCTTTAGCACACCTTTGACTTCCACTGGCACACTGAAGGGCTTAGCTGATGCATGTTGTCCTCCTGTTGACTTTTCTTTCTTCATCTTGGAAAAGCCTCTGTTCTTCCAACAGATACTCTTAGACCAGTGCAATGACTGAGAATGCTAACAGGAGCCTGAAAAGAGAGGAAGTAGCTACAGACTCAAGAACAATGTCTGGATAAACAAACAAAACCTCGCAATGAAAAATGCAACAAAAAAAGGCCTGAAGTGTGTTTGACTAGTGCTTATAAGCACCAAAAGCCACATCGTAGGACGCTAACAAACGCCATGCAGTTAAACAAATGTGTGAATAAGAAATGTACGGCCTAAAAGAATGTACTCAATGTTGCCAAATGCAGCAAAGTTTTCACTGGACGAGTGTTTCTGTTTGATTTAGGAATGGCACTGCAGAAAATTCCCAAGAGAGCTTCCTGTGCATATCCCTTGGGTAACTGGTGAGCACTGGAGAGTATTTGAGTAAAAATTTTGTACGGTAAAGTAAAATACAGTTTAGAGCGCTAGGAAAAAGAATATGTTCAGTTGAATAAGAATGCAACAATGGATTGCATTTGGGGAAATGAACAGTGCTCTGAAGTGGAAACTCCTGACCAGACGGGGTCTGCTTTGACAGCTCTTTGTGCTTTGGTGAGTGCAAGCTTTTCTGTATCTACTAAGCATCTAGTTACCTGACATTTACAGCACAAATAGTCAAGTTTTCTTTAACCCTGAAAATCTTTTGAAACTGGAGTTAATCATCCTTTAATAGGACAATGGCTTGACAATGGGATTGTAAGAACTGGTTCTAATGATCTTTTTCTACCTTAAATTTTGGCTAGGGTACTATACCCATTTGTGTATTTTCTAAAAGGAGTGCTGGAATCTTTTCAGAGTCTGCATAAAGTTTGGAGTCCCAGCAGTGAGGTTTTCGCATGTGTAAACCAGTAATGCATCAATATTACTCAATGTCAGTTTTGATCGCTGCCACTTAAATAATACAATATCTTGAAAGGTATTAAAAGTTTTTAAATAAACTATATCCGCCTCATTTTATTCTGGAGACATCCGAATTATAACTACTGGACTTGATCCAGGGAGCATGCTTTCATGGGTTTTTTTAATTCGCTGGTATCATTTACGAGGTTCTTTGAATCCTGTGGTGCTCATTTATATTTTTTTAATTCTTTCTCTATATCAGATTTACTATACTTTTCATGTTTGTAACCTTACAGATTAATCTAAAATGACAAATAGCCCAAAAATTTACAAAGACCTGTTCAGCAGCAACAGGGGTTATTTGTTTTGTGTAGGCAGCGTAAGAGGAAATTTAACACAGAACTCCTTTTCCCCCGGGGACCTTCCTCTGCAACCTCATGCTGTATGGTTTCTATTCCTGAACAGCTCTTCAGGTCCGTATTCATCAAGTTATTGGAGTACTTGAAAGTGAGCATTTCTGGATGAGAGAAGGTTGTACCCTAAAAGTGCAGGACAGGTAGACTTCTCCTTTCCAACAGCTTGGCAAAACTATCGTATGCACTGACCCTTTCAGCTGTGTAACTCATGTCATAACTGCAACATTTGCAAGATGTGAAGCACTACAGATCGTTCTGTTGTGTTCTGTGCAGTCTGGTTCGTAGCTTCAGAAACACAAAGTTGTTTTCCTTTTCTGCTGCTTATGTTCACTTAAGATAAACATTTCTGCAGTACTGCTGTAAGAACGGCAGATGTGGAACTCCAGACCTTAAGTGCACCCAAAGTATTGCTTTGCATATGTAAGATTTATGTGCTGTAATGACAAAGTCTATCTTGAGTTTTAGCTATTTAAATGGTGGCTTCTTTCTCCTACTCACCTTCCAGCTGATGAGAGGAACAAGAAAATATATTTGGAATAAAGAGTACATTTTGGTGATAGTCACCTTTTACTGACTCTTTTCCTTTAAACTTTTGAATCCTTCCAAATACAAAGGGCCTTTTTTGTTTTATTTCCTTAGGACTTCCTAATTTACAAAATCTGAAATTTTAATCATAGAAACTAAATGAATGTCAGTCCTTCTTCCTCAAGTGCACCTCTAAAGAGCATAGTATTGCAGCTTAGAGAACCGTTTTTTATGATGAGGTCTGTGCAGTGGTTCCAGACAGCAGTGATTGTTGTAGGTTGATGTTCTCTGATGTGGTGGGTTGACCTTGACTGGCAGCCAGATGTCCACCCAGCCACTCTCTCTCCCCCTCCTCAACAGGATAAGGGGCAAAACTAAGATGAAAAAGTTTGCGGATCAGGATAAAGACAGAGATATCACTTACCAGTTACCATCATGGGCAGAACAGTCATGAATTGAGGAAAATGAATTTCTTGTCAATTAAAATACAGTTGGATGGTGAGAATGAAAGAAACGGGCTTCCTCCAGAAAGTTTTGTTTCAATCTTGTATAATGATAAAATAAAACTACTCTCGAGTTTCAGGGTCTTGGATATAAAGTATGAGAATATTTTTTACGATGAACGAAAATACTGTATTTTTTGAGTGTAACTTGTATACACACCTCAGTGATTTCAGTAAAGATAATCTTGAACTATGTTAAATAGGAGAGCGCAGTTTTGGAGTCTACAACTTGCACGAAGCTGGAAGTTTGACACTTTTAATACCTTCTGCTATATCCGGTTGTGTTTTATATTTAATGTCAAGTGTTGTTTCCAGTTGCCATAGCATCAATTATGAGACTTCATGAATTTATTACTTAATTATGAAGCTTTTTCTGCTCATTTTATAAGAAGCTGAAAATCTCCCTTGCTTTTAAAGCTATTCTAATGTAATAACAACCCAGAAACTCAAAGTGGCCCTTGGCTAAAATTGAAAATCCATATTCTGCATGACTGATCAGATTTGTGATTGCAGAAACTGAACAAGAGTACAGTCACGTGCGTGCCCCTCCAGTACTTTGCTGATGTTTCTGTGAGCTTTTTTCTTATCCTGAGCTTAAAAGAAAGGCAGTTTTAGCTGGTGCTTGTCCGTGGTTTTTTTTTTATTTGTACATTTTAATGGAGTATCTTTCATGTAATTCCGGATTTGAAAAGTTTCTTGGAAGTTCTATAGACATTGGAAAATCAAATTTACATGTGGTGTTTGTTTTAAATCTTCATAATGAGTTTGAGGCATAATGCTCTACATTATTATGGTGTTATAGGTCAACAGATTGTAGAAACTCTTCATTTTGATTGTGTTCTGTTGAAGCAAATATTTGACAGACCTTTATAGATGAAAGTTGTTCCTTTTGAGCTGTATGCAACTTGCTTTCTTAATTGCAGATGGAAGTGAACATTTTTAGTCAACAGGCACTGACCTAGAGCAGCTTAAAATTAGTCTGATGATGCTTGTTCTTAAATTGCTGGGCTTTGTAAAGAAAAACCTTTCTGGTAGATGCAGTACACATTGTCATGTTGGGAAGAGATGAAACTCCAACTACTACTGCTTACATGAGATTTAAAAAAAAAAAAAAAAAATCACATCAAAGCAAAAAACATTTGTTGCTATTAGATGCTGAAAGTCTCCGAGACACTTCAAGTTCTGGAAACAGTGACAGAGAGAAAATATATATAGCAGTGTCCTTCTCTTCTTATACTACTGAATGATCAAATTTAATGCATTTTCCTGTTTGACCTCTTAAATGCTCTCTCCAGTCTAGTCTCCCTTGCCTCTCCATTATCTGTGAATTTATTCCCAGCCACATATCTTCTAATGAGAGAAATCTAATCATGGTCAGCATACAGCCTTGAATGTTAATAGGATGTGGCTTATCATTTGGTGCTCTGTGAAATGCTTATGGCCGTCATTTCACCTGCTTTGTCTGTGTTGTAGCTAGGCAAAAAATTTATTGCTTTTGTTGTTGGAGACTTAAAAAACCCAACCAATCAACCAAAAAAAACCCCCAAAGCAACCAACCAAACAGCCCCACTCCCCCAAAACAAACCACAAACCAATCGTTTGTTTACCATGAAAATAGCCTTATTTTGCAACACTTTCTCGTTATCGTATGAGAGGGAGGAGTGGGAACAATCCCTCCCCATTTTTCCCCCGACACCAGACCTTTTTCCTTGGTGACATTTTTGTCAAAATTGCAAAATAACTGAAAAGTTTCAAGGAAAATTTCCCCTCTGGAGGGGAAAAATTCTAATTTGATGCTCATATAAGCTGATTAGCCTCAGGACTATACTGTAGTATAGCCATCTGTATACAAATAGAAAGAGATTTATACAGATAAAGTTACGATAACTGTTACGGTATAGACTAGATCTCATCTGGATATTGAATTTGGGGATTTTCTTCTTGAAAAGGCACTTGGGCAGATGGCTGTTAAAAACTGAAACATCGGCTCCTGTACACCCTTAAGGCACTGTCAGGCATAATACTGAGGAGACTAGAAATAATAATTGTTTTTTATATGCCTCCGTTGAAACTTTAATTTTGAATGTTACACATTTTTCAGTTAACTTTTTTCTTGTGGTTTTAAAATGGTGCTTACGGTGGGTACATATGATAATATGGTTTAAAATAAAAGGTAAGCAATAAAGAAATTGTCGCCTAACTAAAATGTCACAAAGAACATTTTTCTCCCTAATTAGGGAGAAGAGCTACTAGAGACTCTTATTGTGGTGTTATGCTCCAAATGTGGTCCCAAAGCAGAGTTTCTCCAAAGTAACTTTTTTCCCAACGTCTGAAGAAGCTTTCTTTCTGCTGCTGCTGTGATGTCACCAGCAAAATTCAGATGAATGTTTGTCTTAAAACAACTTGCAGCCTGAGGCCTCAGAATCAAAGCTAAATTTGGGTTGTTCAGCACTTACTAGTTCAGTGAATTTGTAGGGTTGTGAATAATCTCTCATGAAGGCTTATACGATTATCCTGGCTTATGAAGATACTGTCCTTTTTTTCTGCGATTGTCTAAATAAGCATTATTTGGGGGAATAAAGAGGCTGCACATGCACCTCTGTACGGATTTCCTTCATCTGTCCCTTACCTGCTGTTGTCTTACATACTTGTCTTAATGGGGTTGACATCAGGCTGGATTTAATATACACCAACCACAGAGATGGGCTGCTCTGGGGCACCGCTGTTTGATAACCAAGCTGGTGAACTCCACTAATGATGGAAGACCTGACCAGCCTGCCTGCTGGCTCGCTGTGAAGGAGAGGAAGCACCACTGGAAGGTGACCCACGCCTGCCTCTGGCCGTGGGGCTGCTACCCAGCCTGCTGACAACTAGCCTGGGGAGAGGCAGCCCCAGGGCTGGTTTGCGTCCTCTTGTATCCTAAACGTAAACGTGGGCAGACACTGCACGCTGGGAAGCACCTTGTGCTGGCAGGCAACCTTCCAAATCCTGCCATGGTTTCTGGCATAGAGGGACCTTGGAATACATAGTCTGAAATACTGCTTTGTAGGGTGGATCTTCTTTGCCTCACACTCTGGTCCTGTGGAATTTTGTCCAAAATGGGCTGCTCTCACTCCCATACTTATTCTACAAGATGTTACTGACAGCAGTATGTGTGCTTAGTATAAAACCTGCTATCTTAGCTTAGTAAAATGGTCTGCTTTTCTAGGTTGAATCTTAAAAGAACTTCTGTAAAATAGCAGGAAAAAAAAAAGTGTCTCGCAAAATATGAAAGGAATGAAATCAAAACCAGAAATCGTCATGAAATATCTCATAGCAGGTAAATAGGAATTTATAGAGCTTGGATATAAAGTATAATCTCTTTGTGTAACTATTTTCAAACACAGTTGGCAGAGAATTAACTTTGTACTGGCTAAAAATTTTTGTAGGATTTTTGTGCTATGACTCCTTGTTCCTTACCTAATTTTTGGTTTGTTACCCCCTTGTTAATGAACTGGAATTCTTATAAACTTCAGTTGCTGAGGGATATTTCAAGGCAAGCTAATTTGCCTCCTTCAGGGAGCGAGGGAAGGAATTTAATCTCTTAGCTTTCTCTCTCCCTCAGAGAAACTTCCCAGCCGCTCTGGGCTTCACTCCCAGACTCCCTTCAGTTCCATCCTCAAGGGATATGTTTGTCCTCAAGGCTCCTAAATTCAGTTAGCTAACATATGTTAAAGTAATCATGAAGATGAGACAGCTTGGTTTTGATTCATGTTAGCATCTCATGTTCAGCCCTGGACTTCAAGAAAAAAATTAAATTGAACTTGGTAACCTGAGTTAAAACCTTGGTTGCCTTGTCTTTGCTTCTATTTTCTTCTCAGTTAGCCTTTCTAAGATCAGAATAAATTTTTTTTTTCAATGAAGGTATTTGTCCTCCTGAAGGAGTTGTAGTAACTTCTTTCATGATAGTGCAGGAGAGTTTGCAGCTCTGTTTGTCTTGGGTTTATTCAGAAGGCTCTTCTTTCTTACAGCTTTAGCTGACTGCTGCTTCTACCCTAGAAGATAGTTCTAGGTCTGAATTGGTGATGCATCTCTATTTAAAAGGAGGAGGGAGACCAAGTGGGCAATGCTAGCCTATAGCATGTGATTTTTAAGCCCCAAAAATCTGCAGGTTGCTACTTGAGTCTGTAGTGAACTATGCCAGTAACCAGGCATGGTTATTAAGTAGTAACAAAACATTTTATTCTTACAGTCGTAACCTGAAGATAAGTAGGTTTTGGGTTGTTTTTCTGTTGGCATGGGATAATGTAGCTCTGCACACATGCACCTTTACAAACAAGAGCAGTCTGGTAAACAGGCTGTGTTAGAAGCCTAATAGAAGTTAATGAAGTCAGTAATAGCAGTACTTGAATTGCCATTTTTTTTAAACTGGTATTTTGCTCAAATTATGGAATTTGAAAAAGATCGAGACTGACCTCAAGACTGTTTTTTCCCTTAGCTTTTAATGTCTTCACAAAATGCTTCCTTTCATATTTGAAAGGAAAATACACATTGTACTTAAGAGGTATGACGTTTACCTGGGTTTAATTTTGTTAGAGAAAGGTTCAGAGTTAATTTGCCTTCCACTCTCTCAGCACATATTCCATTCCTGCCTAGGTAATACTTGATTTAACCCTGAATTTTGGCTTATCGTAACATAGAATATTGCTTGATGTGCAAGAGGAGGCGCTAAGCGGTCAATCTGCAAAGTGGTCTTGCAGTAAAAGTTGAATGCCACAAGCTTTTGTTGAATTAAGCTTGTGGAGTTCTACGCATATAAAGAGCAAGCTGGGTTTTTGTCTGCCTTGCTTTCTCCACATTCGTAGTCCTTTAGTTAGACTTTGAAGTTGTTGAGCTATTTGGATTTGGATGTTGTGTTGATAAAGCAAGTAACTATCATAGCTTTTCTTTTCAAAACCCCTCGCACACAGTTACAAAACAGGTTACCAATAACAAGCTGCATATCCATTGCTTCTTGCATGCAAGCCACCCTAATTTATAAATAGAACTGTCCTGATAGACAGAACTTGGCCTATCCTCTTGTCCTCTTATGCGAGTTATTTTGATTTAAAAATAGAACTGTCCTAGAACTGATATGTATCAACGAGGTTGTGAAAGTTCACTTCTAGACACTACTGTAATTAAGCAGTAAGTTACAGGGAGCAGTGTGTGTGCTCTCGTCAATAATCTGAAGACTTTAAAGTATGGTAGTATTTCAGTTTTTCAAGGAGCTATGCAATTACAAACTGTTACACTTCTGCTCGTTGTTCCTTTGCAGCAGCTTTTCAAAACATAGGCAAATACGTATATGTGCTTCCACAAATAAATACCTGTTGTAAGCATTTAAAAAAGAAAATGCTTCTGTGAGCAAGAACTATTTAGACGGTAGGTAGTAACTTTAATTTGTAGTTTATCAGACTGCTCCCTTGATCATAGCATTGTTGCAGTATGTTTAAGCATAGATTCTTTCTGAATGCCAATGCTTTCTTAGAATATTTTAAGGTAGTTCTGCATCGGTATTGCTCGATCTTAGTTATGTTTGCTTTTTTTAACTTGGAACTCACTTCTAGTAGTTTAAATCTTCCTTGATTTCTATTGCTTTAAAAAAAATAATGTTTTTTTATTCAAGTTTTGGTGTTCAGTGCAGCACTTCAATATGTATGAGAGACTTTTTTCTTAGATGTTTGAAAATCTTAATTTTTTCAGGCAGTCTTGTTCAACTTTTCTCCCTTTGGTTCAGTCACCTTCGGTATTTCAATACACAAAGTTACACGGAGTATGCTAAAAGCTTGGGAGTGGAAGGTTAGTTCGAATAGTTTCTTTAGTATAATTTAGAGATGGACTGATGTTGCAGTCACTTGATTGTAGTTATAATATCAAAGATAATTTTTGTGTGCTCTGCAGAGAATAAGGTTGAAAGGCATGATTTGACGAATTCTTTTTTGTCTAAAAGCCTTTCCTAAGAAATCTCTTGTTTATTTGTTAAGCAGTCTTGCATGCACTTAGCTTCTCCTTCTGTTATAGCGGCTTCACCTGGAGTAAAAGAACTTGGCAAATTTCTTGAGGTAAAGAGGAAAAGAAAAAAAAAACCTCAGAAAAGGGTGTAAACGTTGACATATGAGTGATTGCTTCAAATGACAGAAGATAGATTCATTACATTTCTTTTCAGCAGGGTTGCTATGGTTAGCTGAGCAATGTAGGGGGAGAGGAGTGTGAGATCTTTTCCTACCTCTCAGAGCATCTTGTGACTATAAAATTCTTCTATTGCTTATCTGGATTTTTCCTTCATGTTCTAAATATACTAGTGCTTGGGAGATTACTCATTTTTGTGAAAATGAGAGAGAAAACAGGAAAAATTAAAAGGCTTCTGAAATAAGTAAGCACTGAAGGTATTGATGCTTCAGAAATAATTATGTGCTCTGTGAGTTAGGAACAGGGCATGAGTTCTAAAACCAAATAAACACAGCTTCCATCTCACGGGCTGGACTCGGAGGCACACAGCTCAATAACCTAAGTTCAGTGGGAACCTCTGAGGTTCCTCCGTCTGCACGCTGGAGCTCAGTGAACGGTTTGAATGTCTCAGCTTCTTGACAGCTTGCTCTGGAAAGAACGGGGTTTTTTCAGTTTTATTCCTGAAGAAATGTGACTGTTCTTTATGACCTTTTCATTTAAACAGTAATACAAAATTACTTTGTGTGCATACAATTTGCTAAGCATGCCGTCAATTACAGAGGCTTTCTTTTAGCTAACCAATTTGATGTATCAAAGCCTTAACTTGTTTTCAGAAGCCATACTTCACTTGTACTTGAATTCTACCTACTTGGACTCTATTTCAGAAAATAATGTGTTGTCCAGGGGAATGCAGGTGTGGTAAAAAACAGTCTTGAAGGAAGATTTGCTTTGCACATGCGTCAGGATAGGATGGTATTTTGAGTGTTTAAGCATTGTTTTATCCACTGTTAACCAGCAGAGAGCACTTTAGTTTATAACATAACATCTATAAAAAGTGAGAAATTGGGAAAGACTGGGGTTCTGTTTCTTTCTCCGAGACAGCCATTAAAAGCAAACTGCCTGTGAAAATTACATTCCTGGGTTTGTCCATTATCAACAGTGTTTTTGTACAAAAGTACTGCTTTATAAGTATAAATTTTATTGCATGCCAATGAATTAAGGGAAGATTTGAGGTAAATTTTATCAGTAGTCTCTTGATAATTATTTAAACTCTGCACCTGATGAGGTATATCTCCTCATAATATCAACCTTACCAGGCTGTTGTGAATTATCTCCCTGATTTGGAGCCACCGTCCAGATGGTGCCTCTTTGCTTCCGGCATGTGAAGACAGTGAGCACCAGGACTTGTTGCCAATGCA
>Ga0181612_122260_pt1 | contig 16221 bp, 7 predicted proteins | sample HoacroProtozoa21_FD_119630 | JGI IMG/M metagenome (GOLD analysis project Ga0181612, IMG submission 119630) | Hoatzin crop microbial communities from Cojedes, Venezuel. Combined Assembly of Gp0051906, Gp0051904, Gp0051908
CATCTGGTTGTGGTAACCTCTAATCATTTCTTACAATCCAGTCATAAATACACAATTAGGTATTTTGATTATTTCTTCTTTTTTTTTTTTTTTTTTATTTTTTTTTATTTTATTTGAGTTCTGGATGTCTTCTGAGGCTGTGGTTCCGCTGATGTTGCCACACTGCTTCAGCTGAGAACACAGCTCACTGCCAGGGAGTCAGATACCATATTGTCACAAAAAAAGCCATATACTTTTTAACAAACAGGGTTTTGTCATATGTTCTTTTGCTTTTTACTTTTCTATGTTGTAGTACTGCAGGACTTTTTACAGTCTTTGAGCTACCTGTATATTTTCTCTAGCCTGATAACATGGTTTTTCAGGATTAATAGGTGCCTCTATGTTTGTCATCTAGTACAAAGTCAACGAAATGTGCTGCATGCTACACATTTCACCTAAAATATCTAATACATGTTATGTGTTTTAGGAAGCTTCATGAAATATAGAGTTGAGAATTTTTAGTTAATTAGAAGAGAAGATAATAATCTACAATCCCTAACAATTTCCGTTATAAAGCTTCCTCTTCATTCCAATATTAGCATGCAGGTTTTTTTACACTAACTGGTAGTAACTGGTTAGTAACTAACTTATAGTTACTACAACTTATAAAATAAACTTACACACAGATATGTCTCAGTCCAATTACCAATTATGAGTGACACAAAGTAGCCAGTTCCTTTTTCTCACTAACAAACCTCAGAATTCCTGGAATGTTTTCAAAAAGACTGAGCATTACAAAGTCAGAGTGACAGAGTCCACAAACAGTATCAGCACGTGCTGCTCCAAGAACCGCAGATGGCAGCTACACCTTCTAAAACAGAGAAATGGGGAAGTGAAAGATGTACAAAGGGACTTAAGACCCTTTAGAGAAACCCAGCAACTTTTCCGTAACATGTGTCTCACTGTAGTGGACTTGCCTGTTTTTGAAACAAGATTTATCAGACCAAAAGAAATTAAATGATGAACTAAAAGAATGTTAAAAGATATTGCAGTACACATGATCATTTTTTCTTCATAGCACTTTTTCAAGAATGGAACTTAATGATTCATTATTTGAATGAAAATTTGAGTAATGTCTTTCCTTTCTATATATATAAATGTCCCCAGGTAATTTCCATGTTACAATAACTACCAAAGTTTAATATCTTAAATGACTAAAGAAGTTTCCTCAAACCTGAGGATTTTGTCCCCACATGCTTTAGTTTCATTAGCAATTTCACTGAAGAGGCATAGCTTTCCAGCAGATTTAATAAGGTATGGTTTGAAACGAAATCCATTTAAAGCGTTTTACTAATCACTAGCTATGTAATGCTGACATTGCATTGGGACTTAGGTGATGAATTTGCCTCTGATGGCCCCGCTCGTACACTGCTGAATTGCACACCTTAGAACCTGCCACAAAGAGAAAGTGAGAAAGAGACTTTAAGAGCCCTCTGTGCCTTACAGAGAGGTGTTGTTTAGTACAATTCTCTTAAATGGCATGTGAAATCGTCAAAAGGTCGACCTGCAATTTTGAGATTTATGCAGAGAAACTTATAAACAAAACAAAAGGGTTTTGGAATCACAGTGACTAGGTAGTCTTACTTGTAGGGAAAAAAGGACTGGTGAAGTGATTGTGATACAAAACTACTAAGTGCAGAGCTTAGTAGAACTGTAATAAAGGCAGTAGACTGAATGTGTAAGGACAGCAAACTTAGCGTCCAAAAATTAAGAGAGACACAAACAGTGATGTGTGGTGGTGTTTTCCAGCCTTGAATTAGTGGGTTGGGCAAGGTTTGTGTTGCTCAACAGCTGTCTGTTTTGGAGCACAGCCCTGCCATTCAGGTGGATCTTGCATCTCCTGGAGCACATTGTGGTTTAGAGGCTCACTGGTCTCATCACGCATGGCTATTTGCGTTCAGATCTCACCAGAAAATTTGGTCTTGAAATGTTAATTCTGCAAAGTGAAGCATTCAAAAGTTAAGGAATGTTAAAGGCAAGAGTACATTTATTGTCCTAACATTGAGCCATTGTCTCCACCATGATACACTTTGATGTTCTTTAATGAGTTCTGCCTGAGGTTATTGTATTAAATAATAACCCAACATATGTATTTTGACTGGCTGACAGCCACCACTTGTAGTAGTCAATCTAGCAATTGTAGTTCACAGTTTCTAATTTTTCTCTGCTGCAATCATCAGTTTTATTTATTAGAAGTAAAGTAATACTGACTGATACTATTAGACCTAATAATTCTCTAAAAGTTGAGCTTATAAATCAGTAGGAAAACATTGTCTCTTGGAAATACTTCATATTGGTGAATTTCCTGTAGAATTTTACAGACACTCTATTCCATTATCAAAATTAATTGTGTGATTCACTGAGTGCTCAGTTCCAAGAAAACACTACGTCTTCTGTGTATCTGAACGGCTTTACACTTCAAATATCCCACAACACTTTATGCACCCTGTACATACTCTCTAAGATAAGTGCTTTCTTCCTTAGTCTGGAGTGCGGTAACTTCCAGTTACTTGTCGCCCACAATATTTATCAGAGAGAAAAAAATGTCACATTGATTAGTTAGTCAGCTAAAAAATTTAAAGTGTTTGTTATGTCAGGCATTAATGCCTGCATGTCCCTTGTTCTCTCTCAGATTTTTCTTTTTTGAATAAATACTTCAATAACATTTTCTGCTGACGCTAGTGGAAGAGTTCTTATTTTGTTATGATGCTGTTTCATTATACCTACCATTTGAATTAATGGATATATTTTTAAGATACAAATGCCAGAATCTTGAAGTTTCTAAGAGGAAATTTAAGAGAGTCAGGTGCAAGTAAAATATTTGTTAAAACTCAGTCTGAAAGATTGAGAGACACCATAAAATGAGAAAAAGGTGTTAAATGTCTTAAATAAAAAAGTGGCAGACACAGCCATGAATATGTCTTCTCAGATATTTTGGAATAATAATAAAAGGAGATGAATGTAAAGCAAATGCCATGACAAGAGTTATTCCTATTTTCTCCTTATACATAAATGACAAGGTTTATAAACTACGAAAACATGGAGGAACATATTAGACTGGAAGCACAACAGCTTCCAGAATACTATAGAGATTAAAACCAAAAAATATTCTCAATATTAATGAATAAACATTGTTTGAGTACTGGCAGCTGCAAAGTAATTAGTATTTGCAAGGAGTGTCACAATATTTAGGGGACTGAGCCTACAAATGGCAGAGCCCTTTGTCCCTTATCCAGTATTTTAGTTTTGCAGAATGCATTGGCGTCTAATTAAAATTGTCTTGAAGTAGTGACAACTCATAAGTAAAACAAAAAAGTCGAGATAACACAGAGCAAAAATACAGTACACCAGGACATCAGGTTCCAGAATTGAAACATTACTTTGCAAACTTCTTTTTGTTTGCTGAACATCATTTGAATGCTCTAATGGTGGTACACAAATGCAATGAAAAAGAACTCTTGTTTTTCAAGTTGGGAAGACACTGCAATCTGTATTTTACAAAATTTCAATATTCAGTGTATGAAGAGACAGAGATGGAAAGGCTGTTTTCTGAAAGAGGTTGTATGCAGCTGACAGCCCCATGCATTGAAAACCAATTGAAAATAGTAATATAAAAAAATATTTTAAAGAGTTTAACTGATATTTTAACACACGGTTATGAGTGAGTGAACACTGCAGTTCTGGCGCTCCTGCTGGGCTGAATGCAGACCAGGGGAGGACCATACTGTGCCTACCATCAGCCTGCTATTATTTCTTCAGCAAAACCTTCATTCCCTACTGCTGCTAAATATCCACTTCCAAACAAGCGTAGAAAGAGCAGGGGAAAAGTGCATTCTTCCCATGAAATTTAAGGCAAAATGCGCTAACAATTGTTTTGCTGGCTTAGCCGTCAGATACATGTATTGCACATATTATGTGATCATTCTTCTGAATAAAGCAAAAGGGGAAAATTTTCTATTTTATATCCCTTCCTGGCTTTGACAGAGATGACCTGAACAAGTTGTTTTTGTACATCCATTTCACTGTTTAGAAAGTGGAAATAATGAGGCGTCATTTGTAAAGGATTCAGAGTTATCATTGAAAAGCTCTGACTAAAAGTAGGTCTTATTATTAACTATACAAGTGACCATCAGATGTTCCAGAGGACAATAAATCCCTTTACAGTGCATCTATTACTGTGCAATGCTTGTGAATAAAAAAAAAAAAAGGAGATATTTCATGGTTCAAAGGAGTTATGAACAAATTCTTGCAAGCTCTATCTCAGCAGCGAATGTACTTGGCCTGCCCGTGTGAAAGCACTCCACTGCTTGCTTTACATTTCTGTCATACTTGCCAGGGCAGAAGAGAGGATGTTCAAGGCATGTCTCTCACCCGGGCAACACTCACTGGTTAATTCTTAGCACCCTGCAGCAGTACAAGAGCTGTGGGTGTTTCATGTGGCTGCATACCTCTGCCAGGCAGATTTGCTGCTCGGAGGGACCAATGACTTGCATTTGCCAGGAGGGACTAATCAACTCCAACTGCTAATTCCTGGTGACTTTAATGAGAGCATGAACATAGGCAATCCTTATCTAGGAAACATTGGTTGGGCTAGCAGAAGAGAAGATTTAGCCACTTGTCATGGATTTATCTGTCTTCTCTTTAATGTTGTAAGAGGTTTTTTTACTGATTTGAAATATTTTTGCTACAAAAGACTAGCCTCTTAAGGATTTTTTTCTCGCATTCTGAAGGAAGAATAAAATATACTAAGCTATAAGAAAAAAACAAATAAGCAAATTCACAACAAGCACCATATTATATCAATTAAAATAAACTTTTGTCTGATTTTAAAATTTGTATAGAAGTTATAATTTTTTTTCCTAAATCTATATTATATCAGTATCACTAGTAACACCAGCATTTTTCGAGATCTGAAACTAACAGCTGCTTTACTTTCTAGGTAACATTTTATATTCATATGCCAGAACTTACAGAAGATGCTATGCAGTGACATTAACCTTGAGGAGTTGCTTCCATATTTATGTATCCTGATTGTTAACAATTACCAGTGTAACATTTTACTGTTGCATCAGTAGAAAGATATTGGCTTTGTTGAGGCTCCTTGCAGCTCAATATTTCTATAAATCCAAAATCTTGTAGTCAGACTTCTGGATCAACGATAGCTGTTGTTTTCCAAGAATCCACTCTCAGAATGATTTCTTAAAGAACTACTGAAGGCAATTCTCATTGTGTTTATAAGAAATTTTATAAGAGAAACTCTGTAAGAAACTCTCTGTGCCACAGTGCATAGCAACCTTGGCTTCCTCATCTTTGTTTCATAAGCAGTCAGAAACAGTGAAAAAACCTGTATTTGTGATTGTCAGAAATCAGAAACTAATGAAACATATCTAAGGAAATAGTGTTAATAATTTACTCCATTGTCTTTCCAGAAGTTTTTGCAATACCCTATTTAGCTGTAACAGCAAGGATAGGATTAGTTTTGGCTATCTATTGCAAGGTGGAATGAGGAAAGGAACTGCTAGACTTTTTGTTGAAGTTCCTGCCACCGTTAAAAGGAGAAAGCCATAGTGGTGTCTGCCTGGGTTTTAAAATCATCAAAGTTTATTTAAGTGCTAAAAAATTAAACTTAATAGATCTGTATGCCTAGATTAGTAGGCAATGTGGCACAATGGGAAAAGATCTGTAAACAGAAGTAATTGAAGCTAAGAGTAATCCCACTCCTGCCATATGCTGGTGCAGGGGTTATTTCAGTTAAAAGTCAGTCTGGATTGAGCAATTCAACCCATTCTTTGGGTTGAGTGTTTCAGCTACTCGTGTGGTTGGACTCTTTTTGTAAGGAAAAAATGTTAAGTACATAGTGGAAGATCTTGTCATGGTACAACCTGCACTTTGGTTCGGAGCAAAATGTCCCCATTAGCACTGAAGCACTTAGAGAGCAGAGCTTCTGATTTGGTTTCTTCTGAAAAAAAATCTATTTCATGAACACCAAAACTGCTCTCAGTAGTGAAGCAACACATAGTAAATGGAGACGAGCAGGGGATTAACTTCAAAACTGCACTCTTGCTCTGAACAAAATCAGTGAAGTAGACATAGCCATTAGCACTCTCCAGGCCAGTTAATTAGAACAGACAAAGAGTTCATTTGGTACAGAGCTTCTGCTGTCCCATACAAGTGCAAAGTGCACTGCAATTTCCTACCTAGACAGCTTATATTACATCTTTCCTTCAATCTCTGCTGCTTCTAAAACCTTATCGAATTACACACATTTTACCGAATGTTGTGGATGGTAAAATAAAGGTGTTGGTTGCATTTAGATGTCTAGTCTCTGCTATTTACATCCATTTAAGGTTTATTAGCATCCAAATACACTTAGTAATATCCACAGTTGTAACTAAAAAAAATTATAAAAATGGGACTTACAAGAGTGGCAGAGCACTCAAATGATACAAGACATCAGTGTCTACAGTTATCTACAGTTTACTGTCTACAGTTGTAGGGCCGTATGACCAGTGCTCTTTCAGTTTACTCTAGTGTAAATCAGTCTCATGAGCTCAACACTGTAACCTGAATGGAAATGAAAAAAACACTTCCTCTTCCATATGCTAAGGTTTTAAGGGAATTCAGAGAGATCTCTGGACCAGTTCACACACAAAGACCTGAGTGTCTAGTTCTGCCTTAAGTGCCCAACAGCATCTGAGGCGTCTGCTCCTGTGGAAAACCTGTGCCACTGCAAGTGAAACCTGGAGACTGGGCGAGAAACTCTTAAGTGCCGAAAATGTTACTACACCTTGTGTTTTGTTCTCAGGCTTTATAAAATATTCATGCCTTATAAAATAAATGCTATTTTTAAGCTTCTTGTGTAACCTTTGTTGTAACTTGGCCATTGGAAGTGAGAAGCAGAAGTCCTCAAGGAGCACCAAACAGGCTGCTACCATAGGTTCAGGAGCCACAATTAGGGAACTTCTGCCTGAAAAAATATGTTCTGCTGTAGCTGATGTTCCTGTTTCTTAGTACATAGACAGGTTGCTGATTCCTCATTATTAAGGTTTGTAATATATTAATAGGTCACATCTGTTATATTTATTGACTTCATTAATTTTCAGCATTGTGCCAGGAAATTAGATTTCTTGAGGGAAAAATATTTGTCCTTACAGATGGTTGGTAGAAATGCAATCAATTACCTAAGAATTTAGGAGTGAATGATTTGTAGAATGCTTTTTATAGGGTACACAACAGATAAGTTTGTCTATAGTCAGTGCACTGGAAAAGTCTGGAAGTAAATACCTTTTTACCTGTGAAATAGTTTAGTCAGGGTCTTCCTATGCGTGAACTGACCTAACCTTTCAAGGGTGACTGGGTACAATAAAAATGTATATATCACAGAAATTTTAGCAGAAACTCAGGATAAAATATTAATCCATACTTTGTCTCATATTTAAAAATATTTTATTTTCCTGAAGCTAGTCTGTGAACACAAATGAACAAGCCACTCCAAACAGTAATTCCCGAAGGAGTTGTGTGGAGATAATCCTAAATAAATATTTGCAGATTCTCATGACTAATAAATAAATTGTTGGTTTACACTGTCACACATTGTTGAAATCCTGGCAGTATTTTACAGAATCTTTGAATTAACTTTGGCTTTCATGTGAATGCCTGAATCTTGGTGAGGCTGTCAGATGTTCCCTCCTGACTGATTGGTAGGCAGCATGTCTTTTTACAGCCAGGCAAAATATCAATTTTCTACATTTTCAACTTTTCAGACACCCTCGGGAGTAGAGCACAGCTTGTAGAAGTTGTTCTGCAATGAGATTTATTGCCAGCCAGCACCAACTTACTCAATATAAGTGGGAAAATTGCTCTCTAAAGTATATGAATATTACACAAAAGATTACTTATTCTGAAAGAATTTTGTGATCTTTAAGTGCTGGATCAAGCAGCCAAATTTTAAGCAGCACACAATTTCTGTTCCTATCTCTATAACATTAACTTGGATCCTCTGTGATTATCATAGCCAGAATTCACCTACAAGCTCTCATTCTGTTCTTTTGTCACAGTGTTCCTACTTCCTTCACTGAATGTATAGTTACTCAGTTTTAGTCTTCGTAAGCATTAGTCAGGTTTTGGATAAATGCCTTTTTCACTAACATATCCTCTGCGTCCTGAACAGAAAACATAGCTACTTGCTTTTTAAGGGTTTCTGTTTCCTCAATATATGAAGTAGATAGCAGATGTTAAGACGTGCTTTAATATCACCTCTTTGAAGAATGTGAAATTATTATATCTACTTGCGCACCTGGGATTGAAGTATACAGATAATGCCTAAATTTCCAAGTAAGACCTAGTTGTGGATGCTAATTGCGGAAGACCAAAGCATTTTTTTTGGAGGATTTGGCAGCATGTGACACTTTCCTACGTGCAAAATAGAGCTACCATTAATTGAATTTGTTTTCCTGAGCACATCTGCAAAACAGATCAGGAGTATCTCCACCTGTTGAATAGAAAAAGAGGAAGACGGGAGTTCCTCTTATCCATTCTTTTATTGCGTGTATCTGCAGTAATGTTCACTTTGCCTGTGGAGATCCTTACTCCTATTCCCTCCTCCTCCACTCCTTTTTCACCTTTAATTTCTGCTTTCCTGAGTTCAGAATCTTCCTTGCTTATTTACATGTAAGAATATATTATTTTTCTTCGATACTGCCTTACCTGACAGAGGAGACCAGGCTCTCAATTCTGGTGTCTTGTACCATAATGCCTCCCAGAGCAGAGAAGGAAAATTTCAGGGAAAGCTCAAACGCAGTGTCTACACTTCTGGAAAATCTGGACTTAGGAGAAATGGGATCTCTAGAGAGCTCGACTATAAGAAATGCTGAGATTTTTTTTAGGAACTTGGGAGTCAACCAAAAATGGGATCTTTTGCAGAAGGACAATAAAAACAACTCCATGACACTAGGCTGAATTCTTTGTCAAATTTTGAGTTGCTTCCAAGAACAAAGAAGAACTAGCATTTTACAAATGAGATGAGATCAGATTTTTTGAGAAAAACAAAGCTTTTCGTTGCTACCTTCTCTGAAGAGCTGAATATTTTGTGTTGAAATTTCTGTACAATCACAAAATTATAGTACGGTTTGGGTTGGAGGGGGCCTTATATATATACACACACACAAATCAATGTATTTACATCTATGTAATATGCATACTAGTCAACCAGGGGTAGATTCTTATCAAGGGAATCACAGCCTAACAGTAACATTTCCCAAAGCTATAAGTAACTGGAAAAAATATAAGGCAAGACTTGTAAGTCTCATAAGTTTTGGTGTGGTGAGATTCAGGTTTGAAAACCAGAGACCTTTCATTTTCAGAGTCATATCCTGATGGGGTTAATTTTCTAGAACTTAGAAAAACTTAGAAAAAATGCAACATTGTGAATGCTTCAGATAAAAAAACAAATATTAATTTCTACTGGAAGGGAGGGAGTGAAGATGAGGGGGCAGGTTTAATATACCTATCATGTTCCTTTCTAATAAACCGAAATGAACAGAAAATACATGTTAGAGCACATTTATTTTAAAGATTATTATATTAAGTATTATTAGTCTAATCTAACAAACTGACATAGACACTTAATATTAAGACAAAGTCAAAGACATTGAAAGTATTATTTTCAAAATATTTTCTTAATCCTGCGTATTACTCCAGTCTGTTTTAAACTTCTTTTAGTTTCCAAATGCGAATAATTAGATTTGCATCAATTGTCGTTGCTGTGACAAAGAATCCCATAGTGCTAACATTTCAGGAGTTAGTACCCAGTCTTAACTTTCATCCACTGAATCTCACTTGGTTTGGCAGCTGTCCTGAATGGAATTGTATAATGAAACTTCTCATGAAGACCTGCAAGGTGCCTGTATGTAACTGAAATTGTTTGACTTAGCGGAGGGTAACTTAACAATGCAGTGATGTGAACGTAGGTGAAAGTCCTCAATAAATTTCTCTGCATGAGCACAAGTCATAGTTATAGCTCTTAAATAGCTATTGTTACCAGAGAATTGAAATTTTGCAATATAAACCATAATACATTATGTATCTTATGTGTCTTAAAAATTACGTCTATTAAAACACTGCCTTCTTGGCAGGGTGAAAGATGGATGCTAGCCCTGATTTTCCTGAGCAGTTTCTAACAGAAGTAGCTTTCATATGACATTTGATTTGAACATGAGGAAGAACATGAACATGAAGAACTTCTTCCCTCTGAGGGTGACGGAGCACTGGAACAGGCTGCCCAGGGAGGTTGTGGAGTCTCCTTCTCTGGAGGTATTCAAGACCCGCCTGGATGAGGTCCTGTGCAACCTGTTCTGGGTGACCCTGCTTTGGCAGGGTGGTTGGACCAGATGACCCACAGAGGTCCCTTCCAAACCCTACCATTCTGTGATTTTGTGCTTTATTTAGAAAGAGACAGTACACATCTTCACATACACTGTTCTATCTATCTTCTTCTTCTGTGTGCATGCTTTTAGGTCTGTTATGCAGGATTATTCCTTAAGTTCTGAAAACGGCATTTTTCTAAATGTGAACTAGGGAAATACATGACTTTATTGTGAAGCACAAGCAGAGGAGAGTGCCATTCCCCTCCATGGCAATGGGGTTGTCACCATATGTCTCCTAGGTCTGGAGTTGACCTTTGAGACTGAAAGATAATACACACCTTAAGAACAGCTGTTCTGAGGAGAAAAAAAACAGCTCCTATAAAAAGTATCTTAAAACTATGACAAATATTACCAATCAACACTGTTTGTTTATTGTAGTGGTCTGCTTTAAAATTACTATGATGTTTAAAATCTCAGAGTTAGAGGCCTATGAAACACAAAGTGAGGAGTTTTCAGTGCTTAGACACTCTTCCCCAAGCTCTTTGTTAATAGCAATGATTGAAAATACATATCCAGATGTCTTTTCACTCCTCACTGAAACAGAGCTGTGTCCAAAATCAAATGCGGCAGCCGTTTAGCAGCACATGACTGCACTAAACAAATGTTTAGAAAAGGGGAATGAAATATATTATATGAAAAATTATACTTCAGTAGGACTCATATACAGAAAGCAATGCAGGAAGAATTGTTTCTAAATGTTTGACGCGTTTTCCAGAAATAGGCTTTCACTTCTGAAATACACCAGCATTCCAGTGATTAGTAATATGATGAAGTTCAATGTTTTAGTATATTAATGCTAATAAAACTACACCTTTCACTTATCAATACCATACAGAGAAATTTTTCTGAACCAAATATGTCCTGTGCATAAGGATTGTCTCCAAAGATTTTACACCAGTGAAATACGTCTTCCACTGTGTTCAGTATATCAGGTTTGCCATTGTGGTCAACAGCTGTTTCGCCACTAATTAGAACAGAGGGTAAGCAAAAGTTGTAGTTGTCTGCAGCCATATCAGCAATTATATATGTGGGTATCACAGACTACATAAGTTTGGAATATCAGAAAACATGGATTTAAAACATAATTGGAACACAATGTTGTCAGCTATTGTATTTGTCATTGTAGCTCCCAAGAAATCAAAAAAGGGGGGGAAATCTGAATTTCCTGCTTTAGGGTGTAAAAATATCTGTACTAGGACTCAGGAAGGCACATTGTTGATGTTTTTGAACTGGCAAGGTATTTTAGAAGTAGGCTCTACTTGCAGGGGAAAGATGTCAGTTGTGGGCTAATGATACCTTTAATTGGATATAGCTAGGTTTAGCTTTCTTCAATAATTCAAGATGTTCACTTCATTGCCAATAAAGTATACAGTGTTAACACATCAACACCATATTGCAGAAGAGACTTCAGGAGAATGAAAATGCATTTAAGTAAGTAAAGCCTAAACCAGTGCAGGATGAAGGTTTTAACATAATCAAGAATTGAGAAGTAAAAACCTTACAGAAGGAATTTGTATGAATAAACTTCCACATAGCATTGCCCTCTTCATCTTTAGTCAAGTAAGACTTTCATTTACTTTTGACAAAGTGAGAAGAACAAAGTCAAGACATGGGTGTCAACATTCATTTTTGACATAAGCAACCACAAGCAAATGGTAACTGAGTATTTATGCAATGGAATCAGTCAATAACAAGTAATTTTAAGCATTTTAATTGTGTGATGAACTATGACATGATGTTCAAGCAGCTAGAGGAAAGTATTAGGGAGGAGATGGAACAGAAAGCAAAAAGATGGTCCTAGTTACCTGTACGACAAGTAATAGCCAGTCTTGGCTGATCATTTTCCCCGAGCTCAAAGGACACCCCTGGTAGATATAAGTGGCTTTAGTTTACTGATCTCCCTGACAGCAGCTTGTTAAAAATGAAAGAAAGAGCTTCTAAATGACTTCTCAAAAGAGATTAAGGAAGGGTCAGATTCTGCAAGCACTAGTTCTGCTGATGAGCACTTAACAGCTGTAAGTTCTATTGTCATGTTGGCCTGAAATAGGATTTCTTGCATGGGTTACGCCTAGGCTATTAAGCTGTGCCCTAACTGAAGCTTTTCTAAGCAACAAAGAATGATCTCTTAGGTCTAAGAATAGCTGTTTCCTATACTAAGAAGACAGACAGAATTGCAGGTTGGTTTGAAATCAGGAAAACCATGGAAGCTTCCCCAGTGACCTGACAGGACTTTTTCAGTAAGGCACTTCAGAAAAAGTCTACCTTATTTCAAATAAGTTTATTTTTTGGTATGATGCTGAGCTGAATGTTAGCATTTTGGATTTTGAATTTAAACTGCTTCACAGCATTCAGATATTTGGGGATATGTCAGTTTGGCTAAGTCCAGATCTGCCCTACAATGATTTCTATTTTACTGTACCAAATGTCAGAGCTGTTTCTTTTCTGCTGTCTTCTAGTTCGGGGCAGAATCCAAGGAATGTGTGGGCAAGCTAGGGCTGTAGAGCAAGCAGGGACTGGCCACCCTACATGCATAGTTTTCTGACAAACTGAGCACAGGTGGTACCATCTGCAGATTACAGCAAAGGCAACATGGCTTTCAGAGAGGATAAGAAAGTGTCAGGAACATCACTTTCAGAGAGGTGAAAACAATTTTAAGAATTATTTTAACCACAGGTTCAAGAATTCACTGTGATCTCAACAGCTGTTCAGCTGAACCAAACTGCCTCAAAATGTACAAAATGTATTGCAAACAGTAACAACTGGGTAAAATTCTCAGTGGGTGCCCATTTTGAATACTCACTTTTCAGCAACCAAAAGATTATACTGTGGAGTGCCCACACTCTAAATACGTTTGTCTAGCTAACCTATCATCCTGTTGAGATGCTGGATGACTGCTTTATAACAGATGTCAACTTTTACCTTGCTTTGCAAAAAAGGTCAGTAACAGCCCCAGCAATGGTCCCTTTAAAAAACAAATATGGCACAAACGACTGTCCTCCATGTGCAATAAAAAATAAAATACTTGAAGATGCAGACTGATGCAAATAGATTCTCTAAGAACTTGAATGACTTTTTCTAACACTTCCAGTTTCCTGTAGGCCTGCCTAAATAAAGGAAGAAAAAATTGCTGAAGCTCAGTTATCAATACAGAACAATATAATGGGATCTCCTTGCACTTATAAATTAAGACACTTCGTTTTTATACTTCTGGAGTCAGAATTCCTTGCAGAAAGAAATGTTTGGTAGTGGGTTAGTCATTCATTACCCAATAGATAAGAAAACTTTATGACCTCAGGCAAATGCTTTGGTATGAGAAATGTGCACAAAACCAATTATGTCTCATGTCTTACTGACCTATCATTTGCTATCCACCAGGGTTGATTTTGAGGCTCATTGGTTTGGTATAAAGGATAAAAATTGTGTTTTTCCTGCTTCTAGCTCTAAACTTGGTGAACAACTTTTCCTGAAAGTCTGAGCAATTACTCCAAGAAACTGAAGGAATGTATTTAAATGTTTGAGTACTTGATCTTGTTTCGAATATTTTCTGGTCTTCAGCAACGAACATAACAAATATTATTAGCACTCAAACAGAAAATTTCCAAAGCTTTTCATAACTAACAAAAGTCAAGTCCTCTCTTATTGTAATCAGAAACTGAGACAAGTTGACAGTGCTTTAGCTGTAAATTTGATTAAACTTGGCCCTCAGTTCTGTGCCTTAATGCAAGATTATTTTTGCCCCAATAGAGCAGTAAAATCCAGTACTGAACACAGACGGAACACTGTGGAAGAACAGGAATTTCATAAATCACCAAGAAAAATGCATAGAATTATATGAAGAAGGCAAACATAAGGTTCACTGTGTCATTTTTATCGCCCAAAAGCATTGAGAGAAAAAAGAAATAGAAGTCTTTAATGGATTTGTGGCGTTCATGCTGAATGGATGGATGCTCTTGGATAAATCTTGTTTCTAGAAGGTATGACATTCTGAGAAAGCTCTCTATAAGCTTATCATTCTTGCATTAAAATTGACTCCTGAATCTACTGATTGCAATTTCCCAAATGTATCCAAGAGGGGTGGAAATTAGTTTGTTCATCATGCAAATACATTGATATTATATACTGTACACATATATACATAGTATCTATACTATGTATTTATAAACTCTTATTTTTCTAGGAAAAATGCTTCAACCAGTGTTTGGAGAGCAAAGTGTAATCAAACTGCAAAATCACAAAGTCCTGGTAGAAAATGTTTTGCCTTACGGTGATGTTATTTACATCTTCTAAACTGATCGGTAGCTCCTGTCATTGATCCCTAGTGTTGTCTTGATCCTCTTCCTGTCGCATATGAATGCCCATCTTTGAACACTGCTCCCGGCTGTTGGGCCCCCTCCTCGAATTTATGCTGCTTGGTTTGGGCCTTTCGTGGAAGAGAAGGCGGCCGACATATTCTCCATCAAGCATAATATGAAGATTTAAGCTGAAAGTAAGTTGGTTTCACTTATGCTTCTCCCCCCTAATCTTCTGTCCCATTTTCTACAGCATTAGTGCATGTGTACTGACACACACAAATTTTAAAAGCATAGTGCTTTATTGGATCCAATTGATTTTCCATCTCAGACTATACTGAGCTGCCATTTATCCAGTGTTTAAGTAAGAGAGTGAGCAGATGAAGGGAAGTATAGAAAGAAGAATAGCATTGATCAACTAGACAAACACACAGAGAATATTTTTAAGAGTATGAAAACATAAACAGCCTTTCCATCAGTGACTGTATAATTTATGAACATTACACTGCCAAACTAGGCACTGTTTCCATGTCTTTGTCAAATTCTCCTAAAATCTGTCTTGTTACATTTGATTGTGAAAATAGTAGTACTGAATAAATTTTACCACAGTAGCAGAGATGTGGTTGTAGTCTAACACACAAATACACAGAGTTATCACTAGACAGGTACGAGATTCAGTTGTACCTGTGCCTGACTGGCTTATCTGCCCTTTTTTTGAAACTCCTTCTCAAAATTTTTTTTTTAATTGCTTTAGGCCTTGTAAATGTTGTTTAGCAAATGAACGCATTTCATCAAATAATTTTCACAAACTTCACATGCTTTAATGCAGTCTTCAACCTTCTTTGTAACATGACAGTTCAGTAACCAGTCCCCTGATTTTCTAACAGCCTGACTTTCAAACCTTTTATTTTCAAGTCTGTCACAAAGAACAGACCTGAGTATCTACTTTGTTCTAGGGATCGCTGTAAATCAAGGCAGTCCCATCCAGCTAGGTTATCTCAGCAAATTTGAATTTCAAAAATCAGTAAAATAGGCCACAGTGAAAACGTGGAGGATAGTCTGCCCTCTATGTTTCCAGAAGCTAGTTTCAGCAATAATGGAGTCAATAACGCATCCTCTATACTGAGGCACTAATGAGCTCAATTCACACCAGCCACCTCTGGGACGAAAATCTGGTCCAGTATCCATGCTCTGTTCAGTTCTTAGTTTTTCAGAGTAGGCTTGGTACAAATGGGTTAGTCCTGGGAGAACGAGGACAGTGAGAAAGAACTGTATTGTCAGCTACTGCAGAAGTATCAGAATATCTGCTCATGGCATAGGGAGCAGGATACAGATGTACTACATTTTAGTCAGAGAATCCCCTTGAAAATCACAAAAGCTGTCAGCTCAAGTAGGGTATTATGCAGGTTAGAGTTTTCATGGCCTAGAATATAAAGGTCTATATCTCTCGGTGTTTTGGTTTCGGCTGC
>Ga0181612_170145_pt1 | contig 16221 bp, 13 predicted proteins | sample HoacroProtozoa21_FD_119630 | JGI IMG/M metagenome (GOLD analysis project Ga0181612, IMG submission 119630) | Hoatzin crop microbial communities from Cojedes, Venezuel. Combined Assembly of Gp0051906, Gp0051904, Gp0051908
CCCCCCCCCCCCCCCCAAGGATTGCTGTGCAACCTAGGGGCAGTTGGGCTGCAAGAAAAGCATCTTCCCTGGGGTCTGCTGGCACCATGGGGTCTGTGATGAAAAATAACTGTGTCTGGGGACTAGGGGCTGATAGTGAGGATGAAATGAAGATGTTCAGCTGTGAGAAATAGCTGAGAGGCAGCCCTGACTGGTGACACAGTGGTAGGAGCTGTGGGTGTTGCACCCCTTGCTGGGGTTGCTGACAAAACAGGAGATGCTTACGCTGTCAGGACTGGGGCTTGTTGCAGGGGTTTTGCCCTTATATCTCGCTTGTCTGTCTGATGGAGGAATAAGAGGAATCGCTTTGGTGTGTGCATCAGCACCCAACCTGCGTTGTGGATGTGCTGCTGATTTACCATGCTGCTGGTGCTGCCTTTTATTAAACATAAATAGCTGTGAAATGAACTGGGGGGGGGGTATCTATCCCAAGGTATGGAGCTTGCTTAAATGGAGCCAGCCAAGCTGCTTATAGCCAAGACTGCCCATTATAAGATGCTGTTTGCAGCGAGTTAACTCTCTGCCAAGTGATAATTGTTCAGGCTAAAAATTTCCATGCTGTAAGTCTGCCTTGGGCTATATGAAATTGGGGGAGAGGGAATGGATTTTGTCTGTTTTTTTTTTTAAAAAAAGTAGTAACTTCACAACGGAGCTGAAGAGATCCAGTCTCTCCATGAGATGGAGGCAGAGACTTGGAATTTGGCAGGGGGATGTGAAGGTTGTACAGAAGCTGAGATTCGGTGGGTAAGAGCCAGGGAGAGGAGCGATGGGGCTAGTGAGAGATAACTGTCTTTTTTCATTAAGGTCAACTCAAACAGGAGACTGTGCTGTGGCCCTAATAGCTGCTGTCTTGTTCCTCCCTGTACGGGCTGGCTGGTTAACGTGGTTCTCCTGGCTAGAGAGAGAAAATGTTCATGAGAGATTTTTAAAGGGGCTTGATTAAAGGTATAGCAATTTAGGAAGTAGCAGAAGGCTTCTCATTCAGCCTTAATTTGGCCATTTGCATGGGTTTGTTCACTGTGATTGTTTGGAATCATGTAATTGGGTGTTATTTTCTCTATGGGAGCCCTTCATCTATTGCGAGGAAGTGCTAGCTACAGCGCAAACATCCCTCCCTGGGTTCTGGTTTGTCTCCATCCTGCCAGCAGGAATAACCACCGATGACAAAAAGATGGGAGATGTCCCTGGATGCTGGTTTGCAGCAACATGAGGGTTGGGGACTTGCCGAGCTGGATGTGAGGTTCACCTCCTGTTCCAAACCCTGTTTCTCCCTGAATTTGTTCTCTTGCTGACCTTGCAAGCTTGACCAGCTAAACACTTATGTGCACGTGCACAGAGAGAATACTTGCTTTGGTTTTTCACGGAAGCCTGCAAAAATCAGTGTCTGAACTTCAAACTTCCTCATCCCCCATGGTGCTAGTGGAGACAGCCAGGGAGCTGCAGCCTTGTCCCCCTTGCCTGTGAGGGATGCTGGGCTGCAGTGGTACCCAAGGCCCCTTCCCAGTAGGCGAGGTGGTGGGCTGGCACTGCTGCAGTAGAGCTGGGTGCTGTGAATGCCTCCCAGTGTGTGCCAGCTGATTAGAAAGCAGAAGAATGGCAAGAGAAAATGAAAATGGGAAGGAGCTTGACAGCCCATGGAGAGGTATTTCAGCTGCAACACAAAACATTTGGTGGTAATTATAGAATAACCTTCATTTAAATGCAAATAAGCCTGTAATTAAGATAAGGGCTCTGTCATTTGCCAGTATTCCTCCTTTGCTCTCTTGCCAGCCATGGGTTTTGAGATGTTCCCCTTCTCACTGGTGCTGCCTGTTTGTCTGAGGGGTCCTGTGGTGAAGAATGGTGAGAAGAGCAGTAATGGAAACAACTTTTGGTGCACTTTGAGCCCATCCCAGCCAGGCAGAGGAGTCCGAGATGGGACTGTGTCTGTCTTGGACCCTGTGGCTGAAAGCGGTGGCTAAAACCCTTGCTCCAGCTGCTTTTTAACCCTCCAGGGCTTGAAAGCTGGATTTGGGCTGTGCTTGGGTCTTGCTGAGATGCAGGCCTTCTCCAGGCTATGCTGGAGTCTGCACTGGGGTTGAGAAGCTCAGCAGAGACTGCAGGAACAGAGCTCCTCTGCCATGTCCTGCTGTGTCTGGGAAGAGCTTGGGGGATGAGCTTGGAGGCTGGTTCAAATCAAGGCTAGGGTGGTCCACAGTTCCCACTGAGTTCCTGTTGCAATGGTGAGGCGCAAGCAATGTTGTAGAGGGTACTTCCAGCCTTGCTGGTAGCTAGGACTTTCAAGAGACTGGGTGAAAAAGGTTACCCTTGTCCTCAGTCAAGACACTAAGAACTGGATTAAGACAAGTGGGTAGCTGGAGCTGAAGTGGACTGTGCCTATGTGTCCACACAGGCCTGGTGGACAGGGTGTAATCATGTAATAAGAACACTTCAGCACTCCATCTTGAAGGTATCAGTGTTGCAGCACTGAGGAAAACACAAAAAGTGACTTCTAATGCTGGCAAAAATGGTGAGGCTGCATCCTGCCATTGCTTGCTGGTGGCACTCGCGTGGTATTTCCTTGCTGGGGAGGGAAACCAGAGTGCTGGAAACAGCCGTTGCTGGAAAGGTTAGCCAGCAACCTTTGCTTAAACTGTCTCAATCTGTATGAAATGTTATCTCTCTGCCTGACTAAAGATATGTGAGCTGAGGGAGCGAAGATGCTCCCAGATTGTATTTATCTGGCCCTTTGAAAGGGCGTTTGAGGAATTAACTCGGCAGCTTAGGAGATCTTCAATGTTTCGATAAGTGGCTGGTGCCACGTTGCTGCCTGCTGCGGTGTGACACCTGCGATGGAGCGTCCCCGTAGCAGATGTGGTCTGGTTGAGAGCAGGCAAACCCCTCATCCCAGTCATGCAAAAGCATCCAGGCTCCCTGGTGCCACGGGTGCTCCTTCCTTCCTGGGCTCTTCCCCTCCCATCCTGCTGGGAGCAGGCGCTGCTGGATCCATCCCTCAGAGCTGGGAGCAGGCGGTGCTCTGGCTGAACTGGCTTCCTCTAGCCCATCTGCATTGCAGATCCCCATGAGCATGATGCCTGGCGTATTTAAGTATTCCCCTTTTCTCCTTCCTTCTCTGGAGGCTTCTGCAGGTGTTGGGGGAAGAGGAAAGGCAGGCTTATACCCCACTGTGGTGGAAGCGGAGGTGACTCCAGCCTGTTCTAAGAGCAGGCTCTGGGGTGCTTTCTTGGGATGGTGGTGGCATTTGGAAATTAGAGCTGAGACCTTGCAGCAGTGAGGTTCTGTTTGGTGGCTCTTGGGGATGGAGGCAGAAGGGCAACTAGAAGCAGTTGGAATAAATGGTCGTGTAGATGCTTTCCTCTGGACTTCTCCAGCAATGTAGTTGTAGGGGAGAGCAGAACACCTTGTCATATCTAAGATGCCACGTGGAAGAGACCAAGTTTCTCTTAAATCCTGGCAGCAGGACTTGGTCCTGAGAGTGCTGAGCTGAGGAAGGGAGGTGAGAGATGCTGGAGAGGACCAGAAATTCACAGCCTGCGGGCCTGGATGATTTCTGTGCTCCCAGCAAGGTCCAACCAATCTCCATCCGGAGAGAGGGCGTGGGGGAGTGTAAATGTGCAATTAACCAGCAAGGCTTCATCAGCAGGCCCTTGGGCTGCTCAGGAAACTGTCCGAAGGAGGAAAAAAGGAAAGAGCAATGTACTGGTGAAAGTGTTCTTGAATATAGGAAGAATATGTCAGTATAACTCTGCTTTTAATATTTGATACTGGCCGATGAATAATTCACCTAAATGTACAGCCAGCGTGGTGACCTCCGAAGCTATGCTACATGGACCGGGTGAGCGGAGAGTTCGTGGAGTCGGGATAAATGCGTTGTCACGGTGCAGGGGACAGGGGAGCCCACGGGAGAAGAGTCCCCATGTTCTCTTCCCGCTGCCCACGAGATGGCAGACGGTGCCCATGCAGGGACCTGCTGGGTAGGTGGGAGCTGGGGGGTGGTGGGGACACCTCACCTTGGTCTGAGCGGCCAGACTTGCCAGAAACTCTGTGCTCTGAGCTCTTGTTACAAACCCGAAGTTGTGCCTTGCCATTGCATCCCAAAAGGTGGGAGAAGCTCAGAGCTTTGATCCCCTGAAGATGGGAAGTCGGGGATGGAATTACTTCTAGAAGCTAGACTTGCTGCTTGGCAAGGACAAGCTCTGCAGAGGTGGCTTCTCAGCAGAAATGCCTATGTTGGGGATCCTCCCAGAAAGAGAAAGGACCCTCCATCAGGTTATTTTCTGTGAGATGGAGCTAGTGCTTGTTTGCTCCTGTAGGCTGGTAGATGGACCTGCTTGTGAATGCCAGCAAGGAACCTCTAACATGATGATGGACATGGGAGGGGAGCCCTGTTCCCCTGGGAAGGCTCTGCCAGCAGTGCTGGGGGGGAGTTTCCCATCCTTAGCTGTCCAATTCTGCTGCCAGGCTGAGAGGAGGTCTCCTGATGCTTTATTGATTACTGCCACTTGTGACACTTAATTTTCTCCATTTCCTCCACATCCAAGTGGCTGATGGATTTCTTTTCTCCCTCCTCCCAACCCCTCTGAAATCACTTTAAAGGTTTATTTGTGATTTCCTGTGCACTAAATCCGTACTGAAGTTGAGAAAACAGTCATGAAAGGACTTGACCCAGCACCTGCCTGCAGAGGGGATGCAGGCAGGTTCTGCCTGTGCTTTGGGGGGTCCACAGTAGCCTTGCCTGGGGCAGGCAGGGGGGTTATTTGGCTGTGCACGGTTTGCAGCAGGAGGGGTGTGGGTTAGGGCTCCCTGTTCAGTGCATCGGGGGTGCAGCCCCATCCCTAGGTCTGTCACCTCTGCCAAAACTAACAGAGGAGGCCACTGTCCCCTGTGCTGCAGCACGGTGCAGGGCAGCAAGCCCCTGTGAAGCCAGCCCATCACCCCTATTGCTACAATAGTTCATGCTCTACAAATAGGCCCAATTATGGTATTGATCTGCTGCATGCTGGGAGCTGATAGTAGGTCCCTCTCCAGCTGGCTTGGTAAACAGGGCTCTCCATCAGCAGGCACTTCATGAATGTCACAGAAAGACTTTCTCATCATCCTCCCATGGGCAGAGTGCTGTAAGGAAATGGCAAACTGTCTTGCAAGGAGTAGGAAGAAATTGGGTCACCCCTTCTCCACTCAGCAGGTGTTTTCTGTGGTCCTGAATCTGGATTTGTTTGCCAGAAGAATGCATATGGGGGCTGCAAGCAGTGGGCAGACAATGATGTCCCATTTATGTTATGAGTTAATGAGTTGTCGATGTACTTTGTGGGGCTTCCTACTTTCCATGGGTTACTAAAATGTGTTGCTAAGAAAAGTGAGTGCTGCCTACCAGAGAAACACTTGTTGGAGAGGTGGGAGAGCTGGTCCTTGCTCTGGTTTGGGAGGAACAGTGCTCAGGTTGTCCTGTAATGCAGTCAGCGTGTGGTGCTGGGGGTGCAAAAATGAGATGTGGTCCATGGCCCAAGTTGGGGGATCCAGCCTTTTATTTTGCCTTGGATCATCTAATTTAAAGTGAAAGGACTTGCTCTTGCCTGAAAAGATTTCCTTGCTGTGAATCTCGTGTTTGGTTTTGGTAAGGAAGGGGGGAAACACAGAAAGTCAGTTTGGTGTGGTGTATGCCAGCCTTTGTGCTTTCATGGCTGAGCCAAAATAATTCATGACTTGCAAAGCCCTGGCTGCAGGGCAGGTCCTTGCAGATTGGGGAGTTGGATATTCTTCCTGGAGCCTAGAAGTTCAGAGTAGATGTGACTAGACAAGTGTGGTATAAATGATGGGTCGTAAGCAGATGAGATGAGCATTTTTTTTCTAGCTGGCAATGCAATGTACTCTATGGAAGGCCTTTACGGTGTGAAACCCCTGCAGCATATGGGGCATATTAATTTACTGAGCCTTTAATTGGAAGGCCCCTTGGTGCACTTCAGAGCTGGGCCGCAGCTCAGGAGGCTGCTGCTGTCTCTGCAAGCCCCGGGCAAATGATTTTTCTCTTTCTCCCCATCTGGTCACCCTGTGCTGCTGAGAAGGGTGAAAATTGAGACTGCAATGTTTGCTTTGAAGCAGTTTGTTTGTACAGGTAATCCCGTGGGAAAGCTGCCCCCTGGCTCTGTCCCTATGCAAGGGACATTGCAGAAGGAGTGAAGGTTTCGGAGGTTGTGTCCAAGCTTTGGTGGAGCTGGTCATGTAGCATTGACTGTGTATCATAGCCAGCGAAAGCCATGTCCATTAATAAGTGGGAGTCTGGAGCACTGATTTCACTGACTCTAGTAATATTGTGGAAGGGCCCAGAGGTGTCCTCCTTCCCTGGGGTGAGATGGTTGAGGAATGGGGATGAATGCAGTGCTGCTGCCTTGCATTAGTGGTGTGGGATGACTTGGTACCTGCTGGTGGAAGCAGCCTTGTATCCCTGAGCTGTTAGTACCCATTATCTGAGGGTTTATGCACAATGTGATGAGGACAAATGGGGAAAGGGACAGGAAAGCTCTTTGTTTGCAGCTTTGGGGTGTGCTCTTGCATGGTCTGAATTAAGCGGTCCCCAGCTGACCTGTGTGGTCCTGCTGGAGCATGGCATCCTTGTCTGGAATGGGTTGAGTTGACCTTATCTTGACTCCTGGTATGCGTTTGGCTTAAATTATTGCTAAGCAACCATGGGAAAACTGTGACAGTAGGTGAAAGATGAAGTGGGTGACATTGTATATTCATGTTTGCCTGGTAATGAGGTCCTGCTAAAACTCTGTTGGGGTGGGAGCAGGCTGACAGTCTTACTTACAGCATGTCTTTTCCTACCAACCATGGGGTGCAGAAGACTCTATGGTTGCTTTGCAGGCCCCTGAAGTAAGGAAGACAAGGGCAAACCAACAGAACAGCTCTTTTCTTTGTGGGGGGAGTTACCCGGAAGGCTAGCAAGCAAGAAGGATTTAAAACCCTATTTGCATTTGTCCGGTGTTGCAGTTTGCAGCCAAATCGTGAGAGTTGGATGCCGAAAGAAATCCATAGTTGCCATAACAACGAACAAACTATAATTAGTGAAAGAGTTGAGGAGAGGGGTCCAAAGAACAAATGGAAAAAGGAGCTGCTCTTTGAGGGATGCCGATAGAGATCAGAAAGCCTGGTCGCAAGCGTGTTGCAGGAGAACTAATCTCTCCAGAAGCCGTTAGCTCTTTAGGCCCACAGTGGAGTTCTTTGAAGCTGTAAAACTCTGGGTTGTCTGATGTTTTCACTTCTTGAGGACAGAAGGATTAGAAAGCCCCCATGCATTGAGGCTGTCGCTTTTGAGGCAGGATTGGGTTGCAGTGGTGGAGCAGTGTAGGCTGATAAAGGAGCTGCAGAGTTTTTTCTTGACCTGGACAAGCGGGGTGTAGTATATGAGGAAGGGCAGAGCTCGAGGAACTGGGCTCACCTGCAGAAAGGGCTCCTTCAGCTTGGCAGGCAGATGAAGAGGGGAGGTTTGACACTGCTGAGTAACCAAAATGTGTTTGTGCACTGCAAGACAGACAAAACTCACCTTAGTGCAAGCAGCTAAACTTTGCCCATGTTACTTTGAGCTGTTGGCTGAAGGGATGCTGGAATAGGTGAAATGAAGTGTGGGTTAGTAAGGGAGGGAGGCACAGCCTGTGCTCTGCCAACTGAGCCTGCAGCTGTGCACACAGTGAAGTGCATCCACCTCCTTGCACAGGGCTGAGTTTGCAAGCTCCTGGAGCCTAAAACCCCCTTTTCCCCCCTAAAAACCATTGCCCCTGTTCGCTTTTGCTCACTTGGGACTTTGCTCTTGTGAAGACTGAAAATTGTGACTGAAGTTACAAGAAGCAGCAGCAGAAACTGCTCTTAGCAGAAAACAGTCTTGTGGCAATTTAGGTCAGGATTAGCAGAAAAGTCCTTTTGTGGGCCCTGGGACAGAAATCCCTGGTTGCTTTTTTTTGTTACTTGCAGCCTGGCCTGGTACTGGTGTCCCAGTTCTGCCAGGGAGCATGGGCAATAAAACCACATGGAAAGTGGGGAGTGATCATTAGATGAATCGTGACCCTGAGCAGTGCTGCCCCAGCTCCCTGCCCTCTTACCCCTTGCATGCTCGTTTCTGAGGAGGCTGTTCTTGTGCACAGAGGGGCAAGAGCAAGGCAGGCAGCATCCACGTGGAAAAAGTCACGCTAGCATGAAAAAAATACCCATGGAACACCTCACAGACAATGTAGAACAAAAAAAATGTATTATAATGTGTCTGGAATACAATAGAAGCAAAATCTCCTGGCAGCAAACATTCATGCACTTGACTGCCAAGAAAAAAGGACCTTACAGAAGATGAGACATGAAAGGGATCCCTGTACAAAAACTAAAAGTCGGAACACAATAGTATATATTTCAGGCATATGAAAAGGAAGTGCGACAGTAATACTAAGGAGACAAGATACTCTAACAGAACTGGGAGCTGAGGAGAGAAGAAACTCAATCAGCAGTGACACAGGAGGCTTGGAGAAGGCAGCTCTTTGAATGGATCGGAGTCCTTTTAAAAAAAAAAAGCTATCCTGCTTATTTTTTTTCCCTGGGAATTAATCTTTCTCCATTTTTCTCAGCTTGTACAGGAACAAGGGAGCACATGAATAATACATTGCCAAGACCAAAAAGATACAAGGGGCTGTATGCATGGGAATTCGCAGCATCAATAAAAATATTATGCTGTACGAGGATGATGCTGCTGGCTTTAAGCAGTGGCAAAGGCTGTGTGGGGGGAAATGGGAACTGGGAGGAGATGAGGACTGGGTCTGCTGCTGGGTGGGCTTCTTGGGGCACACAGGAGGGTGCAGAGAAGGAGTAAAGCAAGATGGGGCTGTGTCCGGGGTGGTGCAGGAGCTCGTGCTTGCTTCTCATATGGACTGGTGCCTATCAGAAATAGGCTTTTTAGCATCAATCAAGATTTGCAGTGACACTTCACAGTGGTCCCAAGGATTTGGTGGCTCTGTGGAGCTCGCAGTGATGTCTGCAGGAGCTGTTCCAATGCAAAAGGCAGTAGTGTAACTTGTGTTGGTGCTGGGGGTACTGCTGACGATGCTGCGAGGGAGGGATGCTCAGAGAAATCCCTGAGCTGCTTGCTTGCTGTCATCCTGGTGACAAGGAGGGAATTCCCAGCTGGGCGTCTTGCACATCTCTACCCTGTCAAACCCTAGCAAGACTTTCTGCCTAGCCTTAGAACAATTTTTTTGAGTGTATCATTTAAAAAGAGATGATTTTCATGCCACTAGAATGACTTGTGCTGGTGCTTTTGAGGGGAAGAGCCTGTCGCTGAGCGGAGACTGCAGGATTTGTCACTGCCTTGGCTCTCCTGGTCAAATGAGTTGGTGCCAAAGTGGCAGAAGAGCTGATCCTTTTTAAAAACACTAAATATTCAAATACAGTTGAAGGGCTTAGTCCTAGAGTTTTTGTGTCCTTGAAAGGTACAAAAGCCCGGAGGCAGAGACCAGGGCTTTCCAACAGTTTGATGGCTCCGCGAGAGGCTGAATTCCTTTTTAATAGCTTGTTCTCTCTATCCGAGATCAGAGAGCTCGCCTTTCCCCTCGCTCATCCCTGGCAAGGCCCTGCTGACTGCAGTTCAAGCGCATACATCATTTTTAATGATGTCCTGTAGCAAGAAGCCTCCCGCAATCATCCCATTTAGATCCGGAGCCTCTAAAGGATGGCTCAGAAAACCTGAAGTGCTGAAGCGCCTTGGGAAGAGACAAAAACCTCTGCCAGGCGCTTCTACGCTATGGCAGTGCTGGTCCTGCTTCTTGGAGATGGCAGCCCTGATGCCACAGCTGAAGGCTGGGAGGGGGCATCGATTCGATTACCTGTCATTTCCCCAATAAAGCATCATTTTGGAGCCCAGAGCGTGGCAAGGGGGATTTTTTTTTTTGGTCTGATTGTCCCAGCGTGGCTCTTCAGATGCTGCTTTGCCCTAAAGCGGGTGTTTGGCTGTAAGCTTGTGGGCTGACTGGCCTTCAGAAACAATACTTGGTGTAGGGTAGCTTTTTGTATTATTTTTTTCTTGTTCTGCAACTAGTGAGTTCTGAAAAAGAAAAGCCTGGTCAAATTTTCAGTCGAATTTACCCCCCAGGGCAGGAGGGGGGTAGGTAAGGAGGAAAGGATCCCATTCCCAGGCCAGAAATTCCCTGTATCTAGAGCTAAATTCAGCTTGTCTCTGGCGAGGAGCTGGCCGGGGGTATAATCTTACACAGCTCGTGCTGAAGATGAGTCTGCAGAAATGAGAGACTGATGAAGGCGAGTGCAGCTTGTGTGAGCATCCTGTCCCCGGGGACACGGGAGGAAGGTCCCTGTCTGCCAGCTGGTAGCGGGCTCTTCCCATGCCAGAGGGGAGCAGAGGAGGATGAGGGGCTTGGTGGGGACAGGACCTTGTTGATTTGCCTGGCTGTTATTTTGTTTACCTGTCCTAATGCTTTTTATGGGGCTGCCATAAAACCCACTCATTAGACAGTGTTGATTTTCATTAATGTTGATTCACCAAAAGCTTAATCAATCTTCTGTGACCAGCGACCCTGTTCCCGAGGGAGAACAGAGCTGTTGAACAAATTAGCCTTACAGATTGGAGGCAGAGCTTGCAGATGCGACAGCCCGGGTACCAAAGCGGGCGGTGTGCGGATTTGTGTAACATGCCCAGGAACCGTGGCACTCGGCTGCCTGGTTTTTTTTCTTTTTTTGCAATTTACATCTTGACTGAAGCGTGCTGGTAAGGCAGCTCAGCCCTCCACTTGTCTCAGCTTCCCCGTTACAAGCCCTGCTGTCTGCAGGCACGGGCAGACGGAGCGAGGAGGAGAGTTGTTAATGGACTTGGCTGAGACGCAGATGCTCTCGGTTTGCTACCTGGCTCTGCTGCAAAGTCCTGCGGTGGCCGTCAAGTCCCTTGTCTCTCAGTGCCGTGATGCCTTGCCCTTAATGATGAGTGCAATGCTTCTGCACCTCCCGGGGGGCTGTGAGGGTATAACCACATCAGTTGGAGGGGCTGGTTCTGCAGGGAGAGGTGGTTAAAAACAGCTGGCATGAAAAAAAGTAGTTTTCATCTCTGCTAGACCAAACTGCTTGCTGGGAGAGGGACGTAAATGCTTTGAGTGTTTTCTGTGAATGGAGAGGGTATCCTCACGCTGTGCACAGGGAGGGGATGAGATGCTGCTCAACACACCGAGGAGGACTGATCCGGACCAAGCCAGGCTCTGCAGCATCCCTCCTGGCAGAAAGCAATGGCACTTGGTTGCGGGGAGCTGGGGAGGATGCTTTGTCCCCCTCCTGATGGCTTTGACATCAAACTGGTGTTGCTTGGAGACTCTGGAATCCATCCCTTGCACTCCTCGGGGTTTGCAGACCCATTGACTCACATAGCACCGGCTGCTGCCCGGATGTCAGGTTAGTAATGACTTTGCTTCTCCCTCCTGGGCTGGATTTGAATGGCTGGTCTGGAGGTGAAAGGCCTCCTTTCCCATTACCAATCCAATTTCCTGGACTTCTACCGGGTAGATAGGAATTGCCAGAGCGGAACAGCCTGATGGGCCATCAAGCCTGGTGTCTCCTCTCTGACAGCAGCTTGTGTTTGGTGTATAATTAAAAGCCTTTGTACTATTTGACTTGTAATTTAATATCACGCTGCCACGTGTGTATCTCATTCAAGAAAGAATAGGTCCTGCTGTTTCCCAAGATGGAGACAAGCCCCTTTCCTTGTGTGCTGCATCCGTGGGGTCAGCTCTGCATCCACAGGGTGCATCACTCCCTGTGCAGGCAGGGACCCCCTGCTGTGAGAGTATGTTTCATGCGAGGTTCAGCACGCTAGCGGGGATGTTTCCAGCATGGGGCAAAAATTTGGGGAGAGCGGACTTTGCAGGGAGTGGCGTTGTGGCTGCCGGAGGGGGAGTTGCTCTGTGATTTATGGGGTTGTCCTGCAAATGCTGAGATTAAAGCAAGTGTCTTAAATGGTCCTTAAAAGCTGGTTTCAGTAGAAGAGATGAGTCCATATGATTACACCCTGTCTGCCTCGGCACAGGCTTGCTGGAGCCCCTCTTGGCTGATGTTGCTGCCTGACTTTGCGCTGGAGCAGATAAGGTGAGCGCACAGCCTTATCCGTCAGCTCTGCTGCGAGGGCAGGATGGGGAGCGGGAGCCAGCACAGCATCAAGCTGTTCTTGGAGGGCTTGCTGGCAGATGGGTGCCTACTCCCTTGGCCTTTCCAGAGGGGTTGGGTTGCTCTGCTGTGCAGTGATAACCACGGGGGAGATAGCAATCTGCTGTCCCGGTGCTGGCTTCTCTGTCCTGGCGGGTGTCTGTGCTGTGGGTAATGTGAAGCGATGCTGCTCCATGTGTATGTGCTCTGCAAGGTGCTTTCCGTATAGCTTGGCTGTTGTTCTGCAGATAGGCTGGTGGCCACCCTCCCTGGAGGGACTGTCGGTCATAGGACAAGGGGTTTGGGGCAGAGGAGGGACTGCTCGAGTAACAAGGGGACAAGTTGGGTGCAGAGAAGTGGATGTCAAAGCCTCTGGAAGAAAGCCTTGCAGGCCTCATCACTCTGCTCTTGATCAGAAGCAGAACGGCTGAAACTCAAATTTAGTGGGACTGGGATGATGCTTGAAAACCTTGCGCTGGCCTTTTTGCAAGGATAAAGCTCAGCTCAGTGGGGGTTGCCTGGTGAGGGCTTGCATCAGCACCAGGGTTTGCCAAGTCCCTCTCCATAGGGGGCCTCTACTTAAGACTGATTAATTTGCCCACCTATGTGCTACTGCCTCTAATTGACTGAACCTACAAGCAAACAAACCTGTACTGATCAATAGAGAAATAATTTTGCAAATTGTGGGCGTAAATCATTCCTGTTTGGCGTGTGCTCACATTTGTTAATGACCAAACCAAACGAAATCAATTTTCTTTATTAAAATGCAATTGTTTCATCTATTATTACTTTGGGCAGGCAGCGTGAGGAGGGGGACAGCGGCTGCTCACCTGTTGCACGCTTGATGTGCTGAGATGTGGTCAGGGAACCGCTGGCTCTGGTGTGTGCATCGTGTGAGTGATGTGGTCCATGCGTTGAGAGGCAGGAGCATGGGGAGCAGCTTCTGGGAAGCCGTATGTCCAGCCAGCCAAGTGTTGTGGGGTATTAATTAGTCTTGTTAGTGCAATGTTTCTGTCTACGAAGAGGAGATAAAGGAACCAGGTGCCTGCATTGGTGTTGGGTGTCACTGCTGTTGTCACCCATTCCTCACAATGCTTGTGCTCCCTGGGACAGGACCTCAGTGGGGTCTTCCAGCCCTGATCTTGGGTGCTGGCTGTTTCAGGTGGCTCATCCCACTGCTCCCTTTCCCTCTGGGAGATCTCCCTTCTTGGTCTGTGTGTTTTGTTGCTGTTGGAGCTGGATGGGCCAGCCAGGCAGTCGATGCTTTGCTGTGTCCTCAGGCCTTCCCCATCATCAAACAGTGGTGACTTTCCTCCCTGTAAAGCAAATCAGGGGCTGGAGGGATGCTGATCTGCATCTGGACATCCAAACAGTTGCCTTGCTTAGAGGTGAAAAGCAATTTTCTATTCCCTCAACAATAGGAGAAGGGTCAGGGCTGCTTTATGTCCTGATTTACAGCCTTTCTGGCCAGGAGGACAGTTGCTCCGGGTCGTTTGCCTCTTGCTATATGTGATAATTGCTTTCGAGAGCTGTGCGGGTGCCCTAAGTGTCTGTTTAGGGAGCCCCATCTTTTTATTGATTTTTCTGAATAGTATAAATGAACAAATAACAGGGCAACAGTAAAAATGGGGGAATAAATAATCTGCTACTTGGCATGCTCAGCTGAACGGGGCTGAGGGAAATGCAGTGCAGAAGCACACACAGAGAAGGTCAAGTTTTTAAATCTAAACTGGAGCTAAGTAAAATATTGGCTAACTAACTGGATTCCAAAGCTCATAAAATGCTGTAGTGCTGCATGTTGGCTGGAATAGATCTCCTCATCTCTTGAGAAGGGGAGCTGGTGCTTTCCTTGATCTTCCCTCCCTGGGGAAATGCTCCTCGGGAGCAGAAGGGAGCCTGTCAAGTGGCTTGTTTTCCTCGGTGTTGGCAGGGCAGAGCTGGAAAGGTCGCCTGGGTTAAGAGCAGCAGCGAAAGCTAAGCTACAAGCGGTGCTTCAAGTCACCGTGCTTGGATTTCTTAAGCTGAGCCGTGGGCTGGGATCGTTGGGAGGATGCTTGGGAGAGGAGCTCTGGGTTTAGACTCTGGCTGAGCATTTCCCTGCTGGTTTTGAGTATAAATAGAGAGGGTTTGGGTGCAGGCAGTGGGAAGGTAAGTGTATGGCTCCTTAGCTGGGCCCTGGCATCCTCCTGCAATGCAGGAGAGCACTGTTGTAGTTCATATTTTGGACTTTGTCTGGCATGGACTTAGCATGAGGGTGGATGTTCCAGATGAGACGTTCTGCTAGGTCATTTCTAGTGGCTTAATGAAACCAAGGGTTCAGGTTGATGAAGAAACCACTTGTGCTGCCCCAGCTTTTGCACCTGCAGAGCCCACTGGCTCCCAGGGAAGGGCAGGTTGGTACCCAAGGGACCTGCAGTTTGCTTGGCTGCTGAAGCAGCGTTGGATGCCCCAGCTTCAAACAGCAGAGCCTGCAAAGCTTCGGGCTGGGGCCTGAACCAAGCTGCTCCTGAAGTGCAGAAAATAATAGTGCCTACCACAAAGAGGTGTTGGGAAGACAAGTCAGCTAATGTTCGTGTGATGCTTTGAAACAGGGAGGCTTTTGAAGTCGGGATACAGTTCTTTGCTTTTCTTTCTTTGTTGCCTTCAGAGCTCTGTAAGGAGTGTGGCTCAGTGGTGTGCCAGTATCAGGGTTTGATGGCCTCTTGCTCCCTGGGAGGATTATGTTATCCCTCGATGGCTTTGCTTCAAGGCATCGTGTTCAATTGGTATTCTCCGTATGGCACTGGCTCTTGTACATAGTGCATTTTTATTCAAATAATGCTATTGATCGTGGAAAAAGTAATGGGGAAAATAAATGAAAACAAATAAACACAGACTGGTACTAAACTTTTTCAAGGTCTGGTTCTGAAAGTCAAGGAACAGCATGTGTGCTCCGTAGGAGCAGTGACTGGTGGTGAAGGTGGTACCTCCTTTATTAGTGTGTGGTTTTAAGATGCCTAGAGCAGCAAAAGGGGGATAAATGTGAACAGATGGGGAAGGCACCTGCTTGTAAATACTGATCACCACCTTGTGGTGTACCCCAGTTATGAGAGATCCTGGCCAATATACCTGGAAAATGGGGTGTTGCACCAGTTGCCTCATGGGAGAGGAGATGGAATGCTGCATCTCCTTGCCAGGGTACTTTGTATGGTCTTCTTGGCTTGGTTTGGCCAGCCTTTTAGCTTGCAATAGCCTTGAAAGATCTAGGTTTGTGTTCTGGGTTGTGGTCCGCTGTCCATCATTTATTGACTTGAAAGCTGGCATTATTGATTCTCCTACATTTGATGCCAGGAATGTCCTCAGTAGTTTGAAGCATCAGAAGTATTATACCCATATCACAGCAGTTGATGAAGATGACTTCAGCACAGAGGAGAATTACAGCTTCAAAAATCATCCTTTCCTAGATAGAACAGACATTTCACTGATATTTCTTGCTCCTTTGAGAGTTTTGTGGTGGGGAGAGGCTCTCATTTTTCTTAGAAATATTTCCAGGCCTTGTGGTTGATGTGAAGGCAAAAGGCACTGTCTGAAACAGTTGGAAGGACTGTAACTTTAAACTTGTCTGGGGATTTGGTGTTTTCTTTTTTTTAAAACTAGCCCATTGTGAGGAGGGTATTTAAAGGTAAGTTGCTTCAGCAATAAGGTACTTTTGCACCCGAAGGACAGGACTTTCTTGTTCATCTAGGTCTAAATATTTCTAGATGAAATAAGCAATGAAAAAGTGCAGTCTCTCCTCAAAAGCACCAGCTGGGTTTAGGCATGTCCTTTCCCACCTTGATGCAGAAGGGCTGCTGGGGTGCAGAGACCGGACAGCACAGCCAGCAAGGAGCAAATGCCCTGACATTACACTCCAGCCCTTCCTCTAACCTGTTCCCCAGCCGTGGGGGGGACTGTCCTCTCCCAGATGAGACGTGGCCTTCAGGTGGTCCAGGTGGGTTTCACATGTCTTGTGTGTGGCTCCTCCAAGGCTTTGCG
>Ga0181612_134522_pt1 | contig 16220 bp, 5 predicted proteins | sample HoacroProtozoa21_FD_119630 | JGI IMG/M metagenome (GOLD analysis project Ga0181612, IMG submission 119630) | Hoatzin crop microbial communities from Cojedes, Venezuel. Combined Assembly of Gp0051906, Gp0051904, Gp0051908
GAATTAAACCTACTCTCTTTCAGTTTAAAATCACTGCCCCTTGTCCTGTCACTACAGGCCTTGGTAAAAAGTCTTGTCTTTCTTGTGAGCCCCATTGAAAGGCCACAATAAGGTGTTCCAGAGACTTGACTTCTCCAGGCTGAACAACCCCAACTCAGTCTTTCTCCACAGGAAAGCTGTTCCAGCTCTCTGATCAGTTTTGTGACTTCTCCTCTGGACCTGCTCTAACAGGCCCACATCTGCCTTGAACGGGGGACCCCAGAACTGGACGCAGGACTCCAGGTGGGCTCTCACCAGTGTGGAGTAGAGGGGCAGAATCCTCTCGCTTGACCTGCTGGCCACGCTTCTTTTTATGCAGCCAGGATATGGTTGGCTTTCTGGGCTGCAAGTGCACATTGCCAGCTCATGTCCAATTTTTCATCCAATTTCTTATACGCCAAGTTTAGAGATAACACACAGTTTTTGAAGGAGGCATTGTCTTAAAGTAAGGGTGGGGCGTTCCCATGAAAGTGTAAATCAGGAATTGAATAAGAGTAAATATGATTATCACAAGACTAATTTTCATAACCAGTGTTTTGTTAATAAAAGCAAAAACTTGAACATTTTTCTGCTATCCCAACTAGCATTAAATTCAGAATTTCTGAAGAAGAAGGGTTTCCTTGGGTTTTCTCCTGAGGCTGTTAATTCCATCAGCTAAGTTATCAGTGAGGGTTTTTTTGCCTTAGGATATTTGAGAAGTTCATGTTCAAGTCAGTGGGAATAATAAGCATGTTTCCAAAGAAAGAATCTGGCTTATCGTCTTTTGACAGAAAGTAGATTACAGTATCACAAACATATCAGTAACACAGTATGAGGCCACAAAAGTTAGACTGTGAAAGAGCAGAGATTTTTAAGAAGATTATACATCTCCAGAGAGATAATTAGTTATTGGAACACATTCCCATTACTACATGCAAACAATAAAGGAAAAAATTAATGAAAGTAAACAAATATCATCATTTCATCTTTTATACACAGATGTATATGTACACATTACATCTATTTGCTTTCATTCAATACACACACAAACACCAATATATGAATAATACTTTCCTCAGTGAGAGTACCCGTCCTTAAGCCTCTGTTATTGCATTGCCTTACTTAACTGGCAAAGAATAAGATGCTGCTATTGTGGAATGGCAGTGGTTAAACCCGTAACTAGATTTTATTTCTGAACATGTTCTAAAAGGTGTTATAGTACATCAACTTTAAGTTTATTATGCCTAGTTGCTAAGGTTAAGATTTTTTTATACTACAGTTTGAAAGAACTAGACAGTCACCTCCAGATTTCTGATGTGCCTGATGTCTCAAAGGCATTATTGTATGTTCAAACACAATGTATTTATTGCCACATCACAGAAAAATATAAAAACTTGATGTACTAGTCTCTACAGAAACCTACTACCAAAAAAAGTATTAATTGATAAAAATGTAAATAATTCTCATTAATTTTGAATTTCTTTATTGAAACACTGAGTTATAACATCATCTCACTGCAAAGCTGAGCCTTGTGGAGCTTAGAAAGGAAAAGACTGTATTTCCTAGGCTTATCAGGAAATTCACTGGGCTGCGTCCTTCAAAGTATGCATGGATTTTCCAGAGACACACAGAAGTAATTAGAACAGGGTGAAAAAGCCTGGTTTTCTTTCCATCAGGGCTCAGTATAAATACTTTAAACCATAAAACTTACGAAAAAGCCCTTAAAACTCCCCATGAAGTTCACAGAAGTTCGCATTCCAAGATTCATATCACACAAATTACCAAGAACTTCTACACCTGTTTTAGAGAATCTGAAATTACAGTTTCCTTAGACTTACTAGACATTCTCAGAATACACTGAAGCCTAACAATATCGAAGACCATCTCTCTTAAAAATCTGGCAATCATTTTGGTTTAAATAGCTCCACTGTAAACACACCATCACCTCCTTTGCGCATTCCAAATAAACTGCCAGTTGTTGGTAAGGTGGAGCAAGACTTTCACAACAGAGCTCAAAAAAACTCCTCAGACTCATAAATTTACATTTATAGCTCATATGGAAGTCTGTATATAAATTAAAAAAATCCTGAAAGACAACACATGTAATTTAACAGTGATGACATCGCAACAAGCACACAATACTCATCTGATAAAATGATCAGTCTTTGAGCAAGTTCACTTATTACTGTGGAGCAACAAACTCTATTATTAACCCCTACTGTTCCCTGCAGCAAGAAACATTCCTCCTCCTTCCCTCCCCGCTCCAAAATACAATCTACAAAAAACATCCATTGCTAGCAAGGCCTGAAGAAGAGTCCAGTAATCTAATAAATCAGATTTTTTTCCCATTTTAATATCTATTCTAGATATTACATGTCAAAACAGAGTGTTATTTGTATCACTTAACACTGATTAGTTGCTTATCTATACTACTTAAGATGAGCATTATTTCTTAACTATGGCAGACATTTTGTTCCCAATTAGAGCTGCTCCAGATATTGGTGAAATGGATCTTGATTTTTGTCGTGGTTTTTTTTTTATTTGTTGTTACACGTCTGTTAAAGACGACAAGTCTCAAAATGAAATTTCAGGATAGAAGCAGCAGGGTAGATACTTCAATTAAAATGTAACCTCCTATGCTATGTTTTAACATAAACTTTTGCCAAAGCACAACCTGATATTTTGTTAAGAGGCAAAAAAGCTCACTGAGGCCCTTGCCAATGTAAGCAACATGTGAAAGGTGACTAAATCCCTCTATTGAATCTGTTCTGTTTCCCTTACTGTTTCCGATCCCATTAAAGAGCTCAGTCCTGCTAGCCGTTTAACTATGACAGACTTCATATATGTGCATTCAGTGGTTACATTTAAAGCATTTTGACATGTCAGGTTGCAAGACCTAGATGCTTCCAAACTAGGTAACAAGACTAACAAACTTTCTTACCGACAAAAAGAAGTGTAAATATGAGAGTAAGCTGATAAACAGCATGGCCCAGAATGTTCTTCATCATGGTACGGGATATAAGAGGTTTGTTCCTGCCGTATGGCTTTCTTAGCAATAGAGCTTCTGTTGGAGGTTCAGTGGCCAAAGCAAGTGAGGCAAAGGTGTCCATAATTAGATTGACCCACAACATCTGTACAGCTTTTAGAGGAGAGTCCTGTGGAGACAAATAAGAAAGTTATATATTTCCTAGAAAAATAATTGTTGTCAGGTCATTTAATGTGATCTAATTTCTTCCTGTGTGACTGCAAGCAGCAGTGAAGATGGGACACTGAAATACACGGACCTCTGGTCTGACCTACCATGATCTTTCTTTTATCACTTACGCAAGACCAGAATCACAGGAAGCACAGTGATCTGAGCCAAGACAAATTATTTCTCTGCAGTCATTTAACTCAGGAATATATAATATTGCACAATTCTTATAAAGCATAGAATTAACAACATATAATGCATTTTACAATACCCTCTCTTACTTCATGCATCATGCTCAACTTTTCAGCTGAATTTCGCTAACTAGATAATACAAGTGGGAGTTTCTTTCCTGGAAGAAAAGCTCTATTTTGGGTTTTTTCCCAGAAACAGTTTGAAATTATTAAAAATTTATGAAACAATTCCTGAGACATTTTAATATATCTTACTTAAGTAAGACCTTTTAAAATGAGTAGTGATGAAAAATATGCCTCATATTTGAATTTTTAAAATATTCTGAACCTCACTAAACTATATCAAATGTGGAAAAGTAAGAAAATCTTTATTATTTTACTGGGTGACAAGAAGGCATATTTGAGACTACGGAACTGGAAAGAAAAAACACACCATTACGACTTGTCAGGATGAAATATTTATTTTTCCGCAGCAGATCGCCAACCGCTAGAAGGAGCTCTCTCCTCACTTAATTCAAGAAAGAGTCTATGGTCATATTACAGAGGACCTTAGATCATGTTTAAAAAACCCCAAAAGTAAATAAATAAAGCAAACTAACACAGATGTCAGGAGAACTCTGGATGAATATTATAAAGTTTTGATTTTTAATTCATTGGGGCAGCTGTAGTGATAGATAGATGCAACTGCTTCAAGGAGCCGTATCAGGAAAAATGAAGTGAGTTCTCTTTTTGTATCTAACATCCTATGCCTTTAGACTGAATACAAAACAGACAACATTAGTAAGGTCTGCTTCCTGTTTCAAATAGACAGTTTTCATTTGGAAAATAGAATCTCAAAAGTAGTAAGGTATCAGTATGACAAATTTTATAATAAAGGGAGTTAATCTACAGTATGAAATATTTTTATGCATTACATTACCATGGTGCGGCAGTAGTGAAGCAAAGAAATGTAAGGAACAGCACGTAAGCCAAATCAAAGCCAATAAAAACACCTTATGAACTCTGCCCTTTTCTTCAAAGGGTTAAATGTTCATTTTTAATGAAATATTATCAAATAATGAGGGCCAAAATCCATTCAGTATCCCAATGACATACAGAGAACAAAGGTAAGCGGCTTGGTCTCTTGAGGATCTGGCTTATATTCCAACTCTCCCTTGAAATAAAATATTATTTCCTCTTGAAAACACATTTTTAACACCCTTACATTTACAAAAACGGTTATATATTTTATTTATAAAAAAATATTCATTGTTTGCTTATTCAAAGGGACGGAGAAAACCAACCTACTGTTTCTAAGTCTTACAGGCTGGCTACATCAGGGAAGGGAGGAAGATTAGCATTTCCTGACCTCTTGGTTATGATTTGCATTAACTGGGCTTATCTGGAGAGTTCAGCTCACTCATTTGATATGCAGCTGCAGAAACAGGAGACATCTGTGTCTTTAGAGGTGGCTAAAAACCTAAAAGCAATCAGTACAAACTTTGTTCCAAATTGAGACCTTATTTATTTTTATTAATACCAGTGGCTCAAACAAGGAGTACTTGCCCTAAAAGCAGTTTGTTGCTAGGGCTCAGAGACCCTAGACTCGGACACAGTAAACAGAGAAAAAGGAAAACGTTTTCTACTGAAGAATTTGCCTTGTCATATTTTTACCTGTCTAGTTATTAAATGTTCTTGAGAAATATTCTCTACTTTGAAATCTTACAATAGCTGCGTTTCCACTTCATGCGGTGACTTCTGTGTCAATAAAACTGAATTTGTCTGTTACGCTTAATAAATAGAGTCAAATATTCAGGTGTCTATCAGAGCCTGACGTATTCCTAGCATAATGAAAAGTCAGATTCTTTCAGTCTCTAAATCACACAACTGTAACTGGCAGTCATCAGTTTTGGCAACAACATGTTCTCACCATTTCCCACTGCCAATCACCTTGGGTGGCTATGGTGCCTCTAATAATTATCTATTATTGGCAGTGCTACACTGTTCAGTCAAGTGTGAAAGCTCATTCTAGGCTGAAGCCAAAACATTAAATACACATTAGTCTGGGCAGGCAGCGGAATGAAATTTCCACTGCAACTCTATCTGATTTCTGATTAGTTGATGGAAACTGAGGAAAATACATATCAGCTAAGGAGCCTAGTCTTCCATTACAGATTTTAGTCACTTATGCAAGTGGGAGGCAAATTCAATGTTCTTTTCACTGCATTTTAGCCACTGACTGACTAGCTAATAATTCTTAATTCACCTTCTGCATACTTTCAGGATGAGAGCTGTTCAAACTGCAAACCACCCAAAATCACCACCTTTTTGTCAAATTCCTTTCCACTTGACCTTGGAATACGTTAGAGTTGGCCTAGAGGTAAAAAGGAAAATGTCCCTTATATCGAGCAATGTTACACTTCATCTTGGAAACACTTAAAAGTACAAATCACTAAAGGCTGGAAATAAACTACAAATCTTTTGTGACATGCAAAGCCTCAAAAATTTTAGAGCTTGTTCCTTTTGATTTAGATGACAAGCTTAAGGGAGTAAAATGGAATTTTCATCCTTACCTGTTCACTCTCACTTGTCACAGAACACATTCACAAAAATGAGCATTTCTGGTAGGTTAACTTTATATACATTCATGCAAAAAAAGTCAGCCCTCACTTCTGCTGCTAGATCTCACTGTCTACTTATTGTATGGAAGTGGCATCCCCAGTTCTATTTCTGTGCTTCTAAGCCTTCCCAGAACAAAGCTAAACAGTACATACTTCCATTTTATATTCTAGCTTTTAAAATTTGCTAATGCTATTATTTCAGGATTTGCCAAATACAGTTCTGCAGTAAAACATTATAACCATGTAAATTACTGCCTTATACATGTAAGCATAAATCATCCTCAGTTTTGAACAAGATCTCTAAAAACAGTGATTCATGTGGTAGTTCATTGCTACAATGCTTTCTAATTAACATTTAATTTTCCAAACAATGTCCTATAGAGTTACTGTTTTCAGTTCCTAATGTCTGCTAAAACATTGTGTCCCTCAAAGTACAAGAATAATAATTTGAATGTAAAATGTTAAGTCTTTGTCTTCTCTTTCTTGAATGCAACCTTTTTAAATAGTGACATTTAGTCACATTGCCTCAACAGCTGGAGACATGGACAAAATCTGGCACAGAGATAAACCTGCTACCTTTATAGTTCCAGTAAAAAACTGTTTCTGTTTGGCTGAACTGCATTTTTAAATCTTATTTTGTACATACCCAGATTATTTTTAAGAGCTCCAAACTTAATGACCTAATATTTTCTTGGTACTGTGTCTATGTGGGGGACAGAAAACAGGATGAACCTTCTGGCTTTGTAAGGCATGTATGGAACTCTATAAGATACTTAGAGGTGTGGAGCAATGACTCATTTGAAGTACAAAATTCATAATAATTGTAGGTAGAGCTCCAAAGAAGAACCCTCATTGAGTCAATCATGGGCTCTGCAAAAATATCATTCAGAAAATGAAGTCAGTTTATATCTCATAAATCCACTAGAAAATGAAATTATTGGTTTAACCTGAGGTAATGGTTGCTAAACAGAAAGGACAATTATATGCAAACTGGTCAAGATAACCACACCCTGATCATTTTAGAATTATGCATTGGGCAACACAGAGAGAAGGAAGTAAAAGGTAAGTGAATTAGATTAACTGAAAGAGAAGGTGAATGAATACATTTCAGCTGCATTATGCCACGCAAACTGCACTGACATGGGACTAGCAGAAATAGTAGTTGTGATCTCATTAGCGGGTGCTACGTACGCACTGGACACAAAACTAAGAGCATCTACGCAGGATTGAGCAATCCTGATTCAGCTTTTAATGACAGACTTCTTTAAGCTTAGTTTTCTTGTATGACCTAGATGTCAAAATCCTTTACATAATTACAGAATCACAATAAAGTTCATTATTAGTTGAAAATTCAGAACTCTTGGCTTACACATTGAGCTGCTGTAAACTGAAACAGGGCCCAGTGTAAGTTAGATCCCTGTGAGGGGCAGCTTAGTTTTGGCAGCAGCCACGCTAAGCTTGCCAACAGGTGACACACAAACAGTAGAAACACCGAAAAGACCAGGTAAGTGTAAAAGACGCTTCATACTCAAAGCATCCCAGTATGCTGGTTCTGAATTGCAGAACAGGTTTTTTGAGAGGTGACATTAAGGAGTATGTAAGAAATGTTACTACCTACATAGAATTTTTCTCATTCTAGATTTGATGAAAGATCACCAGAAGGAGAGCCTGTGTAATATCCATTACCCTGAATATTAATTGTGGGCCAAAATTATATTCTGTGTGTCAAAGAAAGCCAAACTGACTACCTAAAAGCAAATCCAGTCCAATGTGAACCTTCTTTATATTCATTTTGATGGTCACTGAAAGCTATGTTGCCTTTTGGAAACTAGAGATCCAGCTTCATTTGTTAATCAGTAAAAACGGTAAGACGTGTGCAGTTTGCAGACTTGGATCTATGTGTGTGCACCTAGCCTGTTGTGTGCAAGATTTTTTGGTATATTCATGCATTTTTGTGCTAGAGCTATTTTCATAGCAACCAGAGGGTACAGTAAGTTCTCAAGTGTGATTTTTAGTAAAGCTTATGAGCCAAACAAACATACTGCCCTTTCACTGGCTAGCTAACACCATAGTGTTCATTCGTAAGGCAAGATCCTTCTTGAATGAGACAGAACGGAGAGCTACTTGAGATTATTAGCAGTCAGGCTGTGTAAACAGAACTGCAATGGAAATAACTGCTGCCTTATTGCTACAGCTTCAATTTTAGCTCCTTTCAGACCTCTTCCTTTAGATATGCATTTTTACTCCCAAATTAAGAAATTGCAAAAGAATCTATTTGGACAGAAATACAGGACTTCTAGGAGATGTACATTAAAACCAGGGACAACAGACTTAACAGGCTCAGTGATGGTCTTACAGACCACTGCAGCAATATAAATGCACTGGTCCTGATCCAAATCCTTCTAAAAGCCAATAGAATGATTCAAAGGATGAAAAAGGCTCCAGATCAGAAAGGGGAATATGCTTGCATTAATTCTGCACTGCACATGCTCTTAGACTTGATTTGAAATAGTGTTTGCACTGATTCAGTAATGTTTAACCTCTTCAAGAATAAAATAGAAATTCCCTAGTTAACAAATAGAATATAGTTCCTGTGACGCTTTCACAAAGCAACTGAAAAAATGCTGGACACTAACAAAAAAAAAAATTCACCTTAAATAAATGCTAGTGGGCAGTGACTGAATGTCTATAAAACACAGTCTTAAAAGGAAGCGCTCGCCTCAGTTCCATTTACGGTATTCTTACCACGTTGCTGCTAGCCCTTTTTTCTGTATGGTTTTGTACCACTGATAAAAATCCAGGAGGATTCATCTTCCAGACTTTTAGTCCTCAGTCACATACCTTCTGTTACCAGCAACAATCACTTTACAACTAAACATTTTCTCACTATGCTTGAAAATATTTCCCAAGGGAAAAAGAAAAGTTATCCAGCTTTGCCTCCACACCAGTAATTTTGTCCCATAGCACAGGCTCAGCTGTGGCAACAAGGCATCGTCAAGGCCTGGGGGTGGTGCCATAGGGATCTAGCACATCACGGCTTGCCATTTTTACTTCTCAGAAAACTAGAATTGACGTTTCAGTGCTTCCTTTGTACTGAATAAAATAGTTTTTTAATTTGGTAAGATCACTTCCACTTGCTTCAAAACAAGCCATTTCTGATTTCTCTGAGAATCCTAGCACTAGCCTTACGCTCATGTAGCTTAGAGGAGCTAATGATGACAGTTGTATCTACTACCCAGCTGTTGCATGGTGTCAGCAGAAGCTGGGAGCTCGTGGGTTCCTCATACGCAGCACAAAAAAGGCCTCTAAATGTCAGTCACGGCTGAGGAGAAGTTTGACCTCATGGTTTTGTAAAAGTACCTGGGTTTCTGGTTTCAAGTCTCAATTCCATGATTACAATGTAAGTTTACCCTGGAGCAAAGGTAATGACTTATTCATTGTTTTGCTCAGGTGTGCACGAGGTAAAATGTACCTGCTGAAACAGGTATGTGCACCATATAGATGCGCAAGACAGGGAAGCATCAGCTTTCCCATAGTGTGGCTCAATCCACAGAGGCATTTTGTAACAGCACCTGTCTGCAGCATCTGAAATGTACATTACTTTAGGGAGCGACAACACTAAAAACCTGCATGTTTCACTACTTTCTAATGAAGGACAAAAACCTCATACTGTACTAAATACGCCCTGCTTTATTTCTAGAGAAAAGAAAACTCAATTTTATTAATCAAAAAGTAGTAATCATTTGAAGAGAAAAAAAATGTGGTTTGCTTTCACATACGCTTTTTGTAAAAAACCTAAACATCTTGCACATACACCAGGATTGCAATGAGGGATTAATGTAGAGGGAGAAAAAGAGATCGAAGTCCAACTGCATGTGTCATTTAACTGTTTTTTTGTCATTTGCATCTGAAATTAAAAGTAATTGCTTGAAAGCAACAAAATAATTTTATCAAAAAGCTCAACTGCTGGGATTACTTCTGCGTGGCAGTACTGCTCTCTTGAAAATAACAATCCCATTCCATAATCCATGAAGAAATATATATTTAATAGTGACATATTCTGAGAGGAAAAAGCAAAGTCACATAACCTCTTCCTTTTCCTAACCCCTGATGTTTTCTGCCCTATTATCACAGGCACAGTCACGACAATAATATGTAATCAAAAACAGGGAACTGTATGGAGGCAGCACAAAAACTGGCAGCTCCTAAAAGCAATTTACTTCCAGGAGAGGGTGGATTAGTACTCCTCCTTATGTCAACAGCTATTTAGCATTTAGCACCTTGATCCTAAATACACTCTTAATGTTCAGAAGAATTTCAGAGAGCATACTTTCTGTTGTACGAAGTAAGAATGGAGTGTAAGCCACCATTACTTACAAGAAAATGTAGCTTGGCAGGATTTGGCCCCATACTTTAAGCAAAACCTGAAGTTAACCTTACCTGGGTAATGCATGCTCCAGTGAAAGCTACAATCACAGCGACAATATTAACAGTGAGCTGGAACTGCAGGAACTTGGAGATACTATCGTAGACATTACGTCCCCACATTACAGCCTTCACAATGCTACTGAAATTATCATCTGTTAGGATGATATCTGAGGCTTCCTTTGCAACATCTGTTCCAGCAATACCCTGGAAAAATTAATTGTGAATAAAATTACCTACTGGAAAGTACAGAGACAGTTAGAATGCAAATCTTCATACTTCTTCAAAGTCCACAGTTACACAGACACTCCCCAGCATAGTAACAGTGACTGCTGAATATATTCTGCATTTTGTATTTGCTAGGAAGTCAGCTAATTTGGCCTATTTTTGAAAGTTAATAAGGGTGCAGAAAAGGGAATTGACAGAGAGCAGTGGAATTCACGTGATGATAGTTTTGAATGTTTTAAATTATCAGCTTAATGACTACTGATCTTCAGAGTTACTTTTATCATTGATGATATTTTATTAATATATATAAACAGAATTGCTAACAAAAATTAGAATTACGTATCTTGATATATAGTCTAGTATATTAATGTCTTCAGAGTCAGAGTACCTTGGAAAGACATCTTTGTATTTAATGATGGATTTTACCAATGCAAAATAGTACTCCACTCTTTTGAAGAATAGAGAGTTCATTTTTCTGTATTGGCACAGGATTCTGCATATAGCCAATAATTACCTTAGACAAAATATTGAAAAAGTATCAAAAGAAGCAATGCCAGTGAATCTAACATAGTAAATTAAAGGATTCTGAAGCAAGATAACTCACTCCCCTCCGATATATTGCTTCACTGCCAAGTAATATCTAAGCAATTTTCTCAAAACTTCATGAATGAAAAACCTCTCATAGTAAATTTATGACGACACAAACATCAATAAATCTGCTCCAGATCATACCATTGCAAAGCCAACATCAGCTTTTTTAAGTGCCGGTCCATCGTTGGTTCCATCACCAGTCACAGCTACAACCTGCCTCTGTTCCACCTGTGTGCTGTCAATAATACCTGCAAAAAATGTGTATCTGTGTGTATACCTACATATATATAAAATAATGAGCAAGATAAAACTTCCCTCTAAAAAACAGCAGGGTCTGGGTAATACAGACTACGTAATACCACACAAGTCTTACAGAGATTAGTAGAGTTGATTTCTAAGGAAAACAACGATGAAAGCAGTGTCATGACTACTATACACTACTAGACATCACTACTAGAATTTACATGGAAAGTTCTGATCCTGCGTCATCAAAACATCAACAGAACTTACACAGATTTCAAAGGGAATGAGATCAGCTCATTATGTTCTTCTGCAAGATTTCTACTACTTAAAGTTATGTGTCACAGTAAACCAGCTCTCTGATTAAACGTCAATGGAAAGGATTTGCTGAAGACCTAAGTTCGTGCTCAAAGCTCTCCTAAACTGGGACTGAACTGTAATATCTGCTTCACTGGGATGCCTTCTGGCAATCAGTTTAACCTAATGATAACAAATGCTATTGATGAATTTTATTTAGCTGAAGCCAAATTAGCAGTTTAACAGACATGTTCAATTCTGCCAAACAATGATTATGAAGATATAATTCTTTAAATTCTGGAACCAAACATTTTAATAAATAGACATAATAAAATAATTTCTACTTTTATTTTGAGATCACTTGAGAAAAGAAAGCACTTTTCACTTGGTGAATCAAGTTTCATGCAGCTAGCCTGCAGGGATGTATTTTCCACTTACGCAGATGGGGAAAGTATGGAAAAATAATAAAGAATTTTTCTAAGGGTACAGAAGAAGCCCTGTTTTTTAATCGGATGGGGATCATTCACCACTCATGTTTTTATTTCCGTGTCAGAGTAGATCTGAATATGAGTCCAGAATACAGGATTGCTGTGTAGGATACAAGAGCACTTCTCCATATTAATAACTTAGGGGGGGAAATGACAAAATTCCTTTTGCTAACACATTTTGCACAAAGTCATAGCCTCTAAAAACAATTATCAAAACCTACCCAGTGTGAAAAGCTTTTATTCTACTCTGGAAAAAAATAACTCATATCAGATAACTAACCAGAAACAGGAAATTGCAGATTACAGAGCAATAGCTGCCTCTTGGCAAGGTTCAGGCTTATCAGGCACCCAGAAGATTGCAATGCAGTGTGGAAGCAAGTTAGTGTCCTGTATTTTTCAGTCGTGTGAAAATCAGAAAAAATACTATTCACTTTCCATTGGCAGTGTGAACTCAGATAAATGGCACATTATTCTGATAAGATCTTATAATTAGAGCTTTAAATTTGTTGGGGTGATTTGCCTTTGGTATTACTAAATAAACAGGAACATCAGCTGCCATTAGTGTTAAAAGCATTTATCTTCAGGGTCTTCCCTTCTTGTTATTAACACAACCTTTTGATGTTAAATTAATAGTTTAAGCTCCTGAAAAAAAATCGTTAAAATCTCTGACACATCATGACATTAACTGCTCGAACAGGTAGACAGAATCCTCTCACACCTGGATTCCAAATGGGAGCACAACTCGATTTCAGTTGCAGAGGCTCTAACAAATGACCTCCTAACAGATACAAATGGTCCTCTAATGTCAATGACTATGCTACCACCTGTGCTGCATCCAGCCATCAGCTAAGTCATAAGGTTAGTAGTCATTCACAAGGTTTTGTAGTCATTTTTATCCCTAAAAGCAAACTAAGCAGCCAGGATAAACCCAACACCCTCCAGAACACAGAACTGCATAATCAGCTGTCATGGAGAAACAGAGATAAAACGGTCTCGGTTACCATCAGCATCTCAGCCATACACCTTAATTACAGTGACCACTGCTAGCGGCACCAGAAATATGTCAATGCACGGCACAACAGTATCTGGAGGGGCTTCAGGGCTAGTCATAGGAAGAGAGATCATCTTTGCAGAACTGTCATTTGTACATTAGACATATTTCTAAAATGGAGCAGTAGTGATCATCTGGGATTCAGAGGATTTATTACAACTATACTTATGCTCCCTGACTTCTGCATGCTCTTTTTAATCTGTTCCTCCTCCCAGCCTTCCTCACTTTTCTGAATGCATGTCTTCTTTCCAGTACTTGCGTCCTTCCTAAACACGCTGGTTTTTGCCTTTTTTTTCCTCTTTCTTTGATATCATTCTGTTAATAGTTGTGATAAGGTTTCAAGTCAAGAATTTTCTTCAGTATCAAGGAATATGTCTGTACAGATTTTACAAACAGTTTAAGGGGACCAAACAGAAGAGGGATGTCTAGGAAACGTTCTCCCTCTGCAATCTTGAGCTGTGGAGAACAACTGCTTCAATGATCAGTGAAAAATTTAAATAAGAGCATGATCTGACAGACTGCCAGTAACAAGAATGCCCATTTCTTTAACAGGAGGGGAATTCCAAATACTCAGCAAAGCTTCGTCCCAAAACATCTTTTGCTGTTTCATTGTCTGTTCCCTCATCTTAAGCTGTTTGGCCACAACTTTGCTCTGTCAAACAGAATTTTATTCAACAGCCACAGGAATACACCTAGAGCACAACATTACAGCGTGTTCCACACACAGATTCCACTGACGCTGCAGGAATTTGGGGAGGAGTCATACAGCTTGCATAAGGCATACGTTTTTCAGAGCAAGCTGCTTGTTTCTGACGAAGGAAAGGAACATATGTAAAACAACTATGTAGAACTATCAAGAGGGGCACTATAGACACAAGCTTCCTATAAAAGGCACCAGCACTGCATACACAGCTCTAAGTGAAATATATCCTGTATCTCTCATCTTCCTCCCATCTAACATAAAGCAAGCATTAAATCAACTCCACTCAGGATAATAGTATAAAGAATATTAACCAACAATGAGTCTTCCATTTCTTTTACAAGGAGATGTCTGTACCCATGGCTCAGATCAAAAACATGAAGTATAGCCTCAGGTTCTCCCTTTACTGCAGAACAAATGCCGCTTTATTTAAACAATTCTTACTTGCATTGTCACCCTTAGAGTCACGCCAGTAAGAAATCATTGGTTCAGGGAGAAAAAAATTCCTAGTTTAGCTATTTCTCTCTGTCTCAACTGATTAACTCAAAACAGGCAGACAGGAAAAACTTTGCTAGGACAGAGCATTTCAAAGACAGACACCAATTCAGGTGTTATTGATGCAGGAAAGCTGATCAACCCCATATGCATAGACATATTTATATTTCTTTGAAAAGCTAAACAAAGACAGATGCAGTAATATATTTCATAGGCATGTTCTGTTCAAATTATTTTTAATACTTCCAAACTTTTTGAAGCTTGTGTTAATCTAACAAGAATTCAGAAACTCTGTCTGAAAGAGAAAATTTAAGTTCACTTTAGTTACATCCTTAAACATGTGCAGGAATAGAGCTTAAAAGTGTCATATATAACATTAGAGAGAGCGTTGGTAATTGTTAAGTGACTAGTGCTCCACAAAGTTCATGGTATTAGAAGAGCAGAGGAGAACGTGGCTAAACACATGGATTTCTGTACTAAGCATGCGCCACCAGTGTGCTTTATATTATAAGACCAAAACACTAAAGCGGAACCTTGAGGGCATCAGTGCCCCCCCAAAGTTACACTTAACACAGACTACAGAGACCAAAATGGTATTTACAGAGTACAAAACTCTAGATTCAAATGCAGTACACCTCCTGCTTCCTTTATATTACGTTTATGTTCTTCGCTTCAGGGAAGAGTTGGTTGAAGCTGACTTCTTACACTGTGGAACAGGTCAACTTTCTCAGCATTTCCTCATATGAATTTGAATAAGAGTAAATACTAAAATTTTCCGTCAAATGGAAATCAAAACCCCTTGCAATTTGCAACATGCTGATATTTAATTTCTTAATTTCAATTAATACACTTTTCTATATTTTTATTATTCTACGTAGTCTCCTGGAATGTCCACATTAATGAGGTCATGAATATAATACCATCCCATGCAATAATATTTGAAATATTTTAGTAATTAAGGGTGATTATTAAAAATATTTTCTTCATTAAAATTCCCTTTCTGCTTGTTAATAAATCAGCCTTACATCAGAACAGAATAGTTGTTTCTAATATCACAGAAAAATAATTCCAGGCTAATTTAAACATAATGGAAAGCACAGCTGCTTTAACTGGTAGACTGAATATTTATTTGATCTTCTCTATACCTTCTGATAAGGTGCTGATGGTATTTCCCATCAGTACTGAACAGTTGCTTCCCACAGTATTTTGAAAACCAATATGACAATACTGAAGTATTTCAGAAATAATATTATAAGGACACATCATTATAAATTCTATGCATTTTTACTTATATTTTGAAACAGCGTAAAAAAATACAAAATAATACCAATGGATGTAATAAAATTTGTAAGAATTGTATTTCAGTTGGACTGACATATCTAACATTTTTGTTTCACTGAAACACTCAGTGATGATAAACCATTTTGACATTTTTTTTTTCAAACTAGCTCTACTTCAAAGCCATATATATTTGAAAGAAACGGTTTGCCCAGCCTGAAATGCTGAACCATGCCTTTCTCTAGTCCCTTAGAAGTAGTAAAAAAGAAAAAAAGCAAAATAAAATGAACCTTTTGCTGGGTGGGATTGTGCTATGTTAAGGAGAAAAAATATTCCCTCCAGCAGCTGTAAGTCATTAAAAATTAAATATAAAAAAAGTTTATTTTGTGATGTATGTTTTTACCCCAGAGCAGATAAAATACATC
>Ga0181612_145075_pt1 | contig 16220 bp, 16 predicted proteins | sample HoacroProtozoa21_FD_119630 | JGI IMG/M metagenome (GOLD analysis project Ga0181612, IMG submission 119630) | Hoatzin crop microbial communities from Cojedes, Venezuel. Combined Assembly of Gp0051906, Gp0051904, Gp0051908
CGCCGATGGTACTGCACGAGAAACGCGGGAGAGTAGGTCGCCGCCGTCTTAAAGTTGGGGTTCCCCGAAGGAAGTTATATTCTTTCGGGGAACTCTTTTTTTGTTTCTGTTTTTCTGTCTTTCCGATTCTAGTTATTCTGGCATCTGTTAATCACTTTTTTATCTTATCCTTCATTTATCAATTCATTCCTTAATTTTTATCATTCCTGCAAAATGCAATAAATCTATAGTTATTTCGTTTTAATATAATGATTTAATATTTAATTATGCATTGGGCTGACCGCATACGCAGAATTAAGGTTGCTTTGATTGTTGTTGCCATTCTCATAGCGTTGGCATCCCTCCTGACTTCCAATATATTGACTCGTGACCTTCAAGATGAAGAAGCGAATAAAATGGAAGTCTGGGCTGAAGCCATGCGCTCTTTAAATATGGCAGATGAGACTACTGACCTTAATCTTGTCCTTAAAGTCATTAATGGTAACAATACCATTCCGGTTGTGGTTTTGGATCGTGATGGTGAAGTGATTACTTATCGAAATCTTAATCGCAATTTCAGTTCTCCTGATTCGATGGAGACTATTAAACGTATGGCAATGAACATGAAATTGCGAAAGCAGGTGATTAAGATTTATCTTGATATGCCTATTGATGACGAAAGTTCTGCCCAAAATGTGAATTTTGGTGACGAATCTGTTGACCAGCAACAAGAAAATGCTGCACCAGATCAATCCTTGAACAGTGACACTAATGTGTTTTCCGTTGTTCCTGTTGTTCATGATGCTAACAGCGACTACATAGAAATATGTTATGCTGATTCATTGATACTCAAACGGTTGGCATATTACCCATACGTTCAGTTGGCTGTCGTTGTGATATTCGTCTTAATAGCTATATTCTCATTGTTTTCTTCTATGAAAGCCGAACAAAATAAAGTTTGGGTGGGTCTGTCAAAGGAAACTGCTCATCAACTGGGCACTCCTATATCATCGTTGGTGGCATGGACGGAGATCTTGAAGGAAAGTTATCCTGATGATGTCCTGCTTCCCGAGATGGAGAAGGATGTCAATCGTCTGGAACTTATAGCAGAACGATTCTCAAAAATAGGTTCGTTGCCTGAACCTAAAGATGAAGATATATGTGTAGTTTTGCGGCGTGTAATTGAATACATGGATCGCCGCACATCTAATAAGGTGAAAATCTCTACTTCTTTTCCCGACCATCCTGTAATTGTCAGTCTGATGCCATCGCTCTTTGAATGGGTTATGGAGAATCTCTGCAAAAACGCAGTTGATGCAATGGGCGGACATGGACATATAGATATCAATCTGGAAGAAACAGACCGTCTTGTGATAATCGACGTGAAAGACACTGGCAAGGGCATATCGAAATCTCATTTCAACTCTGTTTTCAAGCCTGGATTCACCACCAAGAAACGAGGTTGGGGTCTGGGACTCTCGCTTGCTAAACGCATTGTGGAGGAATATCATAAGGGCAGGATTTACGTAAAGAGTTCCGAAATAGGCAAGGGCACTACATTTAGGGTCGAATTGAAAAAATCATGACGGAATAAGTCCATCGCTAATGGGCGATTCAATTGATTTTCCGATGTTTTTTGCACATTATGCTTATTTGCAGTGCCAAAGCATACTGTATGTATGGGCAAATATTGTTAAGATAAGAAATAAAAAGACAAATAATTGCAGAAAGAAATCAGAAAATTCGTAAATTTGCACCTTGAATGGGAAATAAGAATGCATATATAATCAATCTCCTGGAACACAGGTCTTCTCAAAGTACATACGCGTATGATGAAGACAGCAGTTTCTTCCAAGAAATGGATCCAGAGATACTCGACGGCAATGTGCACACTGATGTGACATTGACGGGTGATTCACGTACATATCGCCTTGAAATGCATTCCGTAGGTGTCGTTCATGTGCCGTGCGACCGCTGTTTGGGCGATTTGGCATTGCCGGTCGATACCACCGACAGCATAGTAGTCAAACTTGCCGACGAATATGACGATGAGGGCGACTACATAAGCGTTCCTGAGGATGAAGGCACTATCGATATTTCTCATCTTATTTATGAATATATAGCTCTTAGTCTTCCGATAAAGCAAGTCCACGAACCTGGCATGTGTGACGAAGCAATGATGAAAATCCTAGAGGAACATCTGGCTGACCGAAGCAACCATGAGGAAGACAGCTCCGAGAGCGTCCCTGCTGACAGCCCTTGGAAAGATTTGGAGAAACTTATAAATAACAACGAATAATTAAAAAATAGAGACAAATGGCGCATCCTAAAAGAAGACAGTCGAAGACTAGCACACGTAAGAGAAGAACTCACGACAAAGCCGTTGCTCCAACATTGGCGGTTTGTCCAAACTGCGGTGAATATTATGTTTACCACACAGTATGCCCATCTTGTGGCTATTACAGAGGAAAACTGGCAGTTGTGAAAGACGAAGTTCTATGAAAAAAATAAATGCTGTCATAACCGGTGTAGGTGGATATGTACCGAAGTATATTCTCAACAATGACGAGATGTCTCGCATTGTTGACACCACCGACGAATGGATTATGACTAGAATCGGTGTGCGTGAACGTCATATCCTAAAACCGGATGAAGGCGTCGGCACATCTTATCTGATGATCAAGGCGGTAAAGGAGTTGATTGACAAAACACAGATTGACCCTCAGTCAATCGAGGCTATCATAGCCGCAACGACAACTCCTGATTATCACTTCCCTTCCACAGCGTCATTGATAATTGGCGCATTGGATCTGAAACACACTTTCGGATTCGATATGGAAGCGGCATGCTCAGGTTTCCTTTATGCCATGGAGGTCGGAGCTGGATTGATTGCTACAGGTCGCCATAAGCGCATCGTAGTATGCGGAGGTGACATGTTGTCGTCAATGACCAACTATAAAGACCGCACCACTTGCCCGATATTCGGCGACGGTGCCGGATGCGTGCTCATGGAGGCAACTGAAGAGGACTATGGTGTGATGGACACTTATTTCCTCACCGATGGCAAGGGATACGACACTTTGCACATGGCAGCGGGCGGTTCAGCATGCATGCCTACTCACGAGACAGTTGACAAGGATATGCACTACCTTTATCAGGAAGGACGTCAGGTATTTAAGCACGCTGTGACCGACATGTCAGATGCTGTAGAGGTGATAGCTAAGCGCAACAACCTCACAAAGGATGACATAGCATGGCTCGTGCCTCATCAGGCCAACATACGCATCGAAACAGCTGTTGCAAGACGTCTTGACTTGCCTGAGGAAAAGGTGATGATCAACATCGACCATTTCGCTAACACTAGTGGCGGTACATTGCCGCTGTGCTTGTGGGAGTATGAACCCAAACTGAAACGTGGCGATAATCTGATATTCACAGCATTCGGAGCTGGATATACTTGGGGAGCCGCATACGTGAAATGGGCGTACGACGGAGACAAGTTCAGCAAGTGATACTAATAAGGATATCCAAAAGCGCATCGCCACCATATTGACGGTGCGCTTTTTTCAACCAACAAGATACAAAACGGCCAACATACGCCAAAATGCCAATAATCAAATGTTCAAATCTGGATTCGTAAATATAGTTGGTAATCCCAACGTGGGCAAATCGACGCTCATGAATCTTCTCGTGGGTGAAAAGATATCGATAGCCACATTCAAGGCACAGACCACTCGACATCGCATCATGGGCATCATTAATGATGCCGACAGCCAAATAGTGTTCTCTGATACTCCTGGAGTGTTGAAACCCAATTATAAGTTGCAACGCTCGATGCTGAATTTCTCAGAGAGCGCATTGACCGATGCTGATGTCCTCATTTATGTTACCGACCCTGTTGAGAAAATTGACAAGAACAGCGATTTCCTCGACAAGGTCAACAAGTTAGACGTTCCTGTGCTGGTCCTGGTGAACAAGATTGACTTGACTTCGCAAGACAAGTTGGCTGAATTGGTGGAACAATGGCATGCGCTGTTGCCAAAGGCGGAAATCATACCTATATCGGCGTTGCATAAGTTCAACGTTGACGTAGTGCTGAAACGCATCAAGGAATTGTTGCCGGAAAATCCTCCGTATTTCGACCAGGACCAACTGACCGATAAACCAGCGCGTTTCTTTGTCAGTGAAATCATACGTGAGAAAATCCTGCTGTATTACGACAAGGAAATTCCATATTCGGTGGAAGTTGCGGTTGAAAGGTTTGAAGAACATGAGAAGAGCATCCATATCAATGCCGTGATATATGTGGAACGTGATTCGCAGAAGGGCATTATAATAGGCCATCAAGGAAAAGCCTTGAAAAAAGTGGCTACAGAGGCGCGAAAGTCGCTTGAGAAGTTCTTTGGCAAGTCGATATATCTGGAAACTTTTGTCAAGGTGGATGACAACTGGCGTAATTCTGACCGCGAACTGACAAATTTCGGATACAATCCGGATTAGCGTCAAAACAATCATGCCCTAGAGTGAAGGCAATGAAGATTGAACATCAGAGATTTCTTGTTTAATTAAAGACAACAAAACCAAGCAAACAAAAACAAAGGAACATAAATGGGAAATTTAGTAGCTATAGTGGGACGTCCCAATGTGGGAAAGTCAACATTGTTCAACCGTCTAACCAACACCCGCCATGCCATTGTGAGCGATGAAGCCGGTACTACAAGAGACCGTCAGTACGGCAAATGCGAATGGGGCAAACGCGTGTTCTCTGTGGTTGACACAGGAGGATGGGTGGTCAATTCGGATGACGTGTTCGAGGAGGAAATACGCAAACAGGTGTTGATTGCGATAGAAGAATGTGATGTCATACTCTTCTTGGTTGACATCAAAAATGGCGTGACGCAGTTGGACGAGGACGTGGCCGATATTTTGCGACGTTCAAATGTGCCTACTTTGTTGTGCTGCAACAAAACCGATAGCAATGAATTGCGTTACGATAGTGCCGAATTCTATTCCTTGGGCTTGGGCGAACCGATGTGCATCTCTGCTTTGACTGGCAGTGGCACAGGTGACCTTCTCGACCAGGTATTGGAATTGCTCAAAGACAAGCCATCCGATGTGCTTGAGGAGGACATTCCTCGTATAGCCGTCGTTGGTCGTCCTAATGCAGGAAAATCATCGCTTATCAACGCTTTCCTTAATGATGACCGTAACGTTGTGACCGACATCGCTGGCACAACGCGTGATTCTATTTACACTAAATACGACAAGTTCGGATTCAATTTCTATCTTGTTGACACTGCGGGAATAAGGAAAAAGAATAAGGTGAATGAAAACCTTGAATATTATTCTGTCATGCGTTCGATAAGGGCCATAGAAAATTCCGACGTGTGTGTGCTCTTAATCGACGGAACTAGAGGTATAGAGGGACAGGACATCAATATTTTCCAGATCATCCAGAAAAACCAAAAGGGAATGGTCGTGGTGGTCAACAAATGGGATTTGGTGGAAGACAAAAGCCAGAAAGCCGTTAAATATTTTGAGGATACCATCAGGCAACGTCTTGCTCCATTCACCGACGTGGAGGTGATTTTCGCCTCGGCTCTGACCAAGCAGCGAATCTTCAAGGTACTAGAAAGTGCTATGCGTGCTTACCAAAACCGCAAGTTCCGTGTCACTACTGGCAAACTCAATGAAGTGATGCTGCCGTTGATAGAGGAGACACCGCCGCCATCGCTCAAGGGCAAATACATTAAGATTAAGTATTGCATGCAGTTGCCCAATGTGCAGGTGCCTTCTTTTGTGTTCTATGCCAACCTTCCGCAATATGTGAAGGAACCATACAAACGTTTCCTTGAAAATAAGATTAGGCAGAATTGGACATTCACCGGCACTCCGATAAACATTTACATTCGTCAGAAATGAGAAAAACTATTCATGCCATATTGCTGTTGCTCTGTGCCGTTGCTTTCTTGCCGCAGATGACATCCTGTCGCAAGAAAACCGATATGGGCATGGCTCCGAAAATGGCGCTCGATAGCGCGCTCAGCAAGTTGTATGGAGGTGATATTGACGGGTATATCGAATGCCTCGATTTTGGAAGCAGGATTGACACCCTCACACGTATGCAGGTTGAAAAAATGCTTTACATGGCTGCCAAGACAACTCACTCTAATAAAGGTGATTTCCTGGATTATAAGGTGACAGGGGCGGAGATGAAAGGCGATACAGTGGCATACGTGTTCTATAAGCTTGATTTTGCCAATGATACAGCTGAGGTTTGTTCGGAGAAGATGGTTTATAGAGACGGAAGATGGAGGATAAGGGTCAGAAACTGACCCGCATCCCCCATCTTCGTTTTTTCCAATATTGTTTTCCCTTGGCTCCTTGCTATTTGCCTTCTTCTTCAGCTGCTTCCTTCATTTTTTTCTCTTCTATCAGCTGGAAGTTCTTTGGCCTGAGTATGAAGTTAGAACCGAGATATTTGTCTTTCACCATGTTGTTTGATGCCAGTTCGGGTGGAGTGCCCTTAAACAGTATCCTTCCTTCAAACAGCAAGTAAGCTCTGTCGGTGATGCAAAGTGTCTCTTGCACGTTGTGGTCGGTGATGAGAATGCCTATGTTCTTGTCCTTGAGCTTCCATACTATATACTGGATGTCTTCTACTGCGATAGGGTCAACTCCTGCGAATGGTTCGTCAAGCATGATGAACTTAGGGTCGATGGCAAGGCATCGGGCTATCTCTGTTCTTCTTCTCTCACCGCCCGACAATTGGTTGCCCTTGTTCTTTCTCACTTTCTGAAGACGGAATTCTTCTATTAGGCTTTCCATCTTGTCGCGTTGGTATTCCTTTGATTTTCCAGTCATTTCCAGCACTGTGGCAAGGTTGTCCTCCACGCTCATGGTCCTGAACACTGATGCCTCCTGTGCCAAGTAGCCCACACCGTTCTGAGCCCTTTTATACACGGGATAGTCGGTGATTTCCTTGTCGTTGATGAACACCTGACCACCATTTGGCACTACAAGTCCCGTAGTCATATAAAATGATGTGGTCTTTCCTGCACCGTTAGGTCCCAACAAACCCACGATTTCACCTTGTCGCACATGAAATGACACATCATTGACGACTGTTCTTTTTCCGTAGGTTTTCACAAGATGCCTTGTGTATAGTGTCATCCTGTCTTCTGAATATTCTGGAATGTCGGCATCTCCCGCATTGGTAGTGGCATTTATCTTCAGCGAACCCACCTGTTTTGTTTCCGCCTCTGTCTCGTGGTCCGTGTTGGTCGGAATGCCGGTATTGACGCCCACATTGTTCGTTTCTTGTTCCATATATGTCTGTGTATATTTTCCTTGATTATTGGACATTGATGATTGCTTTATAGTCATCGTGACCTTTAAACGTGACAAAAGTAACAATTGTTTGCCTAATAGTCGTTGGTTGATGCAAAAAAAAGATTCATAAACATGACTTTTCATTCTTATTTCTTAATTTTGCATTGTAAAAACGTGGACTGAGATAATCTCGGACAAGAAACCTTCCAATGTGTTTTGCAACTATGCAATGCTTTCGAGGTTATGAGTATTGAAACACGTCCACAACTGTGCAAGGATTAGGTATGGTAACTGTAAAAGGTTCGCTCACAGAACTAGGAAAATATATAGAGTTGTTGGGTCGTGTCTTCTCACGTCCCGACCGTATGCGTATGTTTGTCAAGGAATATGTCCGCGAGATGTTCCAGTTGGGCTACAATTCCATTGGCATTGTACTCCTTATATCGTTCTTCATCGGTGCTGTGATATGCCTTCAGTTGAAACTCAATATCCAAAGTCCATGGATGCCGAGAATGGTGACGGGCTATACCACGCGTGAAATCATGTTGCTGGAATTCTCGTCGTCAATCATGTGTCTTATCCTTGCTGGTAAGGTGGGCTCGAATGTCGCTTCCGAGATTGGCACTATGCGCATAACGCAGCAGATTGACGCTTTGGAAATAATGGGCGTCAATTCTGCCAATTACCTCATCCTGCCGAAAATCCTTGGATTGATGACTATAATGCCCATACTTGTGACATTCAGCGTTACTGCCGGATTGCTTGGCGCCTACGCCACGACTTTGTCGGGCATAACTGCTGTTTCTGAACTCAATGAGGGTTTCCGCTACGACTTCAATCAATGGTTCTTCTGGTGCGGTATGATAAAAGCTGTGGTTTATGCATTTATCATCACCAGCGTGTCGTCTTACAAAGGATACAACGTGAAAGGCGGTTCGATTGAAGTTGGTGTTGCGAGTACTGATGCTGTTGTCACGAGCAGTGTGATGATATTGTTTGCTGATATATTCCTAACACCATTGCTGACATGATAGAGGTAAGCCATTTGTATAAGTCTTTTGACGGTCGTGAGGTGCTTCACGACATATCTGCTGTCTTTGGTAGCGGCAAGACCAACTTGATAATAGGTCAGAGTGGCAGTGGCAAGACGGTCTTGCTCAACAATATAGTGGGATTGTTGGAGCCCGACAGGGGCGACATATTCTATGACGGCAATGATTTCGGAGCGCTTACAAAACGTCAGAAGGTGAGGCTGCGTCGCAAGATGGGTATGCTGTTCCAGTCGCCGGCGTTGTTCGATTCTATGACATTGCTGGAGAATGTGATGTTCCCGCTTGATATGTTCTCTGATGATAATGCCAAGGAACGTGAAAAACGCGCTCGTATGTGCATCTCGAGGGTGAATCTTGAAGGATCGGAAAATAAACTGCCATCGGAGATGAGTGGAGGAATGCAGAAACGTGCTGCAATAGCCAGGGCCATAGCCCTCAATCCTAAGTATCTTTTCTGCGACGAACCTAACTCGGGCCTTGACCCAAAAACTTCTATCGTGATAGATGAACTCATACATGGCATAACGATGGAATACGACATCACCACCATCGTTAACACCCACGACATGAATTCCGTGATGGGCATAGGCGACAACATTTTGTTCATTTATGAGGGGCATGCAGAATGGCAGGGGTCAAACAAGGAAATCATGAACTCCGACAACAAACGCCTCAATGATTTTATCTTCGCTTCCGACATCTTGCGGAAATTCAAAGAGGCTGAAGATGAACAAAAACAAAAAAACATTGGTTCTAAATAGCATTACATTGACGATAAAATGCTAATTTTGCAGTTGGAACTGACGGATGAGGTGGTTTTCAGTCTATTGGCATGCTTTTTGTTAACAGTAATAACATGGGCAATCCAACCAAATGCCGAATCCTACAGAATAGACAACAAATAAAAAACAATAACAAATAACACTCAAAACTACTGATGAATATAACATTAGAAAGCACTGATAAGGTGAACGGCGTATTGACAGCTGTAGTAGCACCTGAGGACTATAAGGAAAACGTGGCAACTGCCGTGAAGGACTTCAGAAAGAATGCATCAATGCATGGATTCAGAAAAGGAGCTGTACCTGAGGGATTGATAAGAAAGCTCTACGGTAAGGAAATTGTGGCAGAGGTTGTCAACAAGATGCTTCAGGAAGACTTGTATAAATATATCTCTGAAAACAAAGTGAATATGCTCGGCGAACCTATGCCGCTGGAGGGTAACGAGAAAGCAACTTTCGTTGATGGTGACACTTTCACTTTCAAGTTCGACATTGCCATAGCGCCTGAATTTAAGGTTGAGGCAACAAGCAAGGACAAACTGCCTTACTATAACGTCAAGATTAGTGACGATATGGTAGATAAGCAGGTTGAGATGTACCGCCAGCGTGGAGGCTCATACGATAAGGTTGACAGCTATCAGGACAACGACATGGTGAAAGGTACTATCACTGAGGTCGGTGAAGATGGCAAACCCGTAGAAGGTGGTCTGATTGTTGAGGATGTGGTGATGATACCTAAGTATCTCGACGATGAGAACACGAAGATTCTGTTTGAGGGTGCTGCTCCTGAAAGTGAAGTAGTGTTCAACCTCGACAAGGCTTACAATGGCAAGGATTCTAGCATAGCTTCACTGCTTAAGATTGATAAGGAAGAGGTTGCCAACCACAAAGGCGATGTTTGTCTGAAGATATCCGAGATCACACGTTTTGTTCCTGGACCTCTTGACAAGAATCTCTTCGATTCTGTTTATCCTGACGGTTCTGTCAACACTCCAGAAGAGTTCAAGGAGAAAATACGCAGTGCCATACAGAATCAGTTTGACAAGGATTCAGACTATAAGTTCATCCTCGACGCAAGAAAATATTTCGATGAGAAAGTCGGAGATTTGCAATGGCCTGATGAGAAACTGAAGAAATTCTTGAAAGCTAAGTCTGACAAGCCTGAAACAGTTGAAGACAGTTATGACGCTAACATCCGTCAATTGAAATGGCATCTCATCAAAGAGCAACTGGTGGAACAGACCGGCATTAAGATTGCTGACGAAGACGTGAAGAACATGGCAAGGGAAACTACTCGCATGCAGTTCGCGCAGTATGGAATGCTCGACATACCTGAGGAGTATATTGAGAGTTCTGTAAACGAAATGCTGAAAAAGCGTGAAACAGTTGACAACCTTATCGACCGTTGCATAGAAATGAAATTAAGCGACGCTTTGAAGAACGTCGTGAAACTTGATAAGAAGGAAGTCACAGCAGAGGAATTCAACAAGATGTTTGAATAAGCAATATCTGCAAAGGATATAAATTATAATGTGCGGGACCTTCTCTGAAATGGAAGGTCCCGTTCTGTTGTCTTTGCAGGCATTGTGGCCAATCTGTCGTTGTTCGTGTAAAATCAAGAACGGCGATTGCAATTGTCAATGGAAACGGCATTGCCATTGTGGCATTGAAATGCCGTTAATCGTAATCTTGCATGATACCTCGAAATGCATCAAAGAAAAAAAACGAATAAATTTGTTTAAAAAAATGTCGCAAACGACTATATTTTATGTACATTTGTTTTTGGCATAATGTTTGCCATTGATTTAATGGTACAATTTTTGTAGAAAAAACAATAAGTTATAACTTTTAAAACGACATACATCTTTAATTATGACAGACGATTTCAGAAAATTCGCGACAAAGCACGTAGGCATCAACAGCATGGTTCTGGATGATGTAATCAAATTACAAAGCGGTTATCTCAATCCTTATATCCTTGAGGAAAGAATGCTTAACGTCACCCAGCTCGACGTGTTCTCACGTCTTATGATGGACCGTATCATTTTCTTGGGAACTGAGATTAACGACTATACCGCCAACACGCTGCAAGCCCAACTGCTGTATCTCGACTCTGTGGATAACGGCAAGGACATCAGCATTTATATCAATTCTCCTGGTGGCAGTGTGTCTGCAGGACTTGGAATCTATGATACAATGCAGTTTATCAGTAGTGATGTACAGACTATATGCACAGGCATGGCGGCATCCATGGCTGCAGTTCTCCTCGTTGCAGGACAAGAAGGAAAGCGCTGGGCTTTGCCTCATAGCCGCGTGATGATCCACCAGCCTCTGGGAGGCGCGCAAGGACAGGCTTCCGACATAGAAATCGCTGCAAAGGAAATACAAAAATACAAGAAGGAACTCTATACCATAATCTCTGAACATTCACATCAGCCTTACGACAAGGTGTGGGCTGATTCCGATAGGAATTATTGGATGACTGCCGAGGAAGCCAAGGAATACGGAATGATCGACAAGGTGATGAAAAAGATGACTGCTGAGGAAGCCAAGGAATATTGAATGATTGACCCAGGTGATTAAAAGAAAGCAAACAGAGATGGATAACAAGATGAAACGATGCACATTCTGCGGCAGAAGCGAATCGGAAGTGAAACTGCTTATAACCGGTTTGCATGGATGCATTTGTGATGAGTGTGCTGTGCAGGCAAATGAAATAGTCATGGAAAATACCAAGGCTACATCCTCTCCATTCCATCTTGAGAAACTTCCTAAACCGAAGGAAATCAAGGAATATCTCGACCAATATGTCATAGGACAGGATGATGCCAAACGTACATTGTCGGTGGCTGTTTACAATCATTATAAGCGTCTTCAGCATCTGGGAACTGACGATGATGTGGAACTGGAAAAGTCGAATATCATCATGGTCGGCAGCACAGGAACCGGTAAGACGCTCCTGGCACGTACTATTGCCAAGTTATTGCTTGTGCCGTTCACTATAGTGGATGCAACTGTGCTAACCGAGGCAGGATACGTGGGCGAAGACGTGGAGAGCATATTGTCACGACTACTGCAAGAGACTGACTATGATCCTCGTAAGGCGGAACGCGGTATTGTGTTCATTGATGAGATTGACAAAATAGCCCGCAAGAGTGACAATCCTTCCATAACACGCGACGTGAGCGGAGAGGGCGTGCAGCAGGCTCTGCTCAAACTGCTTGAGGGCTCGGTGATAAATGTTCCTCCATACGGCGGACGCAAGCATCCAGAACAGAAATTCATTCAGGTTGACACTAAGAACATTCTGTTTATCTGTGGCGGTGCATTCGATGGCATCGAGCGCAAGATTGGGCAAAGGCTTAACACACGTGTCGTAGGTTATAGCGCATCGCTGGAAACCAATACAATCGACAGAAACAACCTCATGAAGTATATTGCTCCTATGGACCTGAAGTCCTATGGACTTATACCGGAAATCGTGGGACGTCTTCCTGTGCTCACTCATCTCGACCCGCTTGACGGCAAGGCTTTGAGGCGAATACTCACAGAACCTAAGAATTCTGTAATCCGTCAGTATGTCAGACTGTTTGAACTCGATGGTGTCAAATTGACATTCAAGGAGGATGCGCTTGATTACATAGTAGAAAAGGCTGTCGAATACAAATTGGGTGCACGTGGTCTCCGGTCGCTTGTTGAGGCTGTGATGACTGACCCTATGTTTGAGATACCTTCAAAGAGGGTGAAAAAATTCGACGTTACGCTTGATTTCACTAAAAAGCAGATTGAAAAAGCCAATCTCGATGCGGTTAGGGTGAAGTCGGAATAATTATAATGCAAAAGCGGTGTGACAATCGGGTCATGCCGCTTTTATGTTGATGTGCAACCTAAGTTTATCTGAATAACATATACGACTCTTTTCAGATTGTTGTATTGCTTGTCTCTGCATTTGCTCTGTTTGTGTCTTGCTCTCCAACACTTCACTCTCCCCTCTAACCATGGGAATATAATAGTCGGCTTGTATGAGAAACACGCCATTTTATGAATTATGGTCAATAAAAACACAGTCAAAGTAAAAAATATTAAGTCTAAACTTGCAACTAAGCCAAAAAAACAGTATATTTGTTAGTCGAACATTAATAGCTGCCATGAATAGCAAAGCAACATTACTCGAATCCTTGAAATATTATTTCGGTTTCGATTCTTTTAAGGGTGATCAGGAAGCCATAATAACCAACCTCATGAATGGCAATAACACGTTTGTGCTTATGCCTACAGGAGGCGGAAAATCGTTGTGTTATCAGTTGCCTGCATTGCTGATGGAAGGAACAGCCATTGTGATTTCGCCTCTAATAGCTTTGATGAAAAACCAGGTGGACGCAATTCAGGCTTTCAGTGAGGATGAGGCTGTGGCGCATTTTCTCAATTCTTCTCTCAGCAGGGCAAGCATCGAGGCTGTGAAAGATGACGTGAGGGCAGGAAAAACAAAATTGCTCTATGTGGCGCCAGAATCGCTGACTAAAGAAGAAAACGTTGCTTTCCTCAAAGGCGTGAAAATCTCTTTCTATGCCATCGACGAGGCTCATTGCATATCGGAGTGGGGACATGACTTCCGTCCGGAATACCGCAGAATAAGACCGATAATCGACAAGATAGGCAATGCGCCTGTAATAGCTTTGACAGCTACCGCTACCGATAAGGTGAGAACGGATATCAAGAAAAGTCTGGGAATCACAGATGCAGCTGAATACAAGTCTTCATTCAATCGCCCCAACCTCTATTATGAAGTAAGGCCCAAAACAAAGGACGTTGACAGGGAAATAATCAAATTCATAAAAAACAACAGCGGGAAAAGTGGCATAATCTATTGCCTCAGCCGTAAGAACGTTGAGGACCTCGCCACTGTGCTGAAAGCCAACAATATAAAGGCGGCTGCATATCATGCAGGTATGGATGCCGCTACACGTTCTGCAACCCAGGATGATTTCATCATGGAGAACATCGACGTCATCGTTGCCACTATAGCATTTGGCATGGGTATTGACAAACCTGATGTGCGTTTCGTCATACATTATGATATACCAAAGAGCCTGGAGGGATATTATCAGGAGACAGGACGTGCCGGACGAGATGGCGGTGAGGGAAGATGCATCGCATTCTATGCAAAGAAAGACTTGCAGAAACTTGAGAAGTTCATGGAGGGCAAACCTGTGGCGGAACAAGACATAGGACGCCAACTCTTGCAGGAGACGCAGGCGTATTGTGAGTCGTCGGTGTGCAGGAGAAAATTGTTGCTCTATTACTTCGGTGAGAAATATGAGAACGATAATTGCGGCAACTGCGACAACTGTCTGCATCCTAAAAAACAAAAGGAAGCAACAGAGCAATTGCAATTGGCGCTGAAAACAGTGCAGGATGTGAAGGAAAACTTCAAGTCGGAACACATAATAGATATTTTAAGGGGCAACGAAACGGAAGCAGTGCTCGACTATAAGCATGAGGCTTTGCCTGAATTCGGTGAGGGAGCTGATGTGGAGGCAAAAGACTGGAATGCCATAATCCGGCAGGGAATGATTGAAGGATTCATGCATAAGGACGTGGAAAACTATGGTCTTCTCAAACTCACTAAGGAAGGACGAAAATTCATCAAGAAACCTCAACCGTTCTTTATGGTGGAGGACAATGACTTCGATGAGAACGCATATAATCCGGAGGCGCAAGGAGGAACATCTGTCACCGACCCCGAACTCTACAAGATGCTGCTTGATTTGCGTAAGCAGATAGCAAGGAAAAAAGGAATACCGCCATACGTGATTTTTATGGACTCTTCAATAGAGGCCATGGCATCACTCTATCCCATTACTACTGAGGAACTCCAGAATATACCAGGAGTAGGCGTTGGCAAGGCAAGAAGATATGGAACAGAGTTCTTGAAACTAATACAAAAACATTGCGAGACCAACGAAATTGAACGGCCCACCGACATCAGGATACGTACTGTTGCCAACAAATCGAAACTCAAGGTGTCGATTATACAAGCCATCGACCGCAAGGTGTCGCTCTATGATATTGCGAAGGTGAATGGACTTGACTTCGATGAACTGCTCACCGAGATTGAATCGATAGTTTATAGTGGTACAAAAATCAATATCGATTATTTCCTTGAGGACGAAGTGGATGAGGACAAGGTTGACGATATCTACGACTATTTCATGGAGAGTGAGACCCCCGATCTCGACACTGCTGTTGAGAATCTCGACGAGGACTACCAAGAAGAGGAAATAAGGCTCGTGAGAATAAAATTCTTGTCGGAAATGGGCAACTGATACGTGAAATGTATCCGAACAGTCATTTTTTTCATTTGGCATAACAAGAAAACCGAAAAAAAAGCGTACTTTTGCGTGCAATAAAAAATAACATTAAAAATCATGTCATCATTTATTGCGGATAAAATCGTCATGGACGGACTTACCTTTGACGATGTGCTTCTCATACCGGCTTATTCCGAGGTGTTGCCAAGAGAAGTAGTATTGAACACCAGATTCTCACGTAACATTGAACTGCAGATTCCTTTCGCCACAGCTGCAATGGACACTGTGACCGAAGCCACTATGGCAATTGCCATCGCACGCGAGGGTGGTATAGGTGTGATTCACAAAAACATGTCAATCGAAGAACAGGCCCGTCAGGTGGCAATTGTGAAAAGAGCTGAAAACGGTATGATTTATGACCCCATAACAATCAAGCGCGGCTCTACTGTAGGCGATGCGCTGGGACTTATGGCTGAATATCATATCGGAGGCATACCTGTGGTTGACGACAATGGTCTTCTCGTTGGTATAGTCACTAACAGGGACTTGCGCTTCCAGGAGGATTTGAATGTGAAAATCGATGAGGTTATGACTACTGAGAATCTCGTTGTGACACATCAGCAGACCGATTTGGAATCGGCAGCGAAAATCCTGATGAAGCATAAGATTGAAAAACTGCCGGTGGTTGATGACAATAATAAGCTTATAGGTTTGATTACTTATAAGGATATTACGAAAGCTAAAGACAAGCCCATGGCTTGCAA
>Ga0181612_181346_pt1 | contig 16218 bp, 11 predicted proteins | sample HoacroProtozoa21_FD_119630 | JGI IMG/M metagenome (GOLD analysis project Ga0181612, IMG submission 119630) | Hoatzin crop microbial communities from Cojedes, Venezuel. Combined Assembly of Gp0051906, Gp0051904, Gp0051908
AAAAAAGAAAAAAGAAAAAAGGCTTTGAGCTGTTCTTCAAAGGCTGTCTGATTTGCTTTGAATAATATAAAATGATGATGGAGGGAAAAAAGAGAATATTAAACTCAAGGCTGTAAAAGCTCTGTGCTCAGCTTCAGCCACTGAAAAAGATCCACATACACTTTTCATAAAACAACCACCATGATCCCTTCTTTTCTCCATAACATCTGGGGTATCAGCGGCAATGCAGAGCTGGGTCCAAACATGGCACCAATAACAAAAGCCAGGGTGCTTCTTCCTAGGAGATGTTTCCCCTCCCTGTTACATCCAAGTGCCCCACGCCTTGCTGTGGGTTTCTCCACTAGCCTTCCCAGCGTGGACCCTTCCTGGGGCAGAGCTCCCAGAGATGGGAGGCCAGCTGCAGAGAAAAGGGAAAGAAGACAGACAGAAAGAAGGGGAAAATGAACAAAAAAGTATTTTCTTCTGCAATCCCCTGAGAAAATTAGTGCGAAGCAGGAAGGAGCTGATTGCTGTCAAGGCCTGGCAGAGCCCAGATAGCTGGCTGCAGTCCCCAGGCACAAATGTGATAATAGCCAACAAGCTAAAATCATTAACAGTAACGATTGCCTCTGAAAAGACCCCAACACCTAGGAGAGAAAACCAGTGACAGGAGAGGAAGAAAAAAAAATAAAAAGGGAAGGGAACAACTGTAATTTCCTCTTACCATTTCTGCACTGTTTTCCATAACCCCTGATCCCAATAAATACTGCCTCATCCAGTTATGGCTCAGTCCGGATTTCCCCTGCTGGACTCCTATGAGCATTTTTTCTCACTTTGTTTTCTGGTGGGAAAGCAGAGGAAATGAAAAGTGAGGGAGGAGAGGTAAATATTTGGTGAAAATAACTATCACCTTTAGCTAGGTCTTAAGGATGCTGGATAAAGCCCTGAGCAACCTGGTCCAACCTCACAGCTGATCCTGCTTTTAGCAGGAGGTTGGACTAGGCACCTCCTGAGGCCACTCCTGACCTGAATTGTCCTGTGATGCAGATCAGATGCTGATGCCTCTCCTCTCGGGTAGCTCCCTGAGTCACATAGCCAGCTTCACCACCCTTGCTCAGCCAGGGCACCTCTGTCCACTCCAACATCTTGATGCTCATGGGAATGGCTCTTTCCTACTGAGGAATTCTTCTGTGACAACCAAAATTGGGAAGGAGGCCACGTGTATGCTCCTCCCGCTCTGTGTCAAAATGAAATGTCCTCAGATTAGCCCCTTATTTGCATAGTCCTCTTACGTCTTTAGCAATTCATGTACCAGTTTGAAAAAGCTCACAAAATTTTGTCTTCCTTCTCAACTCCTCACCCAGTCCAGGCCTCCTCTTTTGTCATTCTTCTCTCAAAGCCAACTCCATGTAAGCAGTCTTTGGTCAATCAAGTGCTTTTAAGAAGATAAGAAAATAACATTAGCTTTTAAAAGCAAAACCAACAGATCTTGGCTCCAGTTTAATTTGTGAGAACGTTTATCTGGCACGGTGGTATGGGATTTCATGCTTTATCTTGGTACAGTCCCATGTACCAAGTGGCTGTATCCCATCCAGGAGTAGATGTGCCTGATGATGGGAAGAGACAAAATTATGAGGCTTCTCCTAAAGCATATGCCCCAGAGCACACTCTGCCCAAGGCAGTGCTAATATTAGGAGAAGGGGAGTACATTCACCCTAAAAATCCCCAGTACAGCTTTCCAGCATAATGCAAGGCTATGTTTACTATGTTTTTTGGACACATTTGCCTTTTTGCAAACAACAATTATATGCAAAGCCATGGCCGACATTCAGGAAAGAGCAATGAAGTGGAGCACCAGGAGATTTTTGCACTAGCCAGTGAGCCTATTGCTAAGCTGCTTTGTGCAGAAGTTGTAGAAATCACATCCCACTCTGATCCTCACCTTCTTGGGGAGCTGGCGGGGAGGACTGGGTTCCCTTCCAAAGATTGTCAGGGCTCAGTAAAGCATTTAGCAAAGCTACATTGAACCTGTTTGGATGCAGTTGGACTTTGTAAAATGGGGAACCCTTCTTCCAAAATTAATTCCTGGCTTTGGATTTGCCTGATGTAAAGAGTTTAATTTTCCAGCTCAGAAAACTCTGTGCTGCTCCTTTAATGAAGGGATAGGAACGGTTCCCGTTCTCCCTGCCCAGGACCAGCAAAAACACCAGTTCCGAGGCTGTTCCTGGGAGTTTTCCTCCTGCAGCTTGTCTGCCCCATAGAACATCTCCAAGTGTCCTTCAAACACGGCTCAGTCTTGTGCTAGGAGAACATTGTACCGGTAGCAACAGAAACAACTGAGAGGCCACATGATCTGGTAACAGGGGAAATCGGCAATGACCAGCGGGATTTGTCCTAGTTCCTGCACAACCTGCTAAACAACCTTCAACACATCACATAACTCTCGATGACATCCGTCCTTAGCCACCCTAGCCCCTCACAGAACTTGTCAATGCAACACACTGCTCAGGGCTTTCAGAGAGCCTGCCAGCCCCCACAACCCACATGGCTCTCCAGTCGCCTTGATGCACCCCACCTCCGTTGCCCTAGCTCTCCAAATGACCACAAAGGCCCAGACCTGCTCTTGGCATTTTCTGGGGGCTCCACAAAGGGCTTGGGCAGCTCTTCTGCAATGCGCCCCATCTGGTGTCTTACACCGGCTTCTGGACTATTGACCAGCAGTCATGCAAGTGGGTTTTGAAGGGGTATAGTGCTTTGTGTAATCTGTCCTTCCCCGGCTGGACTTTACATGGAGATCCCAAAGGCCCACAGGCAGATTCATTACATAGGTGAAGCTTGAGCTCCAAGCCGCAGGATGTTCCTCAGATTCCTCACATGTACTTGAACTCATGAACTTAACAGCCCTGTTTGGAGATTAGGAAAATCCTACATGAATATGCATTGGTACGAGGCTGGAAGTAACATGAGCTTCTCCTGCCCTCACTACGCTCTGAACCACTCTGTCCCAGAAAAGTGAGTTGGCTAGTTCTCCTCTTAAAAATAAGTGTCCATGGACACTTTACAGATTGTATCCAAGATGTTGAGACTCAATCATGTCAGATCCCCAGCCTGAACAAAACAGAAAGGGGGAAAGGAAAATATAAAAGTGAACAGAAAACTTCTTGTATCTTGAAATCGGAACCAAAAGGTAGAGAAATCCTACACCACCAACTCCATTCAGAAATCTTGGTGAGGTTTCAGACATCAGACTTCACAGCCAAGTAACTGATGGCAGACACAAGAGTAAGAAATTGTCAGAAGTGTATATAGTGCACCCACCACCTTTATTTCTAATTAGCTAAATGAGTCTGAGTCTTCACTCAAAAGTAAACTTTTCTCAATGTTCAAAAAAGCTTATTAAACTAAAAAAAAAAAAAAAAAAAAGAATTAACAAACAAGCAACCCCAGTCAAAGTGATATGGGACAAAACTTGGTCAGCATGGCAAACATTTTGGGGCTATTGTCTCCAGTTTATCCACTCTGTTGACATTTCCCATCTTTGATGAAAGACCTGCAGTTTTGATCTTTTAAGAGTACGTGTGGGCATTTGCTCAACCTGTGAAAGCTCCACAGCATCTACTGTGGCTCTGTATAGACCAAGATTAATTGTCCCATTTTTTAGAGCATCATGCTTCTTATACACCTTCTATCCCCTCACATAACAGCTGGGAAGTGAGATATTCCCAGTACAATCGCACCCAGTCTCAAACCTCTGGGCTTGTCTACACTAGGTCCTTCAGTCTGAGTTAAATAATGTATAACGTAAAATGGATTAGTCAAACCACACCAGCAGCTCCTCAGACAGCTTCATTTGATGTCAAAGAGGTCTCTCATCTCTTTCAGTTAATTCAAGGGATCTTACTTCAACTTATCTTAATTCTGAGTGTTGAAACAGGGTCCTGATGCAGTTTAATTAATCCCCTTTAAAAGCGAATTTGAGTTAATTCTCCCAGGGGTCTCAAAGTAGACAAGTGCCCAGACGTCACTACATGGCTTAATGTTTAGCATGAGATGAAATTCTTTCAAGGTGAGCTACTAAACCCTATCTGAAGATTTCATTTTCCCTATTGCTGGATGTTGGAGGAAATGTTTTAATTCAAAAAGCAATTATGGGCTATACTGTCATGCTTCTGGTTTGATCTTAAGCTTGATGATGAAGTGGAAAGGTCACAGTGGTAGGATGATATTCTCAGCTGCCCTGTAAGTTTACAGTTCTAACAAACACTGAAAAATCTTTGAAGTGTGATTATAAAACCAAAACCAAGACCTTCAATGTATTAGTATTTTTCTAAATCACACATTTTTTTCATATTTGTGGTTGGCAATATAACATACAATAGCATCTGCAAAACACTAAGTACTCGTTGAATAGACCAAATGCTTAGGAAGGGAGCCAGGAAAATGTTCACAGCAAAATTTACCAGCCCTTACATTTAATTACAAATCCTGAACTAAAACTGCATTCAATGAAAATTTCATTATGGTGGGTACAGTAGAGATAGGCCTGAGCCAAAAGGTAGCAAAGGGGCAAATCCAGAACTTAGGAGCCTGGACGTTGCTCTAAACTTCACAACTGTGTAACCAGACTGAAAAACCTGCACCTGAGCACAGCTCAGTTTGAAGAGCTCAAAATCTCTGCCAGTCCTGAAGCTCCTTGGTTGAATAAACCTAACTCGCTTTTGCCTGAAGTGGGACCATAGTATGAGAAAGTCAGATGAGACTCATCAGCTTTGGCTGCATTTCACATCATCTCTCTGCTTTCCAAAAGAATCATTTAAACAGCAAAAACTATTCTCTCACTCAAATTCACGATACACCTCACCAATTAGTCATGTCGGTTGACACGGCTCCATATATGGAGCTGCTGCATATATGGACTCACCTCTAACTTTGATGGGAAAAGTGTTACTTTTTTGTATGCCTGGTGAAAGCAAACAGGCATCCCAGCCTTGCCTGTGTTTAGTCACCAAAGGTGGCCAAAGAGCATTTTCAGAGCTGAGGGACCCACTGCAAACCCAGGCACACTGCCTGCACCACCCCTCCCTCCCACAGGTGCCACCACCAGCTCCAAGGGGGATTGCCAAGGCCACTGCAAATTTGAAATTCAGCAACATCACATGCACAGAGTAGGCAGACAAATGCGATCTGGAACATACCACAAATGCACACAGACAAACATTTTTGAACCTGTCCTTGCCAACAAAAATCTGGTTTTCCTGGTACTTTCTTTTTCTATTTCTCCAGTACCTGTCCACCTCCCACCCACTGGCCAAATCCACTACATTTCCAGTGATTTTAAGGAGAAGAGTCTTATTTCCTTTTTTTTTTTTTTTAATTTCTCCCTCTACCAGATCTCATGATCTCATGGGGGTTTGGCTGCCCAGTACCTCTGTTGAGGGAAATTAAAACAAGGAAACGAAAAATCAGAGGCAAACCACTTTGTCCATGGCAGCTGGTGAGCCTCAGCTGTAGATAACACCAGGCACTGGGTCACGTGCAGTCCTGTTGTGTAGAAATTGCCTAGCAGAATAGATGGTCTTGTAGCTCTGCAAGACTGTCTACATTTATTAAGTGAAATCACTGCCTATTTTCTGCAGCTTTAAAAGTGAGCTAGGGTACAATATATTTACTGATCACTACTAAACACACCTGGACCTTCCTCCAGCTCCCCCTCTCCTGTTTATTCAAGCAGAGCCCAGAGTGCACGGTGTCACCTGTACCCCCAATATAGGTTATCCCCTGTCTATGGAGCAGGGGACCCAAAACTGCTGCCCAGACCTCTGTGGTTCACCTCTCAGCAGTGATGGACTTCCACAGATCAAGGAGTTACAAGGCAGGAGAGGGAAAGATGAGCTGGTGATGGGACCACTGGGCAGGGAGGACACATCTACAGGAGCTGGCAAGGAGAAGGCAATGGGTATTACAACCCTGAGATTAAAAGGAAAAGCACAAATGAGGAGGAACTAATGGAGAGGCTGATGGAGGTATCTCCACAGCTTTCCCTGGGCTGAGTATCAGAAACAAGAGCAGGACTGAGCCAGTAGCAGAAAGAGACGCCAGAAAGGGCACTCAGCATTGCATAGGGTGGAGGGGACACAGCAGAGAAGCCCAGATCCAGGCACAGCTCATAAGCCCTGGTTAGCCCAGCAGTGACTCCTGCTTTGTTGCTGCTCCCTGACACCCTGGGGACCCACGGCAGAGAAACGAGCCCCTGGATTTATCCCCCTTTCTCCAATTAGCCTCCTTCCCCCTCCTCCTCTCCCTCCGCCCCGCCGGAATCAATCCTCATCCTGGCATTTTAAAGGGCAATGTACACGTTTTATGGCCGTCCGCTATAAAACCATTCTACATGATAACACATCCAGCCCTTTATTAGGGACGTTTGGCAAGTTTATTGGCCAGACATTTTTCTGTGCTGACAGATGAGGTCCTGCCATCACTTCTGTGAGCACGTGAGGCCCTCTCCCGTCCCCTCCTCCCCTCTCCTGAGCCTTCCACCCCCATGGTGCTGGCAGCCCAATGCCACGCTCCACGCACCGCCAGCCCCAGCCCCGGGCAGCTGAAGTCCTCTGGTGTCCTACATCTCACCCGCAGCCAGGTGAGTGGCAGCAATAGGGCCACCCCCATCCCCCAGAGAAACAGTAGTATTTAATTACCCTCTGTTGCCACCACATCCACCAAAGACCCGTTAAGTCTTCAGAGTCAGGGAAATGCTCTAGTCTCCAAGCACGGGCTTCCTGGGGCAGATTTTCACATCATGGCAGGGTGGCTCTGGCTCAGCTCCTCACTTCTCTACAGCACGGCTGTGCACTGGGGAGCTGGAAGGCTTTCAGGTATCTCAGGGGTAATCACTAATAGATACTAGGGAACCAACTGGTCTTGACCATTTTGGGCACTGTGATGCTTTGCCACACTCAGACCCGATCCCAAGATCACCACCAACATGAAACCCTGTTCCAGCAGCCCTCTGTGAGAGATGAAACACGCTGGGACACAAGAGCTCAGCAGATGTTTTCACAGTACTGAGGGGCTCTGCTTTCCAAGAAAGCCACAACCGTGCTGCCAAAGCGGATTTGTCTCAGACCTTGGACGCTGGCGTCGCCAAGGCTGTCTATGAGCCCAGCTCCTCCTCCACCCTCCTATAAGGGCCCCTGTGAAGACAGGAGAACGTGACGCAGAGCCAGCTGTTTTGTCATCTTGCATTCACTGCAGTCCACGTGCGCAACGGCGAGCGGCAGGGCCTACAGAAGTGTAATGAGGGGTCAAGGAGTAACAACAGAGACCAAAATTTATCTAAGTGCTCACCTGGTGCCTCCTCGCTGCACTTCCAGGGCGCTGGTGGCAGCTGAGGTGTCTGCTCCCCATGCATCATCACAGCCAGGGAGGACGAGGTCCCTGGGAAAGGGCTGTGGCAGCTGCCCGAGGTCGGGTAGGGGAGGGTGACCCGGGGCTGGGAGCAAAGCCCCAGCTCAGGTCTCACTCCAGCGAGGTGGCAGTTGGGCAGCTGCCCTCCCGGGTCACGGCAGACAGCCCGTGTCATCTCTCAGGTGTTTCCATTGCACGCTGCACAATAAAACGGAGGCGAATACAAGGCTGCGTTGACTCCCACCCTGCAAGGGGCTTTCTGCCAAGCTATCAGTTTCGCTCGCTGATCTTGACCCTCTGTCACCTGTTTAACTCTCGGCCGTGGCAGCGGGAGCCACGGTGGGCTCCCTGCACGTGCCAGCCCCTGCCCGCTGTTGGTTCACATGTCACATTCCCAGGCTGTGTTATTCTTAAGTACTGTAAATCTCTCACTATTATTCTCCCACTTGATATAGTGAGCTGTGTCATTGTGAAAGGAAATACATAACAGTATATTAAAGAAATCATGGATCTCCTCATTCATGTTTAAAACAAATTTATTACAATGTAAGAAACCCTGAATAGCATGAATTTATTATAATGATTTAAGGCTCCTGGCACTTGAGTTAAAAATGTCTCTCGATAAATAACTTTCCCTTGAAAACACAGCAAATTAATATAGTTTACCATTTCCAAAGTTATATAAATCCAAGAGGCTTAAATCAACAGTATGCTGGATAAGATTACTGTTGCTCAGCCAGATGCTGGTATCGCAGCTCAGAAGGATGGAAAAAGCAGTAAAAAATGGATGACTTTTTTTTTTTTGGTCACCTTTCTCTCCCTTCCACCACCCTAGGCTATGTCTGTTCTATGAAAGTCAGACTAATGTGAAATGGATGAAAGCAGCTGTGGCCTTTGCACACAGGTATCATTAAAAAAGAGCGGCTACTCCACCATCAGACTCCACAATCGCCGCGCTGATATTTCCCCAAAGTGCCTCTAACACGCACAGCCCGGTTGCTTTTGGTAGCGGCGTTTTAATTTGACTGCAGACCCAGGAACCGAGATGTCTCCAGCTTGACCGCCTCCAACTTCGCTGCGGTCTCTCAAGTCCGGAGCAAACCCAGGGCTCTCTGCTCCACGGCGCTGGGAAGCGTGCGACACAGTTGTGATCTCAGCCAAGGTTTTAAATAACCCTCACCGTAAGGCTGCCGTGTAATTGTTCAGACGGGCCAGCATGCCACCTCCCCTCTTCTCAGGGGTCTCCAGCTCTGAAAAAACAGCAAAGGCTGCTCGTGTTCGGTCGGGTATGTGTAAAAACACGTATTTCGTGGGTTTGTGCAAAACTCTAGAGGAACCACCGGCACAACAAGCCCGCACACACAAACACGCACCCACAGCGGGGCGCGGGGACCCTCATGGGCGAGCCGTGCCACGCCAAGGGGAGCGCCTGCCTGTCCCCAGGGCCAGGTCCCGCTGCGTAGGGGCAGCAGGGAGGGAAGGGAAACCCCACACGTGGCCGCAGCCATCGGTGGGACCGGCAGGGATTTGGCGGGCACAGAGCTTGCCCCAAGAGCCGCCCGTGGAGCTCAGCTGCTCTCGGGGACAACAGCCTGCGCACATCTGCGCGGACTAGGAAGCAGTCCGCAGCGTGCACGGCTGGGTGCCACCAGCTCCCACCTGGCACAGAAAAAGGCTCACGCTTCCTCCCTCCGCACGGAGCTTGCCACCTGACAGGCCACCGTGCAGGCAGCAAGAAGGGCTCATCATCGCCGGATGAGCAATCTGGGAGCCCTTCCCATTCAGCCCTGCTCTCAGCAAGGTCTTCAATGGCTTTTTATTTTATGAAGGTCTAATTTTTTTTTTCCTTTGCTGTCAATGTGTCAATTTTTTTCCACAATATGGCTGATGACTTTTTTTAAACAAAGTACAGTGCCGGTGACATTCTGACAGTGTCAGTACAGCCAGAGTACACCCACCTGAGCTTTTCAACATGGCAAGCTAGGGCTGTTAAGAGTCAGACTGACAGCCTTGCTAGATTCGGGTCCTCTGTACAGCAGACAACGAGAAGTTATTAGATACAGACAAGGCTTTCAGGTCACCCAGTCCATCTCCCACCCCACCTTTTAATTGTCTCTCTCACCCGAGCTATAAATATGTGCCTCTTCTCATCTTGTTTCCTCATTATGTCAATTCTAGCAGTCCCTGATCATTTTTATTACTCCTCACTGAAATCCGTCCAATCTGCCAGTAAACTCTCTGGTAATGAGATCCCTGTGCTGAAGGCACTAGTGCAAATAGAGGGGCGCCAGACCACTGACAAGCAGCCATTTCCTCTGCAATTTGGAGATGTCATCGCCTCCTCACCCGCAGCTCAAAAGTCTTCTCGTCTGTTTTTGTTGCTATCAGATATCATCGCCTCACGCTTTGTTCACTCTTCCCCCTCTGAGGGTTTCTGCTGTCTGCATCTCCCCCATCCCATCATGCATGTGTCTTTCAGATTATTTTCAAGGCGGCTGAGTTCACAGATGCTGCACCCCCAGGTTCATTCTCCCTCCCAAACAGAATCCTGCAATCTTTTTTCTTCTGCTTAGTGTTTCTGCTTCACATTATTTCTTCCTCCTCAACTCTTCTAAATTAAGCAGGGTCTCCTGGTTTCACTCACAGACTTTCTGCTCCCAAGAAACAGAGCCACGATCTGAAGCACAGTGAGACAAGGTACCCAGGCCAACACCTCCAACCAAGGCTCCTGAAAGTGTCAAAAGGGAAATCTTGTGCAGATGAGGCCCCCCTGTCATCATTCACAGCAGCAGCACTTGCTCTAGTGTAAACCCTTCAAGACGCATAAATGCTGGCCATAGCTCAAAAACAGGCCCCTCAGATCATACAGGGGCTGGAGAATAGACATGAGGACACAAGGCATAAAGGACCTGACCTCCTAGCACAGAAGACTGAACCAGAAGTTGATCACCGCGTGGCAGGTATTCACTGTCTTGACTACAGGGGAACTTTGCAATCTTGCTCCTGAAGGCACAACCAAGTCCACCAGGTGGAAATTAGACAAACTCAACCTCAAAACAAGGTAGTTTCATAGCGGCAAGGATAATTCAACCCTGGAAGATTTTGAAAAGGTTCTTTTAAAATTTCAATGCAAATTCCTTGTGGTCAACTCTAGCTTGAGAAAGAACCAGCTTTTGTGTCTGTGAATTCATCTTGTCCTTTGCTTCCTTACCAGGTCTAGCAGAGGAGAGGAGTTCCCACATTGTCCTTAATGCTCACAGCACTCCACACTCTGTGTTTGGACAGCAGCTTTAATCAAATCCACACTTCAAGGTTTTAAGGTAGCTGCCACTAAGCAACCAGGAAGGATAACTTTTTCCGATTTTTCACTTTCCTCCCGCCTGCAGACAGCAGACCAGAAAGAATGAGCTTACATTGTAAGGCTTGTTACTGAATGCTATGATTGAATGAAGTGGTTTTCTCACATGCTCAGAATGACTCCTGAATTAAGGAAACTAGGAGTTTATGGCTCTTACTGCAGCTTGTGGATGAGTTTGTCTGCTGGGACCTTCTGGGCATCTCTCACCTCATGTATGTCAGGGTCTCACCCGTCAGTGACATCTGAGTTTCTCCAGCTTAGTCCCCCAATGCCTGAAATGACCCCTTCAAGCCTCAAAATATATGAAAGTCTGAAAGCTGTTAGATGGGAGTGACTAGCCGACATGCTTCTGCTCCAGCAGCTCCAACAGCTTACAGCTGCATGTTGATGTACTAGGCATTCATTGCTGGTGGATAAACTCAGCGCCTTCTGCTGTGGGCATCAACATAAGTCACAGCCCCTCTGAGACGTGGCAGTAAACACGCTTCACCAGCAGAGTCCGAAGCGTGCAGCGACGCAAGACAATGCGGCTCCCCTACGTTCTCATCCTCTTGCAGGGATCCTGTTGGTGTGCAGTGGCATCCCCTACGAACAACTGCAGGACATGTCAAGCACCAACACTGACCAGACCAAGTCGGGCTTCTTGATCGCTTTTAGCTGACTTCTGCTTCCAAATACCTTCCCCGTGCACCACGGTGAAAGCTCTGCTGTAACCATGCCACACATACTCAAGGTAGCCTGTTCTCTCACAGCTACATGGAGCCACAATACTGTAAAACATGTATGGCCATTGTGAGCAGATCAGCCTTCAAGAGACGCAGGGAGCAGCTATGGATCGGGAGAGGCATTCTCCAGAGGAGAGCCACCCAGTCAGAATAGACTTCTCTGCTTCTGCTGGTTTAAATCACCTCACTCTATATTCTGTGTTGTCTTATGTAGCATGCAGTTATGTAAATTTATAAATCATACACCAATTAGCACACAATTTCATAAATTTAGTAACAGTGAAAAAAGAGGTTTCTAACTAACCAGGCTGTGCTCTCTCCTCCTCAGACAGTACAAATTCAAACACTGCCTGGGGGTCTTATTTCAGAAAATCTCTGCTGCAACTTCTAGAGTTAACCCTGGGCTCATGTGCGCTTTCAAGGGATAGCCTTCAGGTATCTCAGGCGCAATCTCTCCCAAGCATAGTTAAGCCCTTTCTTCTCCTTCCTTAACACCAAACCTCCACAGCTCATTGGATCATTGCAAATTTTGTTTTGCTTGTTTCTCCCTTATTCAGATTCTTGCCATATCCAGTCTTACATTCTTCTTTTATCTAAGTCCACACCACCATCCCTCGCTAGCAATTAAATTCAGTCTATGCCTGAGTTATACCTGGGTTCCTCCCTGTTACCCTCTCTGTGTTCTGGCTTGCCTGTCTAACTACTGCAAAGGGGAGCAGCTGAAGTGAGGTTGTTTCCTTCTTTCCCTCATTTGCCAGGTATCCTTTGGACTGTAGCTCCCCAAATGCATGAAAACCATCTGGAAAAACAGTAGGTGGTCATAAACCTCTTATGGGAATTGGGACATAAAGACTTTTCTCACTCCAGGATATAAGCACAAAATTCTCCTTCACCAACTTACTGAATTTTAACAACTTGTCTCTACTGTCTGGCTCAGCTCCACTCAACCTTTACTTTCTGTCATCCTTTGGCACAGTTCTCTGTCTTGCGTCCTTGTTCTTTCTTACCTTTATCTCCATCCTTTCTTCCCCACTCTTTAATTCCACCTTTTTGTCCCAAAGCATGGCGCTGGCTTTCCACTTCTCTTTCGTATTCTGAGACCTCTCCCCCACCTCACGCTCCAAAAGAGGTCTTGCTCCTTGTCACAGAAAAACCCATGTCCTGGAGAGGAAGAGTAGGCTTAAAACAAGCTCCTTGTCTATCTTAGCAAACTGGAGATTCACAACATATATGACACGACGATGTGGAAAGTGGAACATATTGTCAATAGCAGAATTGACATCTAAGCTGGACAAACCAAATGAGAAGATAACTCAAATAAAAGTCTGGAAGAATAAATGAAATCCCCAGATAATTTATTAGATTAAGACCTCACACACGTATATAAATATATGCTCAAGATGGGATTCAACAGTGATACTGGAGAGGCTAGAAGTGGAAAGGGTGTGACTGCTACTGGTCCACGACGTGCAAGCTGCACAGAAGCAATGACTACACAAACACTCAGCTAGTGTGTGTGCATGAGCCACTTGGGAAGAACACGAAGTGAAGGCGTGGGTGGGAGCCTCAGCAGAAGTCATGTTACTCCACAAAGTCTCATGTAAAACACAGATCGATGTGTGGCTGAAGTACATTAACTGGGAACACTCTGGACAAGCAGTCTATGGCTGGACTAAGTTCCCAGAGGCAGCTTCGACTCAAAAGGACACTGTCAAGTGATTGCTTTTGCTAGTTTAATTTTTGCATTTCCTCTACTGTTTTAGCAGATGGAAAACAATTCCCCTCCCAGTCCCAGCTACTGATTTTGTCCTTTCCTATTTGACAATCATTGATTTTTTTTTTCTAAGGCTATAAATGTTTTAATAACTTCAACTTTGTAGTGCCTCATAGCAAAATATATTTGCTTGCACTGACTGCTAAACACTATTCCTAATGTACTGCTTATAACTAGAACAAGAGCCAGCGTTATAAAAAATGATTATTCATAGGGTCTACCGAATTAATAGCTTTTGCTTCTTCATCCACATCTCACAGACAGTTAAAACATGCAGGTCTTCACCCATCAGACATTTCAACCATCTTAATTCCAGACATCTCTGCTTCATAAGGGTATGCCTCCTGTGTAGCTCTGACTGATGGACAGCACCTTGAGCATAGTGCCCACAACCCTAGCAATGTCCTTTTAAAAAGAGCTACTACCAAAATAGAGATTCAAGTCAAAAGTCACCTTCAGAATTAGAATTGTTAATGGACAAAATGGATCATAAGGAATCCTAAAGCAGTGAAATATTGGCACCCACAAAGAACCAAAGAACAGAATGCTCCCACACAGTGTTCTCAACTGGGTACATAAAGGCACCTTTCAAGAGATATACATGTATTTTTTGCTGTTTCAGAAGGTCAGTTAGCACTTATTAGAAAAAGCAATTAAAGTTTCAGTCAAACTGGAAAAGAAAAGAAATCGGACTGAAATCAGAGAACTGTTTCTTTATAAATGCCAAACCTTAACAAAAGAAAAACCCCAACAAAACTAAAAACCACCACAAAACAACCCCAAACTCTAAGATCTGTGTGGTGATCACTTCACGGTTTCCCACAGTTTTCCTGCTGCTTTTTGTACATTTTCCTCTTCTTTCCCCTCCCTTCCTCTGCCCTTTCAAAGAAGCAGACCACTCAGCCAGCAGAAGGAGAAAACCTGTCTCCCCACCTGCTATACTTGGGTCAGGGCACTGAATACATCTTTGGGGCTTTAATCAGAAACCTGTGCCTTCGCAGGCTCAGGGAGTAGAACAAGAGGGACATTCAACAGCAGATGGACATATTCAAAAGAACTATAATACTTCACTGACAGCAGGACAGACCAACCAGGGCCTTTCCACAGTAGTCATTTTCTGGTCCTGTAATGCTGCTGCCCTCCTTTAAAATCCTCCAAGCAGCTTTTAAAATTCAGCTGGGATCTACAAAAAGAGTATCACCTCATCTGTGATTAAGACTGGGCCTGAATGAAGCAGCTCAGAGTAACTTGAGATTCATCTTCCCCTTTATTCTCCTTTGGTTTCATCCCCATAAAAGCACGGTGCTGCCAGGGACACGTGCTAGATACCCTGCACTGACGCTCTCTGCGGAGATGCTCGGCAGGGCCCACTGCCGAGCCTTGCTAGCTCCTTGCAGAGCACCAAACATCGCACAGAAGCGAGCATGCGGGAGGCAGGCAGCAGCCATACCCAAGGATCAGTACCGCAACTCGCTGCCATTAAGATAAGCAGGGTTTTGCTAAAGAGACTGTCAGAAAAGCTGTACTGGCCCACGAAGCAATGTTTGGGAGCAAATGGTCTAGAACTTGCCTGTACTGGCTCAATTCTACCTTCCCCTCGCTGCAATTTTACTGTGCAAAATGGGTATTTTAGCCTCATATTTCTAGGAATACACGCCGGTGGCTACTGTTACAATAAAATATGAACACTGCATTGTGGAGAAAATGACCATTAATCCTATAATCTGCAGTCACTCTCACCAATTCGGCACATTTCTTTAAATAACCAAGTACATGCAGTAGATGGAAGTGCATTTAAATAAACTGAAATAGATACAGCATGAATAATTAAAGCCGGCAGGGAAATGTGCATTGCAAGCCACTAGTGGAAATAATTACTGATTTGTCTTATTTACAATGGAGCCTGGATACAGGATCAAAATAGTGCAAGTTAGTGAAAATGTCTTAAGACTGTTCCTATACTACCACTACTACATATTTAATCTTGAAAAGTACATCAAATAGGTTTTGGACCACTACAATGTCTGACCCTGTTCTGCTCTTTCACAGTTCGGTTACCCAGCACATAAACTCTGCGAAATAGCACTGATTTAAAGAGGAATGTATTTCAAATGGATGTCTAGTACATCAACTTGCAACATTGTCTATTAATGTTATCAGACACTGTATAGTTGAGCTTACGATATACTGCCTAAAAACCCAGCGTGTTAAATATCAGAATGTTGAAGGAAAAGGTAAATCATATCATCACTGCACAAAGTACTAAAGTGCTTGTATCTTTATAATATGCCAGGTTTTAAACATACTTGTTTAATTAGAAAATAATCCACCTTGAATGTGGCAGTTCTTGAATGCTAGGCAGTTCTTGCAAACTGCTTTAGAGCTAGAAATCGATAATGAAATATACTTCCGATATGAGGCTGGCAAAACTATGACTTCAATCTATTAGAAAATGCTGTAGCTTAAAAAAAAATTCTATTTTAGAATGATTACGTGGCACGTGAAAGGCTTAGAAAAAGTTAATGCTTTCTGATTGGTCTACCCCAACAATGTTCTTCCACTGTGATGACTAAACCAAAATGAAACTGGATGCTAATTAGCTATGTTTTAGATGAGGGAAGACAAGCAGTTGTCACTGAAATAATTTAAAAATGGTACTTCAAAACAAACAAATCAGGAATACAAAGGTCCTAAAAATTCCACAGAAGGGCTGTAGACCAATGAGGTGTGTCAAATGAAGAAAATCTCCTCAAGGAGTCGGCTCTCCTCTAGCTCATCTGCTCTGCTTCTGGAACTGCGAGGGGTCTGGTACCAAGAAGACGGCCTGTGGCTCACACGATGAGGCATCTGCATTTTGCTCCTGTCATAAGATTCTCTGCGGAGGTGTCCTGGGGCAGATACTCGACTCATAGCTTCAACCAGGTCAAGCAGACAGGTTTCGTGCCTACAGAAACACACCAAGAAAATGGAGCTCCATT
>Ga0181612_160062_pt1 | contig 16217 bp, 5 predicted proteins | sample HoacroProtozoa21_FD_119630 | JGI IMG/M metagenome (GOLD analysis project Ga0181612, IMG submission 119630) | Hoatzin crop microbial communities from Cojedes, Venezuel. Combined Assembly of Gp0051906, Gp0051904, Gp0051908
CTTATAATCATTATTATCATTACTATTATTAGCATTCATCTTTTTGTTGCCTTATTAAACTGTCTTTATCTCAACCCACAAGTTCTCCTTGCCTGGGGCACAACCATCTTTAACAACAAAAGAGGTGTGAAAAAACTGTGCTGAATTTCCCCCCACTATGGAAAACTGAGTTTTGAATCAAATTCCTTCTTAGAGAAAAGTGTTTCTTTTTTGTGTGAAAACCTACAAGTTTTCCTGTAAGGAAACTTCTGAAATTGTATTTTGAGGTAGCTTTCATAGTAAACTAAAATGTAATTAAAAATTTCAAAGTCAAGAGAGGTTTTTTTCCTCTGGTTTCAATGAGATTTTTTTCCCTGCTTGGTCACTTTCATAGTTACTCCGCAATATTAATGGTCTCAAGGAGCTCAGTGACTACAAGGAGCTCTGCAAGGTACCCACAAAAGGAGGAGCTTGTGTGGGGAAGGATGATTCAGCCTCCTAGATCGAGGCACCGACATTTGGTGTCTGCATGCCCAAACGTGCACTAGGTGTCTGAACGCTCACTGCAGTCAAAGTGAATGGGATTCAAGTGCCAAAATGTGTCACTGGAGGTGCCTTAGTTTACCCCCCAGTCTCCAATGCCACTTCTGAAGGTTTTTGGGTAGCTCTACGTCCTGGGTCATATCTGCCAGGCCCACATGGATGTCTCAGATACCTTGGAGTATTTCAAATAACCCTAGATGTTAAGGCTTTTGAACTCAGGCTGCAAGTAACCAGAGTGAAGTTGCTGGTAAAATAGACATCCTATATTACGTAGATTGCTTCACTTACATTACATACACTGCTTCAGTTTGTAAGAAGGAGTGACACAGATTAACATCACCAACTGCAATGCACTTCTCCACCCTTGACTCCAGCCTGTGACTCCCAGACCTACAAGGGCAATGGAAGGGAAGTGTTTGGGGAGACTGAAGAATCAGCATTTCTAGAGGTTCTCTGTGAGGTTTCTACAGTAAATTGGGATTGCACTGGCCTGGTCTGCAATAAGCCAATTACAATATGGAGTTACACAAAGAAAAGACAGAGAAACAAAGCACAGAGAAGCTCTGATTTTCCTCCCTTTTTCATGCCTGTGGGGTGCATTCACTGTTAAACCACCCAAAGCATTATTAGATCTCCACCAGCAGGTGTTTCTGACACAGAGCTGGGCCACTGTGGTGTCTTTTGCACTGTCTAGAGGCCCTGCCACGTTCTACAGCCTGTTTACTTGCCATGCATTTTTCTGGAGGTCCCTGGCCCTGTGCCCATTCTCCCTTTATAACTTCTCCAGCAGAAACATGTTGGAGGTCATCGTGAAAGGAACTGGTCAGAGCAGGGCAAGTTTAATAACAGATTTCAGGAAAAGAGGCTGAAGTTTTTAAAAAGCAATCCCAGATCTGATTGATTTATCAGGGTCTGTCAGTGAGCTTCTGCCTTTCATGAATCTTTGCTAAGACAGGCCTTGCACGATTTACGGGCCAGAGGCTGTAGACAGCTCCTGAGATTAGTAATGAGCAAAATTTCTTGGTCAGTGGGTGCATTTGTTTTTCGGGAGGCTGAAGTAGAATGAATTCCCTGGTCTTTGCTGATGACAAAGACCTACAGCAAAATCACTCATGGCCCATTCTTGTAGAGCACCCATGCCACCTGCAATAAGGCTTCTCACCCTATTTCCCCAGTAGGCAGCCTTGTGCTCCTGGCACTGCCAGCCCTGTTTTCACAGGTGCCTAAAAAAGGTTTAACACTGAAATGCAGCATTTCCTCAGGTGAAACATGCAGCAAATCTCACTGTGGGTTGTGCAAATGCCTCTCAAAGAATTTACATGAACTTAATCTCACTAAACTCTTACAAGATCCTACAAACTGCACCATGGGGGACTTCTCTGCTGGCAGCCTTTTATATTAAAAACTCGTCTTTACAGAAAGCCTTTCATTTGAATCCTTAATCACATGAATGGGCTGGCTTTTTATTTTTTCTTTTAGCACTGTCAGACAGTAGAGCAGCCTCTTGTCTACCTCTAACCTTGGGGACCATGTGGCTCAGCAGAGGCACAGTGCAGGAGGACTCTAAAGGGCAGCCTGTGCACCTGTGTTGTCCTTGTTGGACAATGGGTTTCTTGGCAATGACAGTTTGTTGTAAGGAGTCAAAGAGACAGCATGGATTTAAGGAGGCAGGAAAGTGCTAAGATGAGCCCTTGAAACCCCCAACAACCTGGTTGAAAGTCTCATCCACATTATTCCCCTTCTGTCACTTCACTATGCCTTTCTACCTGCTATAGTTGAACAGAAAGCAAAAAGCTGTCTAGTATCTGTAGTAAAAAGGGTTTTCTAATTGAACCAGAAAAATGGTGCCGTATTATGCTAAGTGAAGCCTTTCTGGTTGGATAGAACCTTTTGCTAATTTTGCAAAGTGAGAAATGAATCCTCCAGGTGCATCTCATTAGCACAGTGGAGCCTTAAAATGTTTGCAACCTACCCATGCATGCATATTTTCAGAAGGACTCAGAGATAAGCATCTCCCTTGTGATGCTTTTAGCTAAATGCTCAGAAGTGCACAGTCCACTGGACTGCATCCAAACTTTATGAACTTGGCACTGTGGTTGTGGCTTACACTTTGAGCTGGCTCTGATGGTTGATGCTGGGCTCTTGAAAATTTGGCCTTCTGTGACTTGGCCAAGGCCACAGCAGAGACCTGTGGCACAGACAAGAAGCAGACTCAGATTCTGAAACAATTTGATCCTGGCTATTAAACAAAATATACACTCTCCTTCATTAGGCATATAGTGCTGAGCTCACAGGAGGCACCCAAGATAAAACCTTAAGCAAGAGATTCCTATTTGGATCTGATCATCTCCGGCAGAAAATGAAATGGGCCCATACACAGAATGTTCTGTCTCCTCTTAAGATTTCAGCCGCTTAAATGAAAGCAGTGTGAGAAAACCTGCCGTAGGCCACAACATCTTTTAGGTCTGTGGAAGGAAAAAACCCTTACAGCTTTTAATGAGCTCATGAGATTTTACCCTCTGTAACCATTAAATCCATCACTTTGCAACAATGAAGATAATTTATGATTGCCTCAATTGTTTCTTTTATTTATGGGACATTTTTAGTATGGAATTTAATCAAAGAGATTAAATGTCATACTACCTATTACCTAGCTGTTAAGATATTAATCCTATAGAAAGATATATCAAACTCTGGATTAATTGTAAAAGGAAAGAAGTATGATGGCAATGCAATTGCTTTAGGATTCATGATTTTTAAGCTTATTTAGTTGGGGTAGAAGTTGAAATGTCACTGCCTCTTGTAACATACTTGTTTTTTGGCATTAGGAATGGATATGAAAAGCAGAGTTAGGCCTTGATTTAACAGAGTGCTTAGCATATACTTGAATGTGCTTACCTTGACTTCAGTGAGACTTATGCCCATGTTTAAGAACTGCATAAGGCAGGATTAAATCACCTGCTTAATTTTAAGCATTCACTTAAGTGCCTTTTGTTAGGTAGGGCTTCAGTAAGCTAAGTTACATATTTGACAGGTTTGACAGGTTAATAGTATAATTTCAAAGCTAAGAAAAGGGAATAAATATGCTGCCTATATTTATATCACACTTTCTATACAAAATGGTTTCCCAAAGCCCTTTATGAACTATAAACTGAACCACATTTCAGCAATTGATTTCAAAGCCTTTTCTACTATAAGAGCATAGCACTGAGAAGAAACATGATGAGAGAGAGCACAAAGACAAAAAGTTCAATATACACTTGGAGGAGCTACTGTAAACTCAGGGGGAAATCTGAGATTGCAGGAAAATAGCAACATGGTGTTAATTTGTAATTTTAATCTGCTGATGCACTTTTTAAAAGATCTGGGTCAAGTTAGCACACTGTTCCTGCAGAAGCTATTTGCCATCACAGAAAGTAATGATCATTTCTGTGTTATTAGGAATAAAAACTCATTGTTGACCTTATCTGAGATGCACTTGCATTACAAGTACCATGTTCTTTTCACTGAGAACAGAACAAACACTATTTTGTCCAAACCATGCAGGGGTAAACCCAGTTCACAGGCATTTACTGTTTATTGCACTGGTGATGTAATTTCTGGATAGGTCTAGTTTTCAAGTTCTCAGCTCAGCCAACTTTCTCGTTTCCCACAGCTGACCAAAATTCCTTTCCAGAAGTTGAGTAGGTTGCAGTTTTCACCAGGCCTTCCCTCACTTCCACCCTTCGCTTCTCCCCAGATAAGCCCTTTTCATCTGTGCTCACCTAGACTCAGGCAAATGTGCCCCCTTGGAAACCATGAGCTAAAAGCTTTCAATAGCACCTTCAGAAAACAAGTCATCTGGCAGTTGCCTGAAGTTTAAACCTGTGGATTAAAACTCCTGAAAGAATAGGTAGCAAAAGTAAGCTTTGTACATGTATGAATGGTCCTAAACAGCTAATTGGTTTTATAACTCAAGTCTGACAATGCCAGTCAAGATATTTTACCCTAGCAAAACCTCAGGAGCCCATCTCTGCTCAACACCACATAGGTAGATTGACCTTGTGCTGAGACCTTGCAGTTAACAGCGTCAGGATATATTTTTCTAAGTGAATGCCAAGAAGAATTACCACTACCTACCAGCGATATACATTAATTAGTGAAGCCCCTGAACTTCCCAGGGAAGTAGACAGGAGGATTTAAAAGGTTTTCAGATGAAAACAAGACTGTGATATACTACATCTGTAGGGGCTCCCATCACCAGCTGCTGAATGGCTGTCAACTGAGGATGACCTTGACTCTACTTCAGCCACTCCTGACATCAGCTAGGTTAAAACTGACTGAACTAGGGTTGGACAAGGAGTGAACAAGTGCTGCCTGTTTGCCATTCCCCTTGTCTGTCCCTGCACAGACTACAGAGCAAAGGTTTTCTAGGACACAGACTCAGTCATTGTCTGGATTTACCGTGGCTTTCCAGCCTCATTAGGGCAATCAGCACAGGGACTATCTTGCCATGTCATCCAGGCAGTGCATAAAAAGCCTCAACAAAAAGCATCATCTGGCAACAATGAAATATTCAAACAGGTTTGCAGATGGCAGTGCCTATTTCTGATGGGAGAATATTGTTTGGGAGAAGTTATTTGCACAAACCAGTGAACGATTGATGCAAGGCCAATGAAAGATTGATGTGTGAAAACACAGAGAACATCTGCCCTAATTTAAAGTCCTGAGTTCCCCAGGATTATGGGAGGGAAAAAAATTCCTGCCTATGAGATTCACCCTGTCATCCGGTCCTCCAGAAATTTTCTAATCACTCATCCTACCTCTTATTTTCATGCTGATAGCTCCTTGATACCTCCATCAAGATTATCATAGAATGACAAGTTGTGCATACATAGAGGACTTGGTAAGAAGTCAGGCTGGAAGCAGAGTAGTCATGGAAAAAGAAAGCAGCAAAGTGAGAGGAACTGCTAAGGAAATCCAGGGCTTCTGGTTTGTCCTTCAGCATCCAACTCACTAGACAGTATCACAGATGTCATACAGATCCATTCTGCTGTTTTGGCTTATGATCAACAACTGATTACAAAGGTTCAGGAGAAACTCTTATTATACCCTCTTGTAGTTGCTGCTTCCCCTGCACTTAATGCTTAGGAAACTCAGAAAATTCTAAGAAATATCTTGAAAGTTATGTCTATGCACAATCTGCAAATCAGACATGCTGAAATGGCATCAGATAGATTGTTCCTGTGAAATTCTTTGCAAGGCCAGAAAGATATAATTCAAGGATTTCTCAAATAACAGCAGGCCAGTCTGGACTTCCTTTTGCAAATTGGAAGGCTTCAGTATTTTTAAGGTTTATCTGTACAGGTCTTGCAAGCTTCACAGTGATATCATACTGACAGTACAGCCAGGATGCGACCAGTTGAATCCCCCCTCTGAACAGCTGCTCACACACAGGCAAGTCACACACAGCACGCGCCTTCAGGTACACACTGACACATAACAGCACATTAAATGATGGTATATTCTTGGTCTCCTTTTCTTGCCACAGTCTGAACTTCTTCCTTCAGTGCTTCCACGTCCACTAACAGAAACCAACATCAGTGCCCTTTCCAGCACATGGATTATTCAGCACCTTCAGGGCCAGGAGCACCATTAGGAAACACCAGTGAACCTGCCCAAAAGCATGAAATTAGAAGCATTAAATCTCAGCCAGGGTTCACTGGTAGTTCACAGCATTCCTTGCAGCCAGGAGCTAATTAAAGAAAGTGGAATGTATTTAAAGCGTTTTAAATATAATTATTTTCCTGCTAACTTTGCTGGTGGCACAGAACGCTAGCAACTAAGTAGTTAAAGATACAGCAATAACAGGCATGAGATGAATCACAAGAAAGCTTCAGTCTCACACTGGAATGGATTTCCTTGCTAATATTATCAATGTTGTCCTCTTCTCAGAGTTATAAGATGGTAGATGGCAAAAGACATGGTTGTGAAGCCTGGCAGGGATCTGTACATCCACAAAGAGGTCTTCCCTCAACCTTGTAGGCTTTAAGACAGACAGCAACAAAAAAATAAAGGCAGAAATAATTGCATAGTTGATTTTCTGTCAAGTAGTCAGGAATATCAAATAATTAGTTTTTGGAAAGTTGCTGGGAGACTTTTCTGATATCAATATTTGATTTGCAGTAATGCTTGGGAGCTCTGCGTTCAAACTCTCCCTCCCCAGAGCAGACTCTGCACCAGCACAGAACAAAAAAAAAAAATCTTTCCGGTCCCAGTGATCTTTCACTGGGAAAGCTCTGTCAGACTGGATCCAAACTTTAATGTAAATGAGTTTTTCCCTAAAGAAGCCCATACACAATACCAAGGTTTCAAAACAAAGTGTTTTTGTAATTAAATGCCTTATGGCAACTGTTCATTTCTCCTCTGCTAGCAAAATAAAAATAAAGGTGGTGGCGAGTTGCAAGGGGACAGGAGAAGGCCTAAACATCTTTAGTTTACATGTTACATACACATTATACTGTGACCCAGGGAAAACGTTTCTATTCAGGTGGCATTAGAGCAACACAGCTGTCATTGAACTGGCTGATGTGGGCACTGAGCAAGCACTGCACTGCTACATTCTTGCAGTTCAGCAGAAGTATCATTTCTTTGCATGGTCAAATAAGAGAAAGTGACTTTAACTCTTCTGCTGGCCCTGCTTTGAGTAGGGCATTGGACCGGAGTCCTCCAGGGTCTCTTTCCAACCTTGCTGACCCCATCCCACCCATGGTAAATGCCCTGTCTCCAGTCTCTAAAATAGGCTTTCCCTTCCCAACGTCTTCTGGAGCTCCCATAGCTTGACCTCTGTCTCAAGAGAACTCAGCCTTTGATTTTCCTGTGCTTCTGGTCTCTAATTTCACAGGTTAAAACCAGAGGATTTATTTTCAATGCCACTGTTTTTGAAGGGGCTTGGGGGTATCTGAGATGTTACTGTTGCAAAGGCTATGCCTGTAAAAATACTTTTGGGAAACATGAGCTATCCCTGCTCTCCCATTAAGAAAACGGCAGTTCTGTTTTAGGACTATATTATGTACTGTTTTTACACAGCAACAAAAAAGAGGGACTGTCACTGTAACATCTGCTCCTGATATTGTACTGTGATGAAGTGTAAATCCAAGCTGAGTGGGCTATAAATTGTATTACACCATTGGTCCTCCTGACCCTATAGTCAGCCAAGTTTTCTATTACAAAGACTCTATATTCAGAAGTTTATACCCTAGCTATAAAAGTTTAGACTAAGCTGAAAGTTGGCATAAAACACCATAACTCCAGAGCGAATCTTTTTTGTAAACTTGATAATAGCTTGTCATACACTTCAACAGCATTTTTCATTGAAACAAGATGGAGTGTTTAAAAATCACTTCACCCCCCTTCAAAGCAGTTACCGGTGGAATCGCCTTCTTAATAGACAGAGTGAAATATTTCTTCTAGTTAGTTCAAGCTGCAAAGCAAAGGCTGAGATTTGGTGCCTGGTTTGTTAAACTGTGAGGAAAGAATCAGATTGATCCCTTTTTCTTTTTTTGCAATAGACCAGCACAGCCATTTAAGTGGCTTTAAGATTTAAGTTCTGAGCTAGTTCTAACTTTACTTATCAATAATACAAGGAAGAGAAGCTATAAACTAAGAAAAATATTCTATTTGCATTTTTAAAACACACTGGGTATGAAACACAGAGTTTTTCCATTGAATTACTTCCCTTCTTTCCTACTTGCAAGTTTCCAGCCTTTAAGTTTTATCTCATTTCCAACATTTAAGCCAAATCTGTTTCCTCTCCCTTCTTGATTTTTAGTTCAGATGATTTGATCACCTAAACCCCATATTGTTGTCCCTGTTCTCTCCACAGATTAACATCACTTGAAGCACCAGCAGACGAATACAAGAATTTCACTATTAACCCATAAAGAGCAGACACCATCCAATCTCTCCTTCACAAAAATAGGTTTTCAGGAACATTTGCATAAAAAAAAAAAATCTGATCAATACATAACTGAGAGTGAATCACAGCCTGTTGCTCCGGATGTGAATACCCAGTCCCTAACAGCATCATATTAAGTAACTCCAGGCATAAAATGGGCTCAAATTGGAGTAAATCCAACCCAGGGCAGTCTTGGGGACTTCGCATTGGAGCAAGATGTTCTTTCAGCACCAATCACCTTGGTTTTGATTACTTAATTTTGAAATTCTCACCCCAAAGCTCCTGTGGTAGAAATACTCCATGAAGGAAACAGTCAAGGATGTAAAGCTGTGATCCCTCAAGTGAGAGGGATGCTCAGGAACACCAGTTTTCCATCTCTTACTTGCACATGTACCTCTTGTGGAAAGAAGCAAGAGCTGTATGTACAGCTGATGAGATAATCCCCCATAAAAGCCTCCTAACTTGATACATATCCTCCTCTCCCAGGAGGATGCATTGTTTCTTTGTTGTTTGGGACTAATGAGTGTTGATTGTGATACAGATCTTAACACAACCTAGTCACCAGCCAGGTGAAACTCTCGTCAATTTTTTTCATGTAGACATGGAAGAGGCAGAATTAAAACCTTCCTGAGACCTAATGATCCACAAGGTAAGTAGGAGGAAAGGGGAGGAGGAGTGATTAATCTCCCGTTTTTTAGCTTCACCTCATTCTTCGCAGAGAAACACCTCTTAGCTTGAGAGTTTTATAGATTATATTGTCATCCAACACCTCAGTATGCACAACCCTGGTCCCTCAGGGGAAAACTAAGGTTTCCTGCTCAGTAAAAATCTCCTAAAGTTTTATTCCCTGCAGCATGCAGAGCTGTTTCACACAGTATTTCCACCTGGGCTGACACAGCTCTGTGCAGGCTCCAGGCTGGCAGCGCAGCAAGACAAGCGGGAGAAAGCCCCACGAGGGATCTGAACTCCCTTCTCTGAGCTTTGTTAGGAGGATATGAGTTTGGCTTCCAGAAACCTGCTGTTCATGCTGGGGGACATCGATGGCTCAGCAGCACTGAAGAAAGGCACTGCCTTATGGGACAGCCCAGCTGGCTCTCCTTATGTCTGAAGCATACAGTCTGCTGCAGTCCCTGATACTCTGCAAGGCTGACAAGGACCGGTGGCCGTTTGACATATAAAGTACGCAAAGGCAGGTGAATTCACTGTTTCCTGACTCCTCAGTGCCTGTAGATACTGCTTGTACTGAATACTTTCATCTTTAGTCCCTTCCCAACATAAAGAAAATAAAAGGAACAAAGTTTGCAGTAAGTGGCATCATGTCTCTGCAGCATAAGCTTTAAAACACACAGGGAACAAACTCCAGAGATTAAAGTCCTTTGTTATTTACTTAAAAAGAACTTTTTGCTCTGCTGTTTTTCCTCCTCTTTTAATCAGAATTATTTCTACATGTCATCACACACTTCAGGGCATACCTGCACTGTGAAAGAGGATGTGGTGCAACCTTATACCTACATATACAGGTAGGAATGACTGTACAGAAACCAGGAGCAGATGTCTTGCCGCTCAGGTCAGGCAAAACAAGAGGTGAACTTGGCTAAGCTGCTGTTCGCACTCTAACAACTCCAAAGGCGGATCTGGCTTCACCCAGAGATGGACCCCTGGGTCAGGTTTTCTAGAGCTCTTGCTTGGGACTCCCCTGTGAAAGGGCCTGCAGCCTCCTTATGAGATCAAGCCCAGGAGTGACCAGATATGGTGCAGTGAGAAAGTCATTAGACAAGAATAAAATACAGATCCACAGCAAGTGCAGCCCGCTGCTGCGCCTGGCTACCTGCCCTGACTGCATCCCAACTGACTGCTGGAGTAAGAGGTGGCTGTGCACACCCTTTCTTCACCTTGAATTTTTACCCGAGGGACAAGGAAGCCACAGGTAGTCCTACGATATCCTCCTGTCCATCCTGTGGGATGAGGACTGCTGAACATATCTTCCTTGCTTGCAGGCACACTGTTCTGCCTTGCTCCCTCGCTCCTTAGTGGCAGCTCCTCCAGTGTTCCCTGCGCTGCTGTAGTTAGTCCTTCCTCCTCACTTCTCTCTGTCCTGATACCAGGGAGCTGTAAGAGCAGGGCTGTTCCACAACAGAAGGCAAGCTGGGAGCTGAGGAAGAGCACTGCATTGATGATAACAGGATCTACCAACAGTCCCAGATAAAGCAAGGTTGCAGCATGGGTCTAGGGACCATCCGTGAGACAGGGCTGGAAACAAACTATCTGCAGCAAAGGAATAAGTCTACCTAGAAAACAAGCCCTGCAGCAGAGCTGAGAGCAGACATATCCACAGCATAGCTCAAGGAAGGGCTGAAAACCCTGGCCTGTGCTAAAATTGTGCCCTGGGGCCCAGGGGAGGGGTGAGGATGTGGGTCCCAGGTGAGGCTGGTCAGAGTCATTAAGGCCTATTAATGCCCTGACACCTAATTATGTTTTTATGCTGGGACTGCTTCTCCCTTTTCTGTGCACTGAGGTCCCAGCACTAGCTGGAACCTGATGGTGTTATTGCAATGCAAATAACAAAGCAGTTAATCTGTGATGTGAATTAGACTCATGTCAGGTTCTACTTGATGGGTGCCCACACAACCTGTCAGGAGGACTGTAGCTGCTAATTAGCACCCATGTTGGTTGTTGGGGTAAGAACACCTAATGTGTGAATGGAATACAGAGAATAAACTACCCATGCTGGGAAACTGCAAGTTGACGCAGTTTTTTCCACGCCAGGTTTTCTATAGACTAATAACAGATATCATAAAAAGACATGGGAACTCACAGGGTTGTAGTGTTCCCGATACAGGGGACTCAGAACCAAGATTTTGGATTTAAAAAAAATATTAAACTTTACAGGCAAAGGTATCTTAACAGATAGGTGCAAACTACATAGAAACACTTAGAATTATGAAAAAAAAAATGATACAGGCAAAAACAAAGCAAAAGAAGCTGCTTTGGTCATTTACATTGGGTTCTCTGTTGCTCTGTAGCCTGACTCCACTGGCGATGTCGGTAGTTTCTGAGCTTCTTACCAGATTGATTTTCTTAGCAGAAAAAGCCTAAGGTTATCTAAACAGTTTAGTTTCTTGCTTCTTTGTACTGAATTCATTATTTTCTTTCTGCCTGAATACAATACTCTACATTGCACATGCAGCGTTGATCCATAACCTGAGCAGAAATTGTCCGCAGAATCAGCTAACAATCGAGGCCAGTGCGTGCTCTGGTGATTAGTAGATCAACACTCCCACGGACGGCAAAGATTTCCATTAGAGCTAGTCAGAGGGGCAAAGGGCCAATTACTGGTGGTGTCAATGGTGCAGCTCCTGAATTTGGCCAAATTTCTTTGTTTGTCAAGCTGCATTCAGCCTTGCAGCACTAGCAAAAGGGACCCTTTGAAGATATTTCCCACCAGGGTAGCTGGTACTGACTGTGCTGAAACTCTTTCAGTGCCTTCATCCCAAAAGCAGAACAGAGGAGAAACAAGAGGAGTTTCCAGGTCAGGAACATAATCATTTGCCTACTAGGTCATCCTGTCTGCATTGAATCCCCTTTGTACCTGAGATTTCAGATGGTGGTAAAAATCTCCTAACAGGGCTGGTACACACAGCAAACCGGGCTCTCCACGCACAGCACATGAATGAGACCTGATTCTCCTGTAGCTCAGGCCACCACAAATCACTGGTCAAACGGCTGCCTTGGAGAAGACATTCAGGGCAGAGTAAATCCATTTTTCTAGGGAGGAAGTGTGTTGGAGCAGCCGAGGATGGGACACTCTTGCGGGCAGAAGGGTCTCAGACTCCCCAAACTCTGTGCAACATCTCTGGCCCTGCATACCGCTTTTATCTGGGCTGGAGCCAGCACTGTTGGGAAAGCAGGTTTTGGAGCTGCAGGCCTCACAATACAGAGCACAAGGGTGATCTGGCTGTGGACCAAGGCATGTAACCTTTAGCAGCTCTTCTTCTTTGCCCCAGGAGGGGGCTGAGACCTTTTCAAGTCAGCTCCTGATACTCCATCCAGATTCACTATCCACCGCAAACCCCTCTACTCCTCCCCGTGACCAGCCAGACTGTTGCATGCCATATGCCAAGCACATAAATGGAGGGGATCAGTCATGCTTGAGTGCTCCTTGTCACCGCATTTCACGTCCTGTGACCTGTGCCTGCTTAAACACCAGCAAGCCTCCGCCCCAACATGCCTTGGTCACCTCTCCACTGGTGCTAGTGCCTCCTGTAATTGCCATGGAAAAGCCCAGCTTGTGAAGCACCTCTCCTCCCAGCCAAGGCCCTCAGAGGCAGCTTTTATGGACTAATAAGCATATTCTAGATTAATAACCAGAATCCTGCAAGGCCGGGGAGAAAACACCACAGTCTGCGCAGAGCAAGACATGGCAGGCTGTACTCTGGCTGCTGGTGGGGAAAAGTTATTCTGCTTTGCGTGTGTGTTGTATTTAGGGAGATATTAAACTAGTTCTCTTCCAGCATTGTCACGGATGCTGCTCTGATCTGCTGCATTAAGTAATTTGTGCTTCTCCCCCAGAAAAGAATTTATTTCCTCTCTGTGCTAGTGTCAAAGCTAATATTAGCGAGTGTTACTGAACCATTTTACATCTGCTCTAACAGCAGCTGCTCTGCAGGAGGGTGACTCGACAAGAGGACAGGGCAGAGGAGAAAAGTCACATTAGGCACTTAACAAAAGGGGTGGGAGGGAAGGGCTGGACACTTCGGGGCAGCGGGAGGGGGCACGTGGCTCTCAGAAGCACAGCGATGCAAAGGAGCAGGATATAAATACAACATCAACAGCCCTCTTCCCATATGCGTGTCTGAACAGGGTGGAATGCCCCCCGCGGGAGGGGTCTGGTTGTGTAATTGTCACAGGGGAGGCCTGCGGGGCTGAGCCAAATTAGCTCTGCTCATAACTTGCCTGGGAAGCAGTCTGGCAGAGAAAAGAACAATTCGTGGATTTTCTTTTCCCTTGCGCTTGGAAAAAAGCAAGCTCAGACCATCCTAATTCAGAGACAAATATATCGAAGTTCATGTTCGCACTTCAGCAAAAGAAAAGGGGCCGCGGCAGGTCGCAGCCCAGTCGTCCTGGTAGCTCCTAAAGGGGGACAACCCAAACTGGGGAGCATGTCTTTGCTGGACGTTAGGGCGAGACAGAGCCCGGCTGGTACGAAGGAGTGCAGCTCTGCACCCTGAGTGGGGTTACAGATTTTTGCACCAGGGATGGTCCCCACTGTGCCGTTTCCCTGCCCAGGGTACCTGGTGCTGTGTGGCTGACTGTGGGAGCTCTGCTTTTAACTTATTTCAGTGAACTTTAAAGGGATATGTTCTTACTACATTTCAATAGCTCAGCAGGTGGATGCTGGATCAGTGGAGAAGAAATGGAAAATCATTTGGTCAGCAAGCCAAGGATTAAATTGGGAAATTCAAGAGTTTCCATGTGTAACTACATTTTTTTTGGTCCACCCTAACAGCCAGCCAGAGCTGGAGGCTGTAACAACGTCTCTGGCACAAGGAAGGGGTCAGACTGGTGAAAAGCAATGTGGTGGTCACTCTGCAGCCAACCTCGCGAAGAGTTTCAGGTTTCTCAAAAGCTCTAGACGTTTTTTTGTTCCCATATTTTAGGGATTTACAAAACTTCCCTCTCCCCGTAGTGTCCTGGCCCCCTCCACAGGCCACCCACACCGTGGCTGCCAGGAGCAAAACGGCCCCACTGGGGAGCGTGGGCTCCGACAGAAACCGCATTTCCCACTCTGCGAAGCTTTGAGATGTCAAAACAAGTTTTCATTCTGTTTAGGGATGAAACTAAGAAACGATAAGAAACTTGTGGTATTAAACCCTGCATAGAAGTGCATTTTACTGCTGTAAGTCCCGGAAATGCTGGTGCCCGGGGGGTGGGTGTGCGCCCCTTGCTCGGAGCCTGTCTTCTGGCGAGGGTGCTGCAGGGGGTGCTGGAGATCGCAGCTTCCCTCCGACACCGGGAGCTCCACCGCCAGATCCAGCGGGGTGTGCCGGAGACTTGTTTACATCTGCAGAGATTTATTTCTGTTGTAAAACTATCTGCTGGTGAATAGATGAAAAGAAATATGTGAGGGAAACCATAATCATTTAATACTTATTCCGTTTATTTTCTATTCATTTAGCAATGTTGGCATTCTCATCATAATTAAAGGGAGCTGGGTGGCTTTCTAACGCTTTTCCACGTGTTTCTTCCTTCCCTTTGAAGGTGCTTGGCAGATTTAGGTCATACATTTTCTTCCTATCGTGCAGCAAGGGGAAGAGGGAAAAAAAATTCCCAGCGCCAATCTTTTCTAATACTTCTACATTAGTTCAATCCAGCAGAGGTTTGCTCTGCCTCAAGCTAAAGAAAATCTATTAGACTCTTTAAAGAAGTAAGTCAAAGGGGATGCATCCACGGTAAGGTCAGGCAAAGATGTGCACAGCAGAGAATGATAGTGCTCAATATCGTTGCTTTGGCTGTCAGGAAAAGTTCACCCCACGGGATGCCAAACTCCAATTAAACTTGCCGCCTGTCTTCAAATGCCTCTGCAAGCGGGAGGTGAACACTATGCGCTTTTTCCTGGCACTCACCTGAGGTAGGAGGGAAACAAAAATTCAGAGTCTGGGACCAGACGCCCTGTCCCAGCAATGAAAACTCTGAAGGGGTTGATACTGGAACCATCCAAATGTCACGTTACTGCTGTCTCATAGGCCGTTATAGAGCAAGCTTTGTAATACATTTAACAACTAACGCTTGTTAAAATGGTTACAGGTAGTTTTTTACTTAAAAAGCAGCATGTGCAGATCTTCAGGGCACTTAAAATCATTGATTTTAAGCAGATAATTTATGGTTAAGATGGGTGATTAGACCTGCATCTTTCGCCCACTGCTACAGATTTTTGTTCAGATTTTCAGATAGCGGCAGAGTCAACAGAGGTTTCTGCTGCACTCAGAGACAGTCACACTCAGAACAGCTTCAGAAATCAGGATCCTTCAGAGTGTGACTCAGCCCGCATGAGACACCACCGCTCTGTGGAAGGTCCCATCTGTGCTCGCTGATGGTAGCAGGGCATGAGGGTGACAGCTCAGTTAGAGACCTCATGTCAGAGGGAACGAATCCAGAAAGTGCTGCCAAACTGCATCCCACCCGCTTTTTTTGGAGTGTGGCAGTTGACACGGTTGCAAGATTAGCATTAACCTCAGCACGTCTCTCTGAGGTTGTCACAGCCGGGTACCAGTGGCTGCTCCTGCCTCGGTTTTGGTAGAGCCCCAAGAAGAGGAACAGTCCTTTGGACTTTCTGGGGAATTGTCCTGGGTTTGGCCAGGACAGGGTTAATTTTCACCAGACTCCAGGAAGGGACACAGCCGGGTGGGCTGACCCCACCTGGCCAAACAGAGTCGGGTATTCCATACCATGTGCCGTCATGCTGGGTTCTGGGGGCGGAGCGGCGTGTGTGCGGCAGGAACTCACTTGCGGCTCGGGAGCGCAGGCGCCGGTCCTGTCTGGGAGAGCAGCTCTCTGGGTCGTGCGGTTCATGTCATGTTTTCTCCTTATGTGTATCGTTGTTGTTCCTGTTCCCTTTGTTTGCTGTTGTGTTAAACTGCCCTTATCCCGACCCACCGGTTTCTGCCTCTTTCTTTCCATTCTCCTCCACACCCCGGCAGGGGAAGGGGCGGCCACGTGGCGCTTTTGTTGCCGGCCGCAGCCCAAACCAGAACAGCATCAA
>Ga0181612_100837_pt1 | contig 16216 bp, 7 predicted proteins | sample HoacroProtozoa21_FD_119630 | JGI IMG/M metagenome (GOLD analysis project Ga0181612, IMG submission 119630) | Hoatzin crop microbial communities from Cojedes, Venezuel. Combined Assembly of Gp0051906, Gp0051904, Gp0051908
CAGCCGCTCATGCCATTGTAGAAAGCTATCAGATTGGTCAAGCATGATTTCCCCTTGGTAAATCTACGTTGACTAGTCCTGATAACATTCTTTTCCTCCACTTGCTTGATGATGACCTGCAGGATGAGCTGCTCCATCACCTTTCCAGGGATGGAGGTGAGGCTGACCAACCTGTAGTTCCCTGGCTGAATTGGATTCCTTTGGCATATCACTTATGTGTTCACAGTCTTCACTCATTTCTTCATCTGCCATATATTTCCTACCTTCAAGTAGGTCTTTATGTCCTCTGCTAACAAAAATATAAAGAGCATACAGTTTCACTTACTGGCCTTACCTAAATATCGCTGTCTTCCTATTTTTCTGACATCCCTTTACATCACATAGCATTTCTTAGTACTGTAGGATACACATCACACTTTCAGTGATATGCTAATAAACCACACCTCCCCTTAGTACCTTTTCCACAATTTTTTCCAGACAAAATGCTATGCAAAGAGATTTCACTGCAGATAATGAATCAGTTAATGAAAAATGGTGCCAAGAAGGTTATTTAATCCACTTTCTGTACCTTAAAAGATTAAGCTACACCATTGTGTCCATACTGATCTGTCAATTCATTGGAAACTAGACAGTATCCTATTAATACTAGCAGAAAACCAGAGATCCTTAGCTCTGCCTATCTCAGATGTTTTTAAAAGACTACTATTAATAATCCTAGATTCCTGGGATGGTAGATAGTAGAGAGTAAACATCCAGTCCCACAAGACTGACGTCCTTCTGCTGCCTGTCGCCACCCTGCCTGCCTACTGCAGTGAAAAACAAGCTGTGAAACATGGGCGTGTAAGTATTGCTCAGGAAGCGGGCTGAGGGGGTTTTGCCTGTGCCCCATATAGAAACTTTACACTTTGCGCAGTGCACACATACGCACACATGTCCGAGTGCAAGCCTTATGTCCTACATAGCTCCTCCTGTAATTTGTTGTTACAGCAACAAATGAGTAAAATGATTACTGGACAAGTGGAGTACGTAAGTCTGACATCCTGCACTTTTTAGACAGATAACTTTGGTACCCTCAGCTCCATTCAAAAAAGTTGTTAAAGAAAAAGAAAGTTGTTCACTTCTTGAAGGTCTTGAAACAAACAACCAAGAGTCTTCTAACTTGCAATTTTACAGTAAGTTGTCAGGCATCCATGAAGATGAAGCCAGATCTTAACTGGGCAAGTACATCTTAGCCACAGGTTATAAAGCAGACACAGATGTACAAACTATCAAGACAGGAAAACAAAAGTTTGGAAGAACAGCAAGAAAAGCTTTACATTTTTGCATAACAGGAAATCCACCGAAAAAAAAGAATTACAAATAACCACTAACATGCCTCATTTGCCTTAAAGAAATATAAAAGCTCCTAAAATGAGAAATAACATCATTGAACAAGAACCACAAAGTGAAGAATTTTGTTTCAAAAAAATGTCTTTGAACACAGCAGCTCAGTGCACAGAGAAGATGATGGTGTTGAAGACAAAGAACTGCTAAAATAGAACTGAAATGAAAGCCAAGATGAAATAAACTCCTCAAGTTCTGATGCTGGCAGACAAACACCATTCAAAAAAAGTTCTCCAGCAACGACAATTATCCCATAGGGCTTCAAAACAATTTATATACTCACAAGAAGAATACATGTGAGAGTAATGTTCCAGACTGCTGAAAATTAGTGAAAGGGAGAAGGAGGTAGCAAGCACTTCCAGATCAGTTGATGTGAATTCTTAGAAAGATGTTAGAACACAAATGGGAAGAAAAGGTTATTTAATACTGAGCACTGGGCTGGTACACAGGCAAACATCTACTCCAGGAGCCTGCATCTCACAACTTTTCTTTTTGTCTTAGCAGTACACACAGATTATGTACAGCCATCCACCTTTTTCAAGCTCTGCTATGTGCACAGTTTTAGGGATACTCAGTTGTTCACAGTTTCAGAAGCATTTGAAAGAGACTTGTAGGAAAAGAGAGAGAGATCTGTGACAGTGATTGTATATTTGGGCAACATATATAACATCTGTAGTTACTGGAAAGTACTCTCCCCTTTTTGTACTTGTCCTTTTCTACACTGTAACTGAGGAGGCAGTACTCCCCTCCAGAAGCTCAATAATAATTTCAAAGTGCATCTGAGAGTTCTCTTAGGAAAGCAATGATTCAAGGAGTGCGAATGAGACATTGTATTCAAGCACAGAGCTTCAGAAAAGTGTGAATGCAGCTCCAGGTAGCTGCACTGCAGAGATATGAGGTGGCACAATCCTTTGGCCACATTGCTGTTGTAGCAAACCCTTGCTGGAGCAGGTCTAATCACCAATGAAGAAAATAATTTTGATTGCCTCATAGGAATTCTTTCCATGGTCCATCATTTAAGTGGTCATTCCCTCTGCAGAGATGTATGTAGTCTCATGTCTCAGCAACAGAACCAAATTAAGACATCATTGAAAAGCCTTGATTTTTCAGACATAGCTCAGGACTTTCTGAAAGCAGTGAGTGTAGAAACACTTTAGCCTTAAGGTGTGAATTTAGGACAGAAAATGGATAATGTCCTGACTCAAACTGAATTATAACCTAACCTTGTTCACAACATGGTGTTCAGAAACATGCTGTCTGGGAATAACATCTGTGTGCCGTACGAAAATCTCCCACTGCATGCAGAAGAGCCAGGCACAAAAACAATACCTCAATGGAAAGGTGCAGCAGCAAGTAGGCGGACAAGGGGCAGAAAGGCTGATCAACAGAAGTAACAAATTTAGATGTCACCGGTCCAGGGTATCTCTGAGGAGGAAATACCCTCACACCAGGAACAGAGAAGATGTAGAACTCCTCTGATGGGGTACTGAGGGCAGAAGTTATATTGCCTATTAAAACCAGGAGTGATGTCAAATCCTTGCGGTGCTCTCCTGCTGTGTAGTGGTGTTCTCCCTGGAAAGAAGCAAAGTGGACAGAGTGGAACAGGATTGCTAACTAACAAGATGAGGCCAAAGAAAATCTACTGTCCTCAAAGATGACGTCAGGTGATCAGAGCAGAAAAAAAAGGAGAAAAGGATGCTAAAGAACACAAACACTTTCTCCTCCTACCTTGATCCCCAGAGGATCCCTATGTCCCAGGCTGACGAGACCGGGAGAGGCAGTATCCAGTCCAGTTTGGCAGCCTAGTGAGAACAGCAGTGGAAAAATCACGTCTCAGAACATGACTGAGCCCTGCAGTCTGACAAGTCAGTAACGAGGTCTTTGTTGACAAGATTTGAGTACAATTTGAATCACTGTCAGAAAGAGGAAGGAGTTCAGAGTTACCACTGATACCTCTTTCCCCTTTATTGTAACCATCAAGCTCAGTGGCACTGCCTTAAAAGCACTGTCAGAGGCCACAGCTAAACGCATCTCAACATTTCCTGCATCGCTGGCTCTGTCTCCGATAACATTATGATCACAGCTGGATCTAAAGAAGGACGTGCATGTCCGAAAGCTGACGTTTTCCAAATTACATCATTTGGTTTAATTAAAATACCGCTTCTTCCCACAAACTTCTTATTTGTGTTACACAGGGACACTAGATACCCAAATCCTTGAGAAATTTAAACCTAACAAGATGGTCAGTATGGCAACAGGACTTCTTTTATAACTCACATGACCCCACCCATCCATCCTTATGAGCAATACAAAAATAATAGCTCTGAGGTTTATTCCTCTTCCTTTACATTCCTCCATCATAGGTAAGTCCAGAAACCAGTTAAACAGTTGTAAGTGTTTAAAAAAGAGTTAATAAGAATTAAGGAAGACTTAATCAAGAATAACCAGGACTAGACAAATCCTCATCAGCAGAATTAACATTCGTTTGCAGTGCACTGAAGGACAGTTTAGCCTAAGGCACAATATACCCTGAAGAACCTTTTTATTGCTGACAGTAATTGGATTAGAATTAGCACAGCATGATTTTTAAATCCTAAATTGAGTCTGCAGAGAAAAAAGCGTTGTTTTTTTTACTTACAAACTGAGCAAACTTGATCTGGAAGTCATTAACAGATAATAAACATAACCTTCCCCCACTCACTCCCAAGATGCCATCTCTACAGTCACTTTTCAGAATACAGTTGTATTTTTACAACATGTCATCCTACAGAGAAGAGCGTCACAGGCTTTCATTTTATCTGATTTTTCCCTTATTGCTGAGGAATTAGTGCCTTCTCTTCAACAGGACTCAGTTCCTAACAAGGAGAAAGAAGTGGAGTGAAAGGAGAAGGAAAAGTTGGTTTTCTTAGTGAAATATGCTACTAAATTCTCTTTAGGATGACAAAAGCCATTCTGAAAGAAAGCAAAAAAATACAGCAGGCCAACTTGAAAGTGCACTGCAACAATCAGCCTCAAACAGATACCTAACATAGCTAGCCCAATATCCAATAGACACTACGATAAGCAAAGAGACCAGCCACTGCTTCTCACGAGACCATTTCTTAAAGGAATCGTTAAAAGTAGCTTTGGATATTTTAAACTATTCTTGTCACATGAAGTATCTGCACCCTTTTGGTGTTCAAAAGCAACTGGCTTATTTTGACTGACAGCCTTGCAAACTGAATTGTAATCTGTTTTTCTGGATCATGACTGGCAATATCATGTGAGCCACACACTACTATCATCAGACTAGGCTTGGAGATGCACCTTTTCTTACTCCTTACTTTCCAAATATAAAAATAAATAATTTGAAAACAGTAGCATTAGTGGGCTAAATAAAAATATTCTGTTGACACAATTAAATAAAAAATACATAATTAAAAATAATTATTCTGTGAACCTCTGCAAGAAATCTAATTTAGTGTCTCAAATTTGTGAGTTCTTTACAGCCATGGCAACATGGGAAAAACTAGGGCAACCATTGTCATTACAATGAGAAACACTGCCTCTGATTATCTGAACAGAGAACAGCATTGCTGTATAAAGTGCTGTAACTTCGAACTTTTGAAGTTTTCCAGATATAAAAGAATTATGGAAGTGCTTTTCTACAGGTGACCCCAATTTAAAAAGAAAGAAATAGGAGATCTTTATAAGAGTAGCACTATTGCCATCCTGGTCCAGAGACGTGAGGTAGGGTGTCTATAGAGGAGAATCTGTTTTACCACATTGAGATCTGTGAGCTTTTATTTTGTCACCGGAGAGAGATGAACAGCTTATCCTCTCTCCTCACTGTGTAAGGGACCTAAAGTTAGACATAGTGCAAACATCACGTCACCTGCTTCTCCAATTTGAAATTATCTATGCTACTGGTCCTATGAGCCTCGGAGAAAAAAAAAAATGTAAGGATTGGTGACCCAAGGAAGATTAAAGGGAAAGACATTCAGCACTGAAGGGACTAACTGCAGGAGAAGTAAACCACAAAACAAAATGTCAGACAGAGGCTAGACATTCAAAATTGTATGTTCAAGAAGAGGTCAATGATAGAAGGATATTTCAAAATCTGACAAACACATTATTCTAACACCAATGCAAGAGAACAGCTTTGACAACCATCAGATACCACTTAATTCCTCTAAATCCTCTCAAAATCTGGAGCAAAAAAATGAGAAAAGATGGCTTTCTAAGCAAGCCTGTGGAGGTAAGGTGTGCAGGCTCTGAGTAAGAGTGGAATTACATAGTTTAAAAGTCAAAATATTTGCTATCAGTACCTTCTTATTTAGATATAGAATCTATAGATTAGGTTTTCTGCTCACCACTGGATGAGAAAACTTTAAAAATAAAAATGAACATATTGAGAGCTTGTATGACTAAAAGCCCACAGAGCTAAACGCTGCATCTGCTTTACTATACTTGAAAATCTGAATTCTCTCAGTAGAAGAAAAAAAATAAGATGTATCTGGATTGTTTCTGGTTATAACAGAAGAATACAGGAATAGCTGTACTCAGTCAAACCAAAAGGTACATAGACCGCAGTATCCAATTTCCAGTTGACCAACTTCAGATGCCTAAGGAAGACTAAGAACATGGCAAGCACATCATGATATTTCCACAGAAATCTCTCTCAGCCACAAGCATTTTGTGGCTCAGGAACCAGAGGTAGTCACCCTATTTAATAGCTCTGTACAAGTTTTTTCTAACTAGTTCAGTACTCTTTGAAACTTTTAAAAATTTGGTATCTACAGTGTCCTTTGGTGGTTAACAACATATTATGAAGAGTCATTTATATTTTATTTTTGTTTGATATTCTGCTAGTCTCATTTGTTTTAAAATTAGGAAATATTCAGAGAACTTCTTGTAACATATAAAATCTTGCACCAGACAGCTGAAGACTTTTGTATATTAAGACGTCTTGAAAACAGAAAGCTCTTCTCCCAAAATGTCCTCTAGCAGAAGAAACTGAGGTTCCTTTTCCCGATTCTGCTCATTTAATGTTCTCAACCTACTGGATAAGAATTCCTGTTTTCTGGATTCACTATTTTCAAGTTCTTACACCGTAACCAAAACTTTTAATAGCGGTTTTGTTAAATATTTTAATGTTAGACTACATTTTTCAGAAAGATGATTTTACAACACTATTTAGCCAGATGAAGATGTTCTCCCAATCTTTTTATAAATCACTGTAAAAATGAGCTTGTCTCCAGACCAAGATACCAAGATGCACCTCATTTATCTCAGTCCTCAAATAAAGCAATCACGCCTCAATTAATTCAGTCCTTAAGCAAAACAAATAGCTTAGAGGTTAAAGTAAACAACTTTTCTCAGTACCGATACACTCTGAGGCACTGTCAGTACATAGCAATTTAAATTCTACTTTTCTCAGTAGCCCTACTGGCAGGAAAATAGGCAGAAAGAGCAAATAAATTCGATCAGAAGAGCAGAGCAGCTCTGATCCACGATTGTTCAAGATTCACCTAGAGCTGTTCCTAGCAGAACTATTCCTTCATTGGGATTGTTAGCTTTAGGCAGACATTATTTCAATGAATTTTTGGACATTCACAATTCTGTCTAGGAAAACTAAAGAATAAATTATACAAAGATACATCATCCTGAAAACAAAGGCCACTTAATGGAGTGACAATCTAGTGTGTTGCCCAAGGTGTACCAACATGATCAACGTGTTACCTGGCATGCATGTAGGATCAATCAACTAGTAATCAAACAGCATTAGAATGCTCTGGTGCAAGCCAGCTACCACAATATAGTATCTTCTTGCTGCTAGCACTGCTGCCCAGACCTCTGCTTCTACAGAACAAATACTGTTGCTATCAGTAGAAGGATTTACTCCCTTTTCCATTATTTTTTTTCCTCAATTACTTTGTTTCTTAGATGCCAAATTTTACTGTAAAAGACATAATGAATTTATAAAAGCCCACTTGGAGTTAAGTGATCACCTTGGTCCCTGAAAAAAATTTTGCCTCCCAGCAAGTTTGAGAAATTGTTCACAGTAGTTTATTTTAGATATACCACATCAGTGGCACAGCTACTGCACTGCTCCCAAGTGGAGAGTGGTTTCAGGAACAGGCTTCTACAAGTCTAAATCTTCAGAGACCACTGCAAATTATATGCTGCATATGAGCAAATTATATCGTGAGCAATATATACTCCTTACCCCATGAATGAATGTTTAAGTAGCCACATATTAGTGGCTGTCAATCCTTTCAGCACCCCAGAAATATCAGCAATAATAGAAGTGCAAGTGCATATAAAGTTTGTAGTTAGCATCCATTACTTTGCTTGTTCGCCAGAAGTAGCCGATTTCAATTGGGAGTTCATGTGCTTTCAATATTATTACGTTTATACCACCTTTGGTGTTATCTCCCATACACAATTAGGAAGTAGTATGGAAACTTGCCAAATGGCTATATTTTGCCCTAACAAAATATAGCAGTAACAGTAAGAACTTAAAATTAATCTGATTGCATTAGCTCAGATACTGCCTTTCTCGATGTCTTACCCGCATCTTTTCTCACCAATATCTTAGTGTGCGGTGGGAAGGCATGAAATGTTGTGTTGCTAGCTTAATGACCTGAAAGTGTCTTGAGTAATATTCAGAATAGACCAGTTGAAGAGAAGACAAGCAGGCCACCCAGAAAGACCAAACGTCACAACTGGCCTCCAGAATATTTTTCCTCTTTTGCAGTGCAAGGTAATAATTGGATCAGAGTTTGGCTTTAACATCTGCTGCTGGTTGAAATCTACGACTGGCTTTTTCAGCTTCAATCTGAGATGCATTTTGAACATTATTAATTCCCATGACCTGGTGTCAAAGTCTGATAGAGAAAGTGATCTGGTTGCGTTACCTTCCAGTATTTAATATCAGTTCTGGGTAGAAACAGCTGGAAACAATATCACATTTGCTACAATAAATTTTCAGAGGAATTTGTTGAAAATATCTCATAGCTACAAAGAGCCGATTTAGAAAATAGACTTATAAATTAAAGGTGTGTAGAGAAAAGGCCACATAAGCAAACTGCTCAAGATGAGCACCTAATCAGGTCATACAGGACATGCTCAGAAGAAAACTGACAACTTACAAACTCATATGGAAGTCTAGGTACAATTGTATCCCAAACCCTGAATGCAAATTTTGTCAATTAAAATGAAGTCAGGTCACCTCACATTTACTGTTTCAGAATCATGATGCTGCAAATGGATTCTGCAATACCTCTTCATGTGCAGCTGCCATTGATTTCAGTAGATGCTTAGCATGAAGAAACTTAGACTGAACTCTAAGCCTGTGGTAGTAACATGCTCAAATTCTGCTACATAAGCTTTAACTCTGCTGGGTTTTTTCCAGCTTAGAAGAAAACCTTTAACTCTTACAAAACATTTTTTATTGTTTTGATTTAAAAACCAGAGTATCTAGACTGTCATTAGTTATTGCAGCATGCCATGATACCCGCAAAAGAAAGTAAGAAATGAAGAATTATTAACTGCTGAAAGTGAGGCTTTATTTATAATTACCTAGTCAAAAAAGTATGACACAATTTTGATTGGGACCTGTCCCCTCCCCGTTTTATGAGATGACACAAAAGTCTATTGCACATATATCTAGGAAATTCCACTACTAGCGTGTGCACTGTCAGAGTGATTTTATGGTGGATGAATGCTTCCAGAACCTTTCTGAGCAGTATTTGCACGCTGGAAGAGAAAAATCTCTCTTTATTTTCAGCTAGTGAGATACTAGCAAAATATTTCAACAATCTGGAGCAGCAGATTTTAGAGCATAGAAGTGGACTCAGTCCACAATGAAAACAGAGTTTCTCTCTTTTTTTTTATTGGCCATGAAACAACCTATATAAAGTGTTTTGCTTATTTTTGCATGATAGAAGGGGAGTAGAAAATATGTATATTCTTTCTTTCTTTCTTTCTTATTAAATACTGCATATAACCCTGTGACTAACAGCAGGAACAGTACTGGCAAGACAAAGCCATTTCTAGCATGGTGGCAAATTTTTTTATATATGAGCCTTGAAAAATGGTTGGTCACTCAAATATGCATGCATGCAAAAAAACCCACCCCAAAAAACAGGTACAGAGATTCTGTTCCCCGTTACTGCCATTCAGATTTCAAGATAGTTTTGATTGAAAGAGCAACTTCCAAGAGGCTTTAGGAATTCATCTTGCTTCCATTTTTTCAACAGATTATAAAACACTCCAAGCCCTTTCTATTCTCCATGGCTATTTGAGGCTTAGAAAGAGGAAGGAACCAAGATCCTGGTTCTAATTATTACAGTAATTTTGAATGAACAACTGCCAGGTGATGAGTACCTGGTAGCACTTTAATACATTCCCTGATTTTCGAAGATGGAAGCAGGAAAGAACTGGTGCTGTAGGTGGAACTCAGGTCTTTCTGAGGTCTACTTTTCTTAGTCGGTGTAAATAACTATAACTACCTAAAACTGTTTCTTTCCTGAAAGTGTTTATATAAAGTCTGGAAAATTTGGTCTTACATACAATATTCTTTTTCACTGTAATTGAAAGCCTGCTTTTTTTTTGTCCCTGTCTGCTTGAATACCAGAAGACAGCTTCTAATTTCTAATCCTTCATTAGTTAATTATTGCCACTTACACAGCAATTTGAGTGTTTTTAGACAATCACCATCAGAAGAAGAGTTTGCTAAAAATATGCACATTTAAGATGCATCCAAGTTGAACACTATTTAAAATTTATTAATATTATTTTCAAGGTCTGACACAAGTTAACAGGTAGCTAATTTTTGAATACAGATATCAACATTTGAGAACAAATAACACGTACTTCTGTATCTATATTACTGGGTCTCATGCTTGAAAATAGCATTAGGTGTTAAATAAAATATTGATTGTACTTGTCTTTAGCGTCAAAGTAAAGGAAAAGCATTATGATAAAGTTAATCAGCAAATATTTACATTCCTGCAAAAGATAGTATCTCTGGCTGTGACAATTGGCAGCTTCGTTAGTGCAGTTATGCACTTACTGCTGCTTCTAAGTTGAGTGGACAGTCAGAACCGCAAGCCCTCCAAAGATGGACCATAAACCACAGATCACCCTTTTTTTCATGTAAAACTGCATCTTGCTTTTAATCACCTAAAATACAGAACACTGGTTTTGGTTAATAAAAATCAATGTCTAAAACGAGAGTTATGAAAGAGAAATCATTTGAGCTTTGCTACTTATCTCTAGTACTGCTCACTAAACTGTACCATCAATTTATAGATTAGAACATCTGAATTCCCAGAACCTGGTAGTCTAAAATTATAGTAACAGCAGCGAAGGAAAGAATGATTGACCTTTTTTATTTTATTTTATTTTTAAATTTAATCATGACTGGGAAAGCACCACACTATCCGAGCCTCTGAATACACTGGTTGTGGTTGCCCAGAAGGCACCAGAAATGCATTCTCATTTAAAAAGCAGACTAGTTAACACACACACAAGTGTATTCTTAGAACAGGAGAAAGCTTGAACAGCTGCAGTCAGGGAGGCAATTGCACGCATATGCAGGCATGTGGCAGAGGATCTAGCAGGAATCAAGCTCTATGACATCAGGCACTCGCCTACAATTTGAAACTTGATCTCCGAATATTTAATGTATACTTTTATCTGTTTGCAATTAAAAAAAACCAACCAAAACCAGACTAGGTCAAACTCCCAACCTGACTCATCTCTTCAAGCAGGTGCCAGAATAATTTATCCTGGCAAGCAATACCAGCCACAATTTATTTGTCACTCTTGTGAATAGATTTAAACAACCAGAAAAAATTAAATAGAAATATTGCATTATATAGTCTCTAAACTGTGAGCAAAGACAAAGGTAACATTTTCACTTACTTACAAAAGATTTCCCATATTATGAAATATGGGATGAAATGTACAACGAATTTTGAATTAACTCGGATTTCCTTGGACTAAGCATGAAAACAATACATTTATTTTAAAAACTCATTCTGTGATAGTGTTTAATTTTAAAACAAATCTGGCCTACTCCAAGAGTAGTTAATCAAAAGGGATTGATTTCTGACAGCTGTTATTGTTTGAAAAGTTAATATCTAGGAATTTTGTATTGGTTTGAAAAGGCATCTGTTTCTAGAATGTGTAAGGCTTTAATAAAGCAGAGATAATTTATCTGCTTTCATTTTGTACAATAAAGCTGCTCTTAATATCCTTATCTTATAATATTGGATGTTAAATAGAGTGACTTCATCATGCCATCAGTTTTTAAGCAAAATCATTGAAGTCAGGTGGGCTTTCTGTCCCAGAACAGAGGAGTGGTATGATCTGGCATCATCTTACTCGTAGTGAGAAAAAGTGAAGGAAAACTCATGAAGTACAACTGTATAAAATGAAACATAAAAGACTGTATTATGCCACTGATTTATAAATAGTTCACTCATTGAAAAAATGAGAAATTTTACTTTATAAACTGTATCTAAATTTATATTTTATTCTATCATAGATTTATTAAAATTTATTAACTTGCTTGACTAGATACTTGGAGAAAGTGAGTTCACACCAAAGATTTATTTCAGACTCTCTCCTACCCACCCTGCATCTTATTTACTCATTTATTCAGCAAAATTCCAAATTGGCACTATATACACAGAAAGAACAATTTTAGGAAACCAGCCATTTCTTTAGCCAAAGGAAAAATTGAACTGGCTTCCATAAACAAGACAGTAGCATCCTCCAGAATAGAAGGTGGAGCTAATGATTTTTAGTGGGGAGAGAGGGAGGGGAAGTGGTCTGACAAAATCTGGCAAAAAAAGCATCTGTTCTGGTACTGAAGTCAAGGAGAGAGTTGTGAAAAACTCCATGCTTGACCTGCAACTCGCTGAGCAAGGGTAGGGGGTGCTGTACTCAAGTCACAGACATTCCATGACTTCTCATCATTTACCGAGCTGTTATCCCATTCTGGGAATGTGTTTTATTTGACAACGTATGTACTGTTCTGAAATACATGTGCACAGAAAACTGTGAATATGTATGTTCCTCTGTAAATAGTACAAAAAAAAAGGAAAAAATACAACAACAAGAGTGGAAAACTAGAGACCAAAACACATACTCCAAAATGCAGCCTAAGTGGTTACTCTCATTCTGAAACTCTTGCAATAAAGCCACTTGAACTTAACTCCAAGATCTATGGCTACATCATTTCATAGCCTTGGAAAATGTACATCTCTTCTTTGTACCTCACTTTCCCCAGCCATGATCCCACGTCATAAGTACTTTCTCAGTTATTTCTTCAGAATGACTGCTGCTTGCATATGCCTCTTTGTATGGAGTTTGTAAACTTTTTTCTGAAGAAAATTGCCAGGTTTCAGAAATCATACATTTACATATTGGGAAGCTTTTTTTCCTTTTTGTTATTTACACAGTTATGCCCAAGTATCCTGAAAGCATTTATGCAACTCATGTAGAAGTTCAATTGTGATACATATGAGAAAAATACCAGAGCTTTAAGTGTTAGACCACAAGGATATAGAAAATAAACCAAGGATCTGGAAAGACAAATTTGGTTTGTATTCAGGGTATGATTTCAACATCAGAAATGCTAGTCAGCGCACACCATCTACAACTTAAAAAGCATCCCAGGTTGGAAACTTGTTTCAGTACCCACAGCTTGAAATTGGCTACCAGGGAAATCTAAAAGTCCCAAACGGACAGCAGAGTGGTTCTCCACCCCTGTCTTCAGTAGAAACAAAAATATTTTTGACTCAAAGTCCTTTCAAAATGGAACATTTAAAAGATGAGAATGGTTTATAAAATACAGCTGAAATTCTGAAATTAGATAGTGTCAAAATAGGCACAAAAGTCAAACAAATAATAAAAACCAGTTCACCAAAGTAACATTTAAGAGAGTCTCCCCTTTCCAGTCTTTTCAATTCTATGATTCCCCCCTAAGTAAATTATTTTTTAAAGTTTTTTATAATATCTAGCAGAAAAATATAATAGCTCTACAATATGACGAGGGTTCCAAAGTACTTTTGCACATAGTCAGTAGTAATATTTCCATTTATCTACCACTGAAATGCGTCCAAGTCTACCAGGAATGTAGCACCAGTTCAAATGAGAGCAATGAATAGCACTTGACAAGCTTATAGAGATTCTCTCTTGTAAATGGGTAGCTGAAAAGATAACATTTCAGCAGTTCAGCTAACTCCATGTTTCAAGCTGATGGAACAAAGTTATTCAAGACACTTCCTTCGCCAACACAGGGCTGCAATACTATAAATACCCAGCACTTGTTCCTGGTTTAGTTAACAACGCAAACCAAAAACTCTAGTGATGAGAGATATTGTGCCTACCCTGCTTTCATGTGTAGTCACTGGATATCCCTGACCTGATATTCTGACCTCAAGCACAGATTATTTACAGAAGTTCAGACACAGCATTTCAAAAGCTTAGCTCCTCTAAAAATTGCATTGCTTTACTCTGACGTTTTTTATAATTCACCCTCTTAGAACTGCAAGAAAAATGGCTTATTTTGCTCCAAAAAAATGAAATCACGGAAGTGCTAAAATATTGATACATTAATCAGTTGTATCAAGATAGGACAGTGAGCTGACGAAACAAATTAAGAGCAGTGCTTCTCAGAGAAGTAGAGAAACCTACTGCTTAGTTTAATTTCTGTACCTCCTTCTTGCTCTCCTACTAAGAACACAGAACTTCAGGAGAATTCCTCTAATGGTGATTGCAGTTACAGCGCTCGAAAGCATAACCATTCCAGTCTAAAAAATGAATTTGCAAAATCTTTATTTTTCTTTTTATTTCAGGCTTTAGCTTTTCCTAAATCCAGGTTAGAGCAGAAAGAAGCAGAGGTCACGAACTCCAACTTTCACTTGGAAGTTTAGTCTCTAAAGTAATTAACGTTTAACACTGTCATCCTGCCAAGAACATCACTCCTGATTTGATCATACTGGCATTAAGTTTCAGTGAGAAACTTTGCTGAACCAGACTCAAGGGAAAAGCAGGTATATATTAAAGTGACAGTTCCAAGAAATAATTTGAAGGCTGAATGAAATGCTCAGATAGAGTACTCTGTTATGAAAGCTTTGTGAATAAACAAGAGTATGTTCTCCCCACCTCTCAAGGGTATTTCTAAAGAAGAGCTTCTTCAGATTATTCTGCAATATTGTGGAAGCCTGTCTGGAGACAGTATCAGAACAGATATTCTTTAAAGTAAGTGGCACTGCAAATATGAAGCTAATTGAGACAAGTCCACACTTCAACAAAGCCTTGCGTCGTCACATAAGGCATTGGAAGCTGCTGCTTTGCTGGACTATTACAAACTCATCTGAAAATTGCAGAAATATCATGTTTCATTTTTACATAATTGCTAAAGTATGTATGTATGCATTAGTGAGAGAAATGATAGCAGTCTCTCCTCTTCGTTCCTGGCTCAAACCAAGACAACGAATATGGAAAATAAACCCTACCTCTGAAAGGTTGTTTAGCGACTCGTTTGAAATGGCAGGTCTCAGTTTAGCTGCTAGTACAGTTTTGTAATAAAACAACCACTGTCGCTTTCTGTCACTCTTACCATATAAGCCAAGTACTGAATCAACTAACAAAGTAAAGAAGAACAAGACAAAGGCCTCCAACCCTGTCACCTCTAGGTGCAGAACTGCGTCAAATAAAAGGCAGAAGAAGTTTACATGTAAACTACCACTGGGGCTGCTTTACCCAATCTCTTTGTCACCTGATTGCTTTAGTTTCCACAGCTGTCAGTTTGGCACTTTCCATAAGCGCTAAAATGCTCAGACACTTCAGAAAAAATAGGAATTCCTGACAGTCCAAAGGGTTTGCCTAGGTGGATGTCAGATACTTCCCTGTTATTAGGACCCAGGATGAGTTCAATCTACAAAGAGATCAGCTGGCCTACATCATTAACACACTTCTACAAACAGTGGATAAAACAGTTTTAAATTACCAGAAGTTGCATCATTATGGATTATTATTTTAGCATTGTTAGCCTTCTATAATATGATGCTGCTCCCACTGGAATACTGATTAAAATAGGAACCAGATGTGTTTTTCATGACCAGATTGAAAAAGATAAACAATCAGAAAATCAATTCAAATAAAAAGGATGCCCGGAGGGTGTTTCTCAAAACTGAAGAGGGAGAGCATATGTATCTTTTAGAAGGGTGGGGCAGGAATTGAAAAACACTCAAATCCAGAACTCTCACAAACAAATCCCCAAGAAACATGAAACTATCTAGTTCTTCAGACACCTATTTTGATTATACTCCAGTGCACCATTATCTTAAAATTGGGTGCACCCGCCAACATTAAAACAAAGAAAAATCAGCATTTTCAGTTTAGCTCATAAATCCACAGGAAATAAAGCTCAGAGAAAAAGAAAGACTAATTTACATTTAGACCTCAGAGTTTTACAGGAATATCACTTTGGTTTACTGGCCTGTAAGTATGATATGAAGGTTCCAAAAAAATTATCTACCTTCAACTCCAGAGAGCCACTAAATGGAAGCTTTATCTTCACGCCAATCCTGATGGGAGCTATTTTTGTGCTAAATGCAGGCCAGTATCTGCAATCTTAAAGACTTAATATGATTTAATGGTACTGTTTTGCAGAGTAGACCAGCTGTTTCTTCACATATATCAGAAAAGAGCAATGTTTCCATTCACAATCACTCCAGTCTTCAAAAAGGGCAAGAAGGAGGACCCAGGGAACTACAGGCCGGTCAGCCTCACCTCCATCCCAGGAAAGGTGATGGAGCAGCTCATCCTG
>Ga0181612_122622_pt1 | contig 16216 bp, 9 predicted proteins | sample HoacroProtozoa21_FD_119630 | JGI IMG/M metagenome (GOLD analysis project Ga0181612, IMG submission 119630) | Hoatzin crop microbial communities from Cojedes, Venezuel. Combined Assembly of Gp0051906, Gp0051904, Gp0051908
AACCATCCGCCCAACACCACCATTCCTACCAAACCATACCTCGGAGTGCCACATCGACACGTTTTCCAGACACCTCTGGAGATGGGGACTCCACCACCTCCCTGGGCAGCCTGTTCCAGTGCCTGACCACTCTTTCAATAAACAAATTTTTCCTAATATCCAATCTAGACCTCCCCTGACGCAACCTGAGGCCATTAAATCCTGCCGGGGAGCAGGCAACTTCTAGCACCTAGTTTTCAGGTTGGGCACATGAAGTCCTCTCTGTTGTATCATACCAGCCTTCTAACAGGGAGGAAAATGCATGCTGTGGGAAGGCCCCAGAAAACTACAAAAGTGTGGGTTTTTTCCTGAGGCTGCAGGAAAAGGTACTGTAATGACAGAACAGGACAAAAAATAATGATTAAAATACTTAATAATTAAAATTGATTTTAAAAAATCATGACCAGCATCATCTGCAGTGAGCTCATTCTGGCTGTATTTCACTCTTCGGACTTTCCACTTCTTTTCCGAAGCAGTGTATTCTGGAAATACTATCTCGGAGGCTTTCTTCAAAGCTACCTTCCTTTACTTGGGCTGACAGTCCTTACAACACGTCCGTTCTGTTTTTCATCAGCTACCTCCAGTCAAAATCCGCCAGATACGATGCTTTGTGACTGGCACGTTCAGCACTGCAACGCTCTCATGTGCTGGCCTCGGGATTTCCAGCAAGCAGCAGGTGCTGCAGTCCGCTGTTAAAAAGCCTGCAGTCTTCAAAGGAAGCAATTTAGTGAGAAAGACCTCGAAACAGGCAACACTACTGGGGATTGAGCTGAGCGGCCCAGAAGCAGTGAGTGCATTAAAGAGTCTTTCATCCCTCGTCTGGGGGAGAGAATTGAGCCCGGCTTGGCACTGACCAAACCCAGCCAGGTCAGTATCTGGTAGCATCACTTCAGTTCTCAGTGGGCTTTGTGTGCATCTCGCTCGCATGTGCGCATTGCACGCAGCCAGATGCACGCAACATAGTTACAGTCTGCCTCCCAGATCTTCCCTCCACGCAGGGCATGCAGAGACACTGGGATCCAGCCTCAGCACCCACACGGGCACGAGTGGTTCCTGAATGCCGAATCAACAGCACACAGCGGACAACTGACCGTTTCTCTTTACAGCAGACTAAAGATATCCCTACCAACAACGATTCCAGATGCTTGGTACCGGCTTTCCCCATGTACAGGGCACTGAAAAAACGTTTGGAAAACTGAAGTTTTACTCTACTGCTGCGTTGCTGCAGACAGCAGAAAGTTATCAACCCGCCCTGCTCCAGCCTCCTTACCTAAGAAGCTGAGATAATAGTAAACTAGCCACGTAGGTAAAGTTACTGGAGACCTACTCTAATTAAAGTACTATATGCTTACAAATAATATGTATTTTTATGGGTTCATTCTCCTTCCAGCCTTACAAGACAGACACTTTTTTCTTGAAGTACCGGCTGTCTAGAAGCTGAAACAGCAGAAAGCCAGCAGTAAGACTGTCCCAAAAGAGAGATGAAAGGGGGCTTTTTAAACAGGCACAACAGAAATCATGAAGACAGACAGGGAGTATGATAAAGTAATGAGATACAGGAAGGGAACTATACTGTAATCAAATTGAAGGAAGCAGCAAAACTAACCAGCTAGCATAGATTGATCCTTTTTGGCCACATGCTTTATTTCAAAAGAGGTAAAATAATTTAGTATTTACTATTTTTAAAATGAAGAGGATAAAGACAGTGAAACAGTGTTTTCCTCCAGGCTTTTGTATCCTGTTTTAACATACTAGCTGGAAACCAACCTACTAAAGCAGCACAGTCCCTCCTGGGGACACAGCCGTACCGACGCCAGTTTGGTGTATCAGTACATCAGCAGTCAGGAAACCGACGGCTGCATCAAGGCGAGACAGCCAGCTACAAAGTGCATGGAAAACAAAGACAAAGCACCATCATGAAACTCTTCCTGTAACGCAACGAATGAAAACTGCACAACGCAAGCCCTTGCATCTGTTGATTGATACAGTCCAGACTCCTTGCTCCCTCCAGGCTGGAGTTAATTACTCCCAGGACTAATTAACAGGTTGAATTTTAAAGCTCTGTGCTGGCTGGACTGTGGCATTGGAGAGACAGGTTTCACCATTTCCTCAAGGCAGGGCCCAGACAATGGCATGAATTTTGTGACCGGCTTCACTGGAGCTATGCTTAGGGACAAACGATCATCCCCATCAAACCAGCCGGGGGGTTTTGTTTCTGCTGCCCATATTACTCAGTCCTGCACACTTCCCTGTTTTTGATGTCTTACAGAGTAGCCTGTCTTGAACTCCCCAATGCTCCTTATCCCAATGGCAGTTTCCAGTAGAACAAAAGGCTCATCTGGAGACCCACCTCAGGCGCAGCCTGTGCGTCCCTACACAAAATCAACATTCGGTCTGGTGTGACCCTGTACTGCCTTCACATGAGCTTGGGAGGTAAAAGCAGAGGTACAGCCAAGCAGCACTATCGTATGGAGAGAGGGTGATGCTTGGGAAAATTATCCAGGGCATTTGTACACTCAGGATGGTCCAAGCCTAACTCTGTGGTGGTACCCAAACTGGTCTTTAGCAGATAGCAAGAAGGCAAGCCTGTACGAGATACTGCCTGTGAAATAGCATCAGTGAGAAAATCCAGCGAGTGCCAGAAAATCTGGTGTCACATTGCTTGTGACAGAGCTCAGTAAAATGAATGCCTTCAAAGAGGCAGAGCAGCCCTCGACCTGCCTGCTCCCTACAACCAGAACAGTTCCTAGGTACATCACAGGGAAACACATTTTATCCTACCAGACATACAGCGTACAAACATAGGTTGCAAACAGCATGTCTGCGAGCTCCTAGCTTGTCAGACAAGTCTCAGTGTCTCAAACCCTAGCACACACTGGGATTTAGCAGGCTTTCAAGGCATTTTACATCAGTCCCAATATCGGCTCTGCTGCTATTATGCAGTATATGTGCTATCACCCAGCTGAAAGCATGGTTTCAGTTCTGATTTTTCTTTTTTCTCACATCCTTCCATTAGCCAGCCTCTAATCAAAAGAAGCAAACAACTTCTCATGTCCCATCTGTATTTTACAACATTAGAGTCAGCTCTGTAGATAGCGGCTCTGTGCCTAACGCTGAAAACCAGAAGGCTGTTCTTAGGAAGAGCTTACAGTCTGACTCTATCTGGGATTTGAGTGGCTAACTAAAATCCTTTGCAAATTATCTGTCGCTTCTTTGTCAGCCTTGCTTCCTTTCTTTACGTCTGAATTTGGACTGGGGATAATGAACTTCCTGTATCATGGACTGGGATACAAGGAAACTCATTGTACACTCACCAAGGAAGAGTATATCTGTAAGTAGCTTATAAGGCAGCTCTGAAGGGTCTTGTTAGAATGACTTATTCTCCGAGTTTCAGTGGTTTGATTAAGTGGATCATGTGATAAACACTTATAACGAACTTCTTCAGATGCTGCCAGGGGAAACCCAGCAGATAAAATGCTGAATCCCACGGCATTGCTCTCTGCATAACAAACTGATTACAAAGACGGAAAAATCATGCAATTCACTGGCTGCTTCTCCTACTCCGGACAGCACAACAGTGTTATACAATTTTCTCCTTGCTGCCCCAAATTAAAATATCCTTGCTACTAAATCCAGTTCAAACTGGTGCAATTTTCTTCCTACAACTCACCAGGCAGATTACTGCTAAATGTAACCACTTGAGAGCAAGTCTGGTCATGCTTGTAAGTGATTTCTTTCCTATGAAAGAAAACAAAATAAAACAAGAAAAAAACCAACAACCAAAAAAAAACCAAGCAAAAATTCAAGAGTAGCAAATGCTAGTTTGATCTGTTTAAGAAATAAAAATCTAAGTCAACTTGAATAACCACAGGGTAAACCTCATTTCACTGGCAACAGCGGGAGAGGTCAAAGAGCAGGCCACGTTCAAGAGCATCTCTTGCAGTTTTGGCCAATACCTGTAGGACTGATGACCAGGGTAAGATACCAGCATCTGCTGTGCTCTCTCCTCACCCCTAGTTAGCAGCTCGTTGTTTCTCCTTCTCAGCAGCACAGCGTCTCTTCTTCGTCCCACTCTCCCAAGTCATCCTCACATAACACGCCACAGCGCCTCTCCAAAAGGCATCCTGGCTCAGGAACGAAGCATGGGGAGTACTTGGACCTGCCCCATCAGTCAGCGCAAACTACTGTGCTGCTTCTTCAAGGCCAGTGTGGTACCCCTGACCTGGGTATCAGCTGCAGCACATGTGATGGATGGGGTGCCCTTAAGAAAGTCTTCTTCAGGTCCTGAGACTGCGATGAGGGAAAGACCCCAGTAGTCTCTGCTCCCTGACTGGCAATACCCATGTGCTCCTGCTACCATGGGCAACAGCTGTTTGCACCAGGACACGCATGTTGGGCTGGTCCAATACCTGAATAAAATATCTGTAAAGGCTCTGCTACACAGAAAAGGGCTAGGCACTTTCAGTTGTCAGGGTAGAGGGGGCAACTGTTTCAGCTGGGTATGGTACTGCTGTCAGTGAGCATGCGGAGAGACACCCAAGTGCTGGGCTCTATGTGAGGTAACTGGTTTTACCTGGGACTCTTAATTCAGCAAAGGGGCAGGGGGGGCATGGATAATGCCCTTCCTTTTAGCTACTTACTGACAGCAGGTTTCCCCAGCCCAGATTCTAGCCCTTACAAAGTGGTAGCTGAGATGGCAGAAGCAGCAAAGCCAGCCCCCAGTAATGTCTGTCCCCAGGCTACCTCACTCCTTATCATCCCACTGAGTAATCAGCTCTGCAGGGTCACCGGGTGAATCACCTTAAAGGGAATTGCTTTGGGAGTTCAAGTGTCAGGAGGAACAAGAGGGTAACGAGCGGGTAACAGCGTGGCACCTCAGCAGCTCTGTCCTGCACATCAGCAGTAGGTCTGACATCCGTCAATGACACGCGGTGGGACCAAAGTGGCAGTGCTAATTCCTCCACCACACTTACAGCACTTGCACTTCCCTCCTGCTCTGCAGCCATCTTGCACAGGGCGAGGGTGCCCAGACTGGCACAGAAGTGCAGTCGCCTGTACTTCATCACTAGAAAGCCTGCATGGCCACAAGGCTGCTTTCACACAGCACTTTGGAGAACAATCTTGGTTATAGCTGGCATCTCGTGGTGCTCCGGAACACATTTGCTCCTCATGCACAGGGGCAGCCCCACACCGCCTGTCCGTTGTACGGAGCAGCACGACATACCACCTCACCGACCACCAACACATTAAACCACTGCACAGATATGCAGACAACCCTGCAAGTGAGACCCCGCGCTTGCAGTTTGCACGGACACTGGAGCTGGCCCAGAGGCAAGCCTAGGAGCATCCTTGAAGTACAGCACTGACATAATAACATGCTATGTGGGATGATGGACTCATCACACCCAGCGCAGCTGTTATAAAGAGACCCAGGGATGAAATATTTGCCAGAGGAAGAACACATGTATGAATATCAAATGAATCAGAGCATCACAGAGGTGGGGGGACACCTTGCTCTCTGGCTTAACCCATTAGAATATTTATCAGCAGTTCTGTTTTGAGGAACGGTCCAGTGGTTATGGCATCTCACGGAAGTCTTAGGGGATGGTAGAAACTGTTTGTGTGTTTTTCAAGCAGTCATCCTGTAAATACAACTGCAATTTAAAATGTACATCAAGCTTTGCATATCAGCTTTCCTTTGCACCATTACTAGCCATGAAGTTTCCCCATGCCATATTCTTTTTCAATGAACGAGATTGCACAGGTGTAATCGAAGGGGTAATACGCTACCAATGAGCTCTCATCAGCTGTGATGGCATGTGAGAAAGAGGGCCTTACCTTGATTTATTTTACATCCAAGGGGAATTCATGCACCTAACAGTGAGAATAAAGGTATTTTTAAAACATACTTTCTACGCAATCAGTAAGAATCGATAACTGCAAAATTACAATACTGTTATGAAACTCAGTCATCACAGAACAACGGAATTTTAATTCTGTAAATCACGTGAAAATTTGCTCTTTAAATTATTTTGTTTCCACTTCACAAGGAAGACTCCTGGAAATGTTTGCTTCTTGTCCTTAATCACATTTCAGTGTTCTGAACTGAATTTACTCCCCCAAACCATTCTCTTCAATTCTACTTGCAAATTTGGTATTTCAGATTAGGTATGGATGTTGGACATGAAAGGATTTTTCTCCCCCACTTCACACTTGAAGAAATTCAGGTAAAATTCATTTAATTCTCTATAGCAATTAAAAAGGAAAAAAGCTACTGTTGTTTTCATGTTAAATCTGTGTGTCCCAAGCTCTGTGTGCTCAGTTTTAAGAAACTGAACCCCTCAAATTCCCCAAGAAATAAAGGAGACTTTTGAAAAAGGGAGGTGTGCTGAGGCTAGGTATTCCAAATAGAAAATCAGGCTACGGTACTTCATTTTTCACTCACGTAGCACCACATAATCCTATTACAAAGGTCTACTGTGAGACTTCAATATTTCAATACTCAGCAGCCGATGAGCATCACTGAGCGTTAAGTAACATTTCTTTCCAACTTACTAATCTTTACCATGTCTCTTCCTTCTATAGGACAAAACAGATAAAGGTGTTTGTGGTTTAAACCACGGACGCTAACCTATCCACAATCTAGTCTGAAATTTTTAATTAGATCATTTTGTAGTGCCATTTGGTAGCTGCTTTTTTACTACTCTCGTGCTTGTATGAGTTAAATATTGTCCACAGATTTCCTGTGTAGCCCTGTCCCCAAGGACTGAAAACCTGATATACACAACTCATAAATAAAGCTAGTGAGACATGAGCAAGAAAAAGCGTATCATACTTCTGGGAATCACTCCAAAAAAATAAACGTGCAAGATGGCACATCACCCCACACAGAGCTGGCAAAGGTAAAATAACATTTGGGTTTGATCACTAAGGAAAATAAAATAATTCTGTGTTCATATGTACATGCTAGCCTTCCACTGAAACAAAAGGGCAAAGGTAAGACTGGAGTTTGACTCACAAGAAAACAAACCTGCTGGTAACAGTTGTAGCTTATTTAACTAAAATGGGGATCAAGTCTGAATTTGATCCCAGCTTTCCGAAGGTCCATGAACTTTCTAGAAATGACCACCATCATTTATTTCCTATCTCTGCATTTCATGACTCTTTCTACAGATATGCCTATATGCCTGCTTTTAAGACCCCATCTAAATTCTAGGTACACCTTTCCCTCAACAGTCCCAATGCACAACTCTATACAGAAGCAGTATTAAAACATGGTGCAGAACAGAAGAGGAATAATTGTCTTGCTTTCCTATAATGGGTTTGGATGAACCGCCCTCCTGTTTCCGTTTGTGCTCTACTCGTTTTTTTCCTGGGAGTAGAATATTACATTTATTGGCACTGACTCTTTCCTCAGAGCTTATTCTTTTGGTCCCCTTCTGCTCTATTCTCATTTTCCCAGTCTTCACAGAATCACAGAATGGTAGGAGTTGGAAGGGACCTCTGTGGGTCGTCTAGACCAATGCACCTGCCGAAGCAGGGTCACCTACAGCAGGCTGCACAGGACCTTGTCCAGGCGGGTCTTGAATATCTCCAGAGAAGGAGTCTCCGCAACCTCCCTGGGCAGCCTGTTCCAGTGCTCCATCACCCTCAGAGGGAAGAAGTTCTTCCTCATGTTCAGACGGAACTTCCTGTGCCTCAGTTTGTGCCCATTGCCCCTTGTCCTGTCGCTGGGCACTACCGAAAAGAGCTTGGCCCCATCCTCCTGACACACACCCTTCAGATAATTAGAAGCATATATTAGGTTGCCTTGCAGCCTTCTCTTCTTCAGGCTGAACAAGCCCAGTTCCCTCAGCCTCTCCTCGTAGGAGAGATGCTCCTGTTCAAGCCAGCCATGAGCAATCCTCCTCCACACTACAGCAAAACTAATTCCAGTATGACATTCTTTAGGACTGCCAATCAAAAAAGCAGCCCTAGACAATATATTTTCTTAAACCTTAGAATCAGCAACTTGTCAATGCTTTCTTCAACAGTAGCAATTCAAGGCACAATTATGAGTTTAAGACTATGAAGTCTGTAACTGGCAATGCAAGTGGGTTTCAAAAAACATGCCCTTAACTATAAGCACACACATGCAAGTACAGGAATGTTTCACTTTCATAGTTCTACATCTTTCAATTTTAATGCGAACATTTTTAGTCTCATTTCAATTTAAATAGATCAGTTATTTATAACTAAGTTGTTCAAATTTATAAGAAGACAAGAGATGCATTTCAGAAGAGAAGTCTAGCGTCTCATCTAAATTATTTAACCATACAATTCATTCCATAGAGTTAATTTGTTGGCTGGATACTAGGAATGGGTTTTATTCCATCACTTTACTCTTGAAAGACACAGACTAGAAGTCTTTAATAGGGCAACTGATGGAAGATTTTTGTGTGGCCATGTGAGGTCAAATATACTTCAAACTGTGCAATAAAAACAGCTCATGCTGCCACAAAACTCATTATAATATTGAGTTTACATTGTCTTCAAAATATGCTCTTAAACGTCTTACAGCCTTGACATCCCCCATTACAATTCTGCTCACACACAGAGTAAGGTTAGTTCAGTGACACATGATGTCTGATTCCAGGAAGAACGATGCACAGAGCTAGTGTGCACAGCTAGGTTAAAGGGAAACCAGTGATCACTAAGCTTCTTACATTCAGATATGAGAATTTAATCTCGTTAGAAAATGCTGGATGTCATGTAGACAGCAGTAGCATTTATATTCTTGTAGAATTGATTTCTTAAGTGAGATAAGCAGTAAAAAGAAAACTGATCATATACTCTTGACAAGAAATAAATATTGACTTAGTAGCTGCTAAGTCAACAGGAAAAAAATCCTGTAAATAAATGATACACACCTTTTATTGGCCGTTTGAGCAGACTAAGGTCTTAGATCTTTTTAAAGCTAAGTAAATAAAGACTAAATGAGTTTGAATGCCTTTTACTTAAAGGCTTCAGATTAGCATTTTGACTTTTGGTCCTCACGCTATGAAGCTCAAGAAGATATTTCTAAAATCTCTAACGGAACAAAACTGAAGGTATTGGGAGTGAACAGCATTCCTTGATCCTGCAACCAGACTCACTCATGCAAAGAAAATCTCTGTATCTCTGTCCAAGCTTTCGTAATTTGTTCCCAGTCCTTTTAAGAGATACGCATTCATTTTCTACATCTATTTCCATCCAAAATAAGTGCATCTTGAGTCTCTAAAGAATTTGATGGGGTTTGGGTTTTTGGTGTTTTGGTGTTTTTGTTGTTTTTTTTTAAAACTAATTAGACTAAAATAAATTGTTAAAACTTGCAGGCAAAGATGACAAAAGGTGAATGTCATGGCTGAACTCTAGAGGGCTTCAAGTAAATTTCTTAAATGTGTTTAACTCCATAAAGATAATTCTTCCCTGTGGCTGGCTTACAAAAATGGGGAAGAGCTTTTTCCGCTATAATCTTGGTTCTTCAGAGATATAAACTCAATATCCCTGTAGCAAATACTTTGAGCTTTTTCCCCGAACAGAACTCAAAAGTGTCAACTGATTGAGTAAAACCAGCAGAAGTGCTACAGGGCAAAAAACCCTAACAAAATCCATAAGCAAAGAACCACATCCCCTCACCCCCAACAGTAAGCCAAACCAGACACATTAGTACACCAGAGAAGAAAAATGTCTGTTTTAAATTATGTCTTGAAACACACTGTACCTAAGTGCTTAGCCTGCACAAGATATGCCAGAACTGCCTGTGTGTATATTCCATCAAAGATCTGCTCACCTCTCCCACAACTTCAATGATGTCACCAACTTTTAATTCCAGTTCATCTTCATTTTGAGGCATATAACTGAAAGCCACCTGACATCTTCTTCTTCTGTTTCTCTCTCCTGGTGGAAATGAAGGAAACAGGGAAATTGTAAAATGAAAACAAAATTCCATGCCAAACACAAGCCAGGGGAAATAATTAAAGATGAAATATTATTTCTTTGAGCACTATTAAAAGAATCTGAATTTTTGCAATGCTTAGTATATCTGCCTAGAATTAATGTACAAAGAGAGGGTGGAAAAAAAGATTTCTGGTGCCTATTATTTCTTTCATCTATTTTTATAATTCAATGCAATTGATAACTGCAAAGGAATTGTGGGAATTTTTTCCTTTCTGTAATATTATTCAAGAGCCTAAATCTAACTAATAGATTGCGCTTTCCAGTGGCAGGATGGACCAGCTTTACCCAGAGGATCTTTCCAGGTCTATTTGCTACAATTTCTCTTCTAAGCGAATGCTCTATAAACACTGTGTAGGCAAATCCGGAAATTGGAGGGGTGGGAAAGGGATCCAAAACCTTGTGGCTTTTGCTTATAAGCTTAAATAAGCTCTCTACTGATAATTTTGTCCCGTATCTTTTTCTACGTAATTGTTTCACAGGTGTACAAATATCTCACCTTTTTTAATATATATATTCTTTTACATATGTATGCACATACAGGTAGATATGTACATATGTGTGCATATGTATACACACATATTTGTAAGGTGCATATTTATGCACTAATATCAGATTAAAGAAAAGAGAAGGAAAACCCATCCCAAAGGACCCTCAAAGCTAGGTGTGCCATTGGGTCAGTGTGGTTAAGACAGGCTAATTTTGACAATCACCCGGCCACTGGAAATTATGTTACCAGCCATCTTTCACTTCAGCTTGCACATCCAGGCTCCCATGAGAAGCTGGTATGAGGGGGCACCTTTGGATGAATGACTGGAGAGAGGCTTGAATTCATAGCTCTGAATAGCAGTAAGATCCCTTACTTGACCCTCCTGCCATCACAGTTTTAAGACAGACAGATAAATGAAAAGATTCAGCTCCAGAGTTTTATTTGCCAGATCTGTTGGCTTACATGTAATTATAGTTGTGTGATTTGTAGCAGAGCAGAGGAGAGAACATCCCAAAATTAAGTTGCCAAAGCTCACTGCTCAGCCTCTATTAGCTGAAGAACAAATGACTGACATGAATCATGACCATGCTGGAATGTGGTGGAGGAGCAGAAGGTAGGAAGAGAGAAATCATTCAGAACACAGGGTTCACTGATTGCTCCCTCTTCTCTGGAAGATGTGCAATGTATAAACCATACTGTATTGTACTTTTTATAAAAACGTATCCACACAAAGAAATATACACACACTCTACACAGGTAAATGTACTTTCTCTTATGCTGTTTGTCTTAACTGTTAAACATGCTCAATGCACACGGAAACCAGTTGTGCAAACACTTTCCAAGAACTGGCTTAACCCGACATCAAATTACAAAAATTGATCTTATGGTCAGTCTACAGCTACAGAACTTTTTTTTCCCTAATCTATTAATTGAAACTAAAAAAAGAATGGAGAAAGGAAGCCACTGAAGTTAGCTTTCTCACAATATTTTTCACAGCCACTGCAATTCTGCATGAGTGGCAGCTTTTTGAATGTTAAAATTAATACCTCAATGCAATGTAACCAAACTCACTCAAATTGGCTCTTTTTTCCACCTACAGATGACTGTTCATTCTTCACCATCTAAACTAAAATGGTCCTAAATTGACAACTTTACACAGCTACATTCAAAATAACTTAAACATAATAAATACCTTCCATATTGAGTGCTTCTTTGATTGTGCAAAAGAGGCTGGCCATTTTCCCTAAAGATAACAGTCCCGCTATGATTTCTAACATCGAATAGCAACTGATGTGCTGATGTTGCCTGATGTGACAGATGTCAGTTGCTACCCTATTTAATACTCAACATTGTGTGACTCTTGGAGAATATTTTTGAGCTTGCTAACAGAGTAAGAAATAAACACAATTCTGGATGTTAATAATAGAATTGAATGACTCCTTCCCCCTCCCACCCCATAAAGGTTTTTCTTATTACTGTACGGAAAATCTACCGAAGGTTTGCATTTATCTCCATTAGCTCCATGGTTGCCTCACTGCTCTCCCTCTCCTTCTAAATCTTTCTCTAGAGAAACACCTAAGTGGAGAGAAGCAAGCCAACAACACACATACATTTTATGTACCAACTAGTTCCTCTCTGTGGCCTAATGCAAGACAACAGATCCAGCAGTGAACCCCTTTGGTTTGAATGAGAAGTTGCTGCTAGACCCCATGTGCATGCTAATGTTTGGAGCACCTGAGCAAAGCACAAGCTGTGTGAAGAGCTCTACAGCCAAGGGGTACCTGTTTTTTCTTACACTACAGCAACCTGGGTAATACAGCACTATGAGTTTTCTAACAAAAACAGAGCTGATAGGAAAAGAAGTCAGAGTAACCAAGCCGTGTGTATTCAACAACTGTTAGTAAAGAATAACTCTGGTTTTGCAAATGCAATATTCCCACCCCAGCATTACCAACTTTTTGTCAGTTTCTTAACTAGCACAAAGTCTCCAAAGGCAGCGTGGTCAGGAACCAGAAAGACCAAATGAGGCAACTAACAGGCAGTTTAGACCGGAACACTGAAGTCTTGGTCTTCTCTCACTATTTCCCCTTTTGCTAATATTGCCATTTATTGCAGAGTATTATTACAGTCTATGCTTTAACTGCCAGTCATCTGAGATCTAAATGGCACACTGTGACTTTAAAATGTAAGTAATCTGACCGATTGATGTAAAGTTAAAGCATGTAAGGCAGCAATTCTGCAATGAAGACTGCAGATACTTTGCCATCTAATCCATTTTTCTCTTACTTGTATATTGATGAAGGAAATATTTTGTAGGAGGGTTTTTTTGCATTTATCTCCACACTTGAGCATAAACTGAGTTACATGCAAGTGTAAAGTTACCAGTGAAAAGGCAAGCAATAAACCCCAGTACTTTAAGATCAGAAGTGGTGTGCTGCAAAGTCCTCACTGGGTTTTGAAAGGCTTAAAAGACCAAAAAAAAAAAGGGATCAGTGAACTTTTACTGGCCCACATATAATAAATTGCAGCAAGTAACCTGCTGCAGGCAGCACCGCACTGGGCTCTGCCTGCTGGTTGCAGTTCCAGGCTTTTTCATTTCCTGTAGCTGTGGTGCAACATCAGAAGTGTTTTGAAGGCAAATCGCCAGTGAGCTGCAGGTAGGGAACTAACTGAGCTACATGTTATTCAGAACAAGCTATCACACAGAAATAATGTCACTCACCCTTGTAAAAAACACTGGCTTCCATTTACATAGTTATAATAAACCCCAAAGGAAAAAAATTCACACGCCTAGTTTATGCACTCTGTTCTTAGAACAAACCAGGCAGCTATAGAGAATTTGCTGTACAAGGGGGCTAACAAACCAGTGACCGCAAAGCACACTGCATGTGAAGCGATGGCACGAGGACCTCAAAAACTGTGCCGCAGAGCGTGCCTGACTCCGCTCTTCTCCCTGCAATGCCTGTGTCAAAGGCACTGAACGCTCACAAAGTATCTGCAGATCCAGGGAGGGAGAAAAGAAATGCATGCATTGCAGAAGGTGTCATGTCATGATGCACCCTGAGAGCGATACCGGCTGCCTCCTCATTTGCAGCTGTTGAATGGCAACTCCCTCTCAACCTACCTGAGGCTACCATTCCCTCTGCCCCGAGGTGAATCGCTTCTCCAATCATTTCCCAAACACTTTTTTGTTCAGAGAAAAGCTTAGTAGCTTAGCAGTGTAAACAACAAGCTTTGCTGAACCAGTTCCTTTTGATCTTTTATCCTAAGATTCACTTATCTCATTGTCGGTGTCCCCGAGCTGGATGTCTAAATCTGAGCCAATCACTCAGGAGTGGAGAAAAACTAATTAACTCCCAGGTGTATCTAGTGTCACTGTAAAATAGACAACTAAAATATATCAGATGAATGACTCTCTGGAGGTGCCTTTTTCTGGTTTGGCTAGATCAGACCTCAACATCTAACTTTAAAAGGTCTAAAGTTAGGTCAAATGGAAAAAGAAATAAACATACGTTTAGAAACTTGAAACAAACAAACAGATCTTCCAGGGCACAATGTAGTTCATTTCAAAGTGGTGTCTGATCAGATTCTACAAATGGTGTAGTTGCCTCTGACAGCAGGAGACCATAAAGAGGCTTCCTCCAGCTGTACACACGCAAGAGACCATGATTTCTAGACATTTAAACACCTCTCTGGCACTAGCAATGAAGACGCAAAAGGAGGCATGACAAAGCATTGGCATTTAATGCTTGCTTTTGTAAGGGGCACCAAAAGCTGAGAAAACACTGCACAAGAAGTCACACTGGTGCTTACATGCTGCTATGGGACCCAGGAAAGGTCACAAATTGACAATGCAGGATTAGATGAAAAGTGTGGCAGCAGCAGAATAGATAGGAAGTAAACCGTTTCAAAATGAACTGGAATTTTCAAATCCAAACTACTTTTTTTTAAAATTCAAACCTCTATCATAAATGTGTGCATGTGTGAATGGATTATACAGTGGTTTCTACACTTCTACAAGTGGCTTACTTGTCACTGATGCCAGTGTCTTTGCAGCCTGTCCTGTCAGCAGAAAACCACATGGTTAACTTCACTAACAAAAGGTCCATCAACTCCACATACTACTCCGCATTTTTCCCACCACAAAAGAACAACTACAGCAATTTCATAACACAGTACTGCTATTCTGCAGAGTCAAAAAACTATATTCAACAAAAATCTTCAGAGAATAGGCCCATGGGGCAAATGTCTGTCCCTTTCCCTGCTGACAAAAACGTATAGCTAAATAAATGCCTGACAATCTCTTCCAAACTAGGCCCCACAGTTTTGTAATTGGATGTGTTTTAAGAAGAGACATATTGATACCATTGTGGCTCAGACAAACAATCCAACCCAATTGCTCCTGGATTTCTTTTTTTTTTTTTTTTTTTTAATAAATGAGTGTTGCTATGGAAATTGCAAGGGTTCAGTTGGGGACTAAGTCAAGGTTTGCAGTGTGAGGAGCCTAAAGACTTTCTCCCACATCTAAAAAATTTCAAATGCACTAAAGCACATAGCAGCTCCTGCAGACCCATGGACTTCCCTCTACTGCAGGCTTGCTGGGCAGGCTCCAGTGAACCACAGAAGCAAATTGAGATCGACTGAGTCACCCTTCAAGTAGATGCAAAGTGACTGAACTCAGTGAAATCATTTGGCAAAGAATCCCCTTTCAGGCAAATCTATTAGGAGGAAAATGACAAGTTTCAGGAAAAGTTTCCTTTCTTCCATTTCAGATTTCTCTGCACACAGCATCATCTGCCCATCAGCCTCAGCTGCACTTCGCACCCTTCCAGCTTTCAAAGCTCTAGCTGTAGCTGGGGGGAACTGGTTCAGTGCACAGCGTCTCCCAGTTCGACAAGCTGGGCTGTGATATGACTCAGCTAGAAACCAGTTCTAAATTTAATGTGCAGAAAGACAAAAGGCAACTACTGTACAACCAAGAGATGATGTATATGCTTTTAGGTTGCATGTTACCGATTTTAATGGTACTGATGGAGTTCTGGTACAGCTGTTGTGGACTGCCAGCCTTTTTTTTTTTGTTATAAATCATTGTGTCCATTAAAATGCAAATGTTAAAAAAAAGGTTGAGCTACAAGCTTACTTCTGAGAAAAATTCTTCTTAAAACCACTGCCCTCAGTAGATACTTCTAAGAAACACAAGTTACCTAATTAAGAGCAAACAGATAGCATGAAATACATTAACGTTTTTAATTGCCTTTTTAAAAGTATATTGAAGATAGCACTAAGAGATTTCAGATAAAGTCTTGGTCATACTCAGTTCTAATGTGGATTCTGTTACTATCTTCCACAACACAAGCACCGATCATCTTATATTCACCCACTCGTAGAAATATAATTCTGATTTTAAAAGGCACAGGAATTGGCAAGTTCTAATTTCCTTCTTTTCCTGGAGGATTTTGGCAGTATTTTTCTGACCTGCGATGTGACATGTCACTTCCAACCCTCTCATCACCCACATGATGTTAGAAGGGTGAATGCTTTTGGATGGATGGCAAAAACACCCTGCTGAGGTCTGTTTGTTCCCTGTCTAGCAGAAAACAGAAGTAAGCTGGGTGCAAATATTTGGCGGGGGGGGGGGGGGGAGTTTTGGGTTTTTTTTTTTCTGGGGTTCCCGTGTTTTTTTTTTTTTTTTTTTTTTTTTTTTTGTGATAT
>Ga0181612_102491_pt1 | contig 16215 bp, 4 predicted proteins | sample HoacroProtozoa21_FD_119630 | JGI IMG/M metagenome (GOLD analysis project Ga0181612, IMG submission 119630) | Hoatzin crop microbial communities from Cojedes, Venezuel. Combined Assembly of Gp0051906, Gp0051904, Gp0051908
TTGCCCAGAGAAGTAGTGGAGGCCCCATCCCTGGAAACATTCGAGGCCAGGTTGGACAGGGCTCTGAGCAACCTGCTCTAGTTGAAGATGTCCCTGCTCACTGCAGGGGGATTGGGCTACATGACGTCTAAGGGTCCCTTCCAACCCAAAGGACTCTGTGATTCTATGTTTTATAATATTTAATATATTATAAGATTGAACACTAGGCTTGACTCTTTTTTTAGTATACGGTTTGGATTGGAGAGGAAGTACCTTAAGCTGAATGAAATTCAACTTTTAAAATTTTTTTTTCCTTGAAATTATCTTGATCATGTACTATGTCTGCTGAAGCTTTCAGCAGTCCCTATGGAACAACTTCAACAAAAGGGTTTCCTTAATTGCAGACCTGTTGAGTAAAGGGCGGCAGATGATTTCTACAGCTGTATCACTCCAAGTCTTCCATTACAGCTGGAAACACTTGAACTGACATACACAAGTAGTTTGGGAACAATAAAATGTATGTTTTTCCTCAAAAAACCACTTCCTTAAAAGAAATCTTACTTGTGTTGTATCTCAGTTATTGCTGATAAGGGATGTCTTTTAAAAGAATGTCTAATTATTTTCTATACTGCAAAAATCCAGAAACATAAGCTACTTCACTAAGCCATAGAAAAGTAACTCACTTTCTGTGTTAATGTAGACATTTACCAAAGTTCTCCTCAACTCTGTTTCTGGTTTGGTTTGCTTTGTGGCTAATTTTTTAAACGTTCTCATCTTCTCCAGTGATAGGATTACTCAAATATATTTTTTTTATTCTGACATCTAACCTGGAACTAGACTCACATACTATAAAAATGGTTTTACCTCTCGTGTCACAAAAACATCAGGAAATACAAATTGTGGTATCTTCTAGTGTGTTGAACATCTGGCCTAACTGCACTGCTAATTTTCTATTGTATTTGAGATTTATGTATTCTTGTGAATAAACATTCTCCTTTACCTGAAAAAAACATAAATTTCACAAATTATCTGTTTTATTATTAATTTTTAGAAATCATCTCTATAATAAAGTTTTAATTTCTAGCAATTTCAGTCACAGTAAGATTTTCTGATGTTTAGCTATGACTGGAGCTTTCAGAATTATTTTTTAGATCTAAGAATGCAATGATCAGTATTTTTAAAGACTTATTTGCATTCTTGCCTATGTATTTGGCATCTGCTTTGTATTTTCACTATTTCTGCAATCTACAGTCAGACACTTCATTCGGAAATTTTAATTGGGTCTTGTTATTGAGATTGAACTATGCTTTAGCAGCACAGTGACGTACATCTTTTCAGAATCATAGTTCAGTAAAAAAATCTTGAACTCTAGGACTGACTTAAAAGTGGTATTTCTATTTTGCAGCCATTTTCCAAATTTGAGTATTTGCACTAATTCCAGTCAGGAAGTTCCTGTGAATGCAAACTCTGCCATTTGCAGAATAATAATAACAATAATAATAATAATGCTGAAGTCTGTTGAACGAGCAAAGAAATCATTATTTTCCAGTAAAAAATTTATATTTATTAGGCCTCTAAATAAAGGACAAAACCAGTCTGGAAGGAGACCCAAGCTATACTGTACACAGTTAAGGCAGAAGAAGATGTCTTTATGATTGAGAATTTGGCACAAATTAGAGCAGCCTCAGCAATGATTCTGAAGATCAAGCCTATTCAACAGAAGAGCAGAGACAAGCTGTAATACTTCAGACCCCCAGATGCTCCTCCTCAGCCTTGGTCCAACAACCCTTTTCCAAGGACTATGAGAAAAATCCACACGAAAGGCTAGAACTTCAAATAGATTTTTCAGTTATGCACTGATAAAGCTAGTGTGAGCATATGTGTAAGAATGAGTAATGATTCTAGAACTGTGCCTGGGCTTCCTTACAGCATTTACTAACACAAGTGAAGACGAGAGGAAGGCCACAAAATTAACTTGATCCTAGAGTGACAAAATAGCCTATGTTCCTACTTAAACTGAGCTGTGTCTAGGAGGAACCACATAGACCAAAACTATCAAAACTGAGCAGAAAATACAAAACAAAGTTTTATTTTTTAAAAAAAAATCTACTATCTCAGTAGCAGGCAAAAGCAGAAAAAAAGTACCCTAAAACACCTGTCTGTGGTCACAGAAATGCAGGACCTACCTATCCCCAATGCCCCAAGAAAGAAGGTGCCAAAAGAAAAAAAAAAAGAAACAAATAAAAAGCAGACAGCAGATGGAGCCAGGACTGCTTTTCTCCACATTACCCAGTTTTCTTTTATGTCTCCTTTTTTTGGCATGCTGTCTCTAGAGGCAGTCTGTGCTCCCTAGGACATACAGTTTATGTGCAATATTTAAAATAATTTATCTGAAACAGAACAATTACCTATGTAGCTACAATTTCAGCATAAATCTTTGTTCAGCTTTGTTATTCTCCTTTAAATTATCTTTTAAATCATTTTAAGTGAATATTCTTATGGTGAATTGCATGTACTATCATTAAAGAAATCTTTACACAACCAATTTACCTCAATTAATATAGGAAATTGATTATTTGGGCTTGCCAGTATTATACAAATGAACATTTTAATATGCTGTACAGAATATAACAACAATCACTCACTATCTAAGATACCATGATATATTTCATTAGCTGAAAAAAGAAAATCACATCAGTAATAATATGCAATATCCAGTATAATTGTTGACATGGTGTATAAAGCAATTTTTCAGTATAAGAGTTTTTCTTAACTTTTGTTCTATGGTAGTTTATATTACACTCCAAAGACACAATTTTTTCAAAGTAATTTTTATATTCTCTCAATAACTCCAGAAAATACAGGACTAAACTAAATTTTAAACTGTATCAGTTAAGTAATAGGATTTGTAGCCAAAACTGTTCCTGCTAATTTGCATGAACATAAATTTTGTAACTTTTCTACTAATATTTTACAGATACCCTGTCTGACAGCAAACCTGATTTACTTAGGCAAATAATTTTTGAGAAGATGCCTATTTGTTAACATTGAACTATGTAGTCTAAGCCTGTGACTGAGTATGTAGAATCTACTTGGAAATTGCAACCAACACGCCACATGCAAAAGTCTTACTGAAGTAATTTATTGGTTTACAGAACAGAAGATGAAGTGTTGACTGAAACCTGTATAGCCTCTTACTCAGCTATGTAGGAAGTTCATAAATGTCAATGATTACAGCTTTCACCAAGGTTGTAGTGGTGAAAATGGGTGCTTATAAAGATGAGCTGACATGCATTATGTTGCTATAAGGCCATGATATCCCTCATTTATAGGCTTCTGTGCCTGAAGTCTCTGACTGGTAAGACTGCTTACTGCTCAAGAAAGATGGAAATGGGACAAGGTATCAGTAGGCTTCCAATCTAAGAAAATGATATACAGGGATACATTTTTTACTAGCTAAATTTTCATTTTTTAAAGGAATATTTTTGTAAAAATCTGAGCTTAGCTAAAACTGTCTAAAATTTCAAACCCAAGCCATGTGTTCTATTTAGCTCTTACCCTACATTAGGTGCCAGGAGTTCCGAGCATATTCACAGGATATTCTAAACATTACCTTTTTTTCTTTTCTTAGATGAAGATACCCTCAGATGGTTCTTTTACTCTGTGTAATGCTAGAAACAGTTGTATTGAAAAAGCCATCTACAAAAGGGACTCTGGAGTTACATGCTGGGAAGGCTGATTGTTGTCCCTGGCAAGATGGTAAAATAAAGACTAACTGAGCACATGGACAAAGCTCATCTGCAAAAGCCAGCAGAGTTTGAATGGGAATCCCATCTGACTAGTTTTCTCCAATTCTATGAAGCTGTCAGCATCCACGTAAATAAAGCAGGTATGAATATGTGAGTTTTCCAAAAGCCTTTCAATAACATTCCACAGCAATGTTATTAAAGAAACAAAGTTGAAAAACAAAGTTGTCACTGGACTGAAGAAAAGGTTTTTTGTGGACTGAAAGCTGGTTAAATAACACAAAACAATGGATAGGGTTTAATGGATTTTTACCATGGAGAAAACTCAGAAGTAGGGTACTCCATGGATGGATGATGGGACCAATTTCATTCATCATCTTTAATGATCTATAAAAGGTAGTGAACACTGAAAATTCCAGGTTCATAGTTGATAGTAAGCTCCCTGGGATAGTGAAATTCAGTACCGATGGTAAACAACTCCTGAAAGACCTCATTAGCCTGAATAAGTGGGCAAGAAGGTGCTAAATGAGGTTCAGTGTAGACAGACGTAAGATAAGGCATCTAGAGGGGAAAAAAAAAAAAAAAGGACTCTTAACTCAGCTTACACAATGCTGAATTTGGAACAAGCATTTACAAGTAGCCTTTACTCAGGAAAGTGATGTCATGGGCGTGGTTAGCATTGCTATGAAGTCTTTGGTTGAATGTGCAGCACCAACCCAAAAAGCCAAGTAATGTTGGACATGATCAGGAAGAGTATAGAGAATAGCACAGAGAGCATCATTGCACTGGTATATAAAACCTCTGTGAGCCCATTACTTCAGTACTGTATGCAGCTCTGGTCTCCACATCTGAAGATGTAGTCAAGTCAGAGCTGATACAGGGAAGGCAACCGATGATGCTCAAGGTGATGGACACAAACCTTACCAGGAAAGACTAAAAGTGCTGCAACTTCAGTTTGGAGAGGAGGAGGCTGTGGGTGAATACAACTGAGATTTACAGTATCAAGAGAGTGGATAAGCTAAATGTGGAACTGTTATTCAGCAAAACCAAAGGGCTGTTCAAAACAAATGAAAGAATAATTTAAAACAGAAAAAAAAGAAAATACTTCTTTACCCAACAGTTAATGAACTTCTGAAACTTGCCACCATAGGAGGTTGTGAAGGCTAACAGTATCAGCAGGTTCAAAAAGTCATTAGACAAATTCATGGACATTATTGATAAATGGATTCTAAAAGGACTGGCTAAGCATACACTCTCTGACATCTCCAATCCAGTGATGGTGGATGACGGGAGATTAGAAAGAAAATGGACTGCAGAAAGTGATGTAACTTACTACTCTCCCTAAATGACATATTCTATTGCCACTGTCAGGGACTGACTGCTGGGCAATATGAACCACTGGTCTGTCTCAGCAGGGTATTTCTTATGAGCTTATTATCTTCACCAGTAGCATTGCATCTGAGAGAAGGAGAAACGGGAGATCAGTACTGAAGGAGAGAAACACAATAGAGAAAAAACATGGAACATGTGGTACACGAGAGAAAAAGAGAAGCGCTACTGAAATACGGAATACAGGGCCAGGAAGAAAAGATACGCAGAAGGAACAATCAGATTTGTAAAAAAGTTTCATAATATTTACATAAACAACTTTCAGATTTGTAAAAAAGTTTTGTAATATTTACATACACAACTTTTGGCATAGAAGAGTAATACTTTCAGCAATAGCCAAATGTGTTTTCTCTTTTAATTTTTAAATTACAAAACTTACTTTGTTATTAAAGGTCACTTAATAAGCTATGGCAGAATTTTGAGGAAACAGTAAAGTGAACCACAGGGCAAAAATAAGGCCTTCCAAATTTCAGAAAGCATTCACCTCATGCTTGTTCTTTGAAATATACTGTAGCGTATAAAAAATACAAAAGTAATATAATTCAGACAGAAAAATCCGCAAATAAATAACGTGACATTGATTCCTGAACTACATTATTCCCAGTTTACAGCACAGGTGAGGCTGGAAGGGAACTCTGCAGACTGTCTACCCCAACCCCCCCTCCTCAGAGTGGTTGGATTTTAATCTTGCTTGTTTGACCTATTTAAATCAGTGTTGCTGTGGCCAAGCAACTGCTTGACAACTACACCATCTTGCCACATCTACCACAGCATTGAGTTACAGCATAGTAAATTAATAAAATAAGTTGCAGGGTAATATATGAATATAATCATGCCAAGGTGGGTTCTATCCCCTTTCAAGAGGAGACACAGTAGGCAAAATGATTTCACCTCTTCCCTTCCCATTCTTTCTAAAAGAACTCTATTAAATAAAAAAAAAGACAAATATACAAAAAGGGAGGAAAATGGAGAACATGATGAATGAATTGCATCCATTGTTCAGTAAATATGGTATAATGGACTTTCCATTCTCGCCATTTAAACTGGCAAGAAGATATAGGGCATCCACCTGCAGAAGAATGCCATGGACTTTAATACACTCAAGGCCAAATATAGTTTTAATGTAAAATAATAAAAAAAAACCCCAACCCTAAAACACTGATTTCAAAGCTCAATTTGGCCTACCTACTTAAGCAAAACTTCTGTGCAAATGGGGAATTATTATAGTGAAAGTAATTCAAATAGCAGTTCATATTGATTTTGTTGTTGCATCATTTAATCGTATTACTCTAGAACTTGAAACAGTTTGGTTCAGAATACCACCCATCTGATGAAGATCTGTTTTATGGGTATTTACACCAATCATAAGATCATTCAACATATCTGATAGCCCTAAAAGGAAAATATTCTTGTCTTCACTATGGCTGTGGATGCAGGGAATAACATAATTTCATAACTTTAATGAGAAATTTAAAAAAAAATCTGTTTTTATTAAAGTTACACCAGAACAATATAGCAAAAACTCTAATCAATTTTGCATGTCTTCCCATTTTTGGATTTCCTGGAATTTTGCTACTTCAGGCTGATTATGTCCTGTACTGTTATGGCTGATTGTGGTTACTGTTCTAAAGTAGATGTTTTGTTTGCTGCTTTCAGAATATTTTAATCAAAACAAATCAGCCGTATTGGAGAATTAAAAAATTTTGCAAGAAAACTCCATGCTACTACAATAGAAGAAAATTTTGCTACTACTATGAAGTTCTTCAAGGTTTGTTGGGTTTTGTTTGTTTTTTTTTTTTAAGCTACAGAAACACAGAGTTAAAACCCTACTTAACTGCATTATTAGTGTATTCCTATGGCAATCTTTTATTTTGCAGAATAATTTGGCATTCCTGTATACAAATGCTATTACCAGATCTCACTACTAGCATTTACAACATTGTTTACTATTTATTACTAATTCATAATTAATCTTGTCCTATATTCTTTCTGTATGCATATTGTATGCAATTTGAGGATTTTTTTTTTCTGATGTTGAATCACGAATTTAGTCTGAAGATATTGGCCAGCATCTCATTGCGCATACACTGAAGATATATTGCAAATGAAATTGAGATATTTTGTGGCAGCTTTTTGCCCTCTAACAGCAGTGAAATCCAGCAGATCTTGAACATTACTATCCCTTGCTGCATTGCCCATAATGCTACCAAGGGCATAGCTCACAGACACAAACGAAGACACTATATCTGAAGACTGTAAGAATCGGATCTCTGCTTACATAATCACATGCCAGTTTTCCTGCCTTTGCCTCATTCAGTGAGCATCTAAAAATATATGTAGGGACAAACAATGAATAAATTAGGGTTCCTCAGACCCACCACAACTAAGTTTTATCCACAGCTACAATGGAATGTATCTATAATACAACTAATGCTGGATAATGCAGAGATTTTTCTCACAGGAACTGTTGCAAAGAACACACGCAGAACAGCATCCATCCTTCCCACATGTTGTGTACTGTTCAAACCAAATGTGATGGAGGACAGGAACAAAATCTAAGCAGACTCTTCAAGAAAATAAAAAGGTGCAATAAAGACTAGATTGCCACACATATAGACACGGCTGAATACTAGCTGAATAAGAGACCTGACTTGTGTTTGACCTCACAGCATTCTTATGTAGCAGATTTTTTAATGAAATATAAGCAATTTTTTAATTGATTGGATTAAAATACTGCAAAAAGACATGCTACCATACACACCTGTATCTGCACATATACCACCGAATTCAGTAAGACTACATTTAACTGCATGCATTCATCAACTCAAAGCCTTAAATATTAAGGGTCTTCTTTTTTTCAGTACCGTATACAACCTTACTTTAAAGGAACCATAAAAGTGTACCTCATCAGACTTTGACCCTAGCTACAGGCGACAGATTGTCTCTAGTATTTTTTACTATTCATAGTCTTTGTTGGTGATCTGTGATGGACACAGCACTGCACAAAGATAACATCTTATTACATTTGAGCATATCTACCAGCCATCTGCACCTAACAATATTGCTTTCTCTCCTCTCCACAGATGCATGTTACTTATACTTCTAGTCATACAGCCCTCTAACTTGCCCTTGTAATGATTCTAACATACATTGTAACAAATTAATATATCCTTATAAGCTGCTTTTATAAATGCTTTTTCTTAGAATAGCCAATAGACCAGTACATTCACTTAGCTTAGGGTAGATTAGTTCACTTCTCTGATGCTTCTTTTTCTCTGTTTAAGTGAACGTACCAATATTAACTTTTCACAGTATTTTAAGAGAGTCTTCAAAAGGGGATTTGGGCATATACCATGCACCAGCGAGTATTAGATGTCTCAGAATAGGAGTCAGATATGGATGGAGATTTGTCTAAACTAAACAGGTGAGAATGGGGTCTGTCTTAGATTTAGTCCACCTCAGCTGAGGACAGCTGCATGTTTTAGGTAGTAAATGTATTTCTACCCGGGAAAAAAAAATCTCCCACTACTTCATATTTTTATCCACGAACCTCTAAGTAATTTCTCAGTCATTTATCTAAAAAATGAAGTATAGGTCTTTTTCTTTCAGAAATAAGTAAGGAAAAAAGTTGCCTATATAACTGAAGTTTTACACGACAGCACTACGACCAGAACACTCCCTGAGATATGGGCCAGCCAGGCTGAATTTCCTCCATCCTCTCAGAAGAGATTAAAAAACCACTTTTCCCACTACAATAGTGAGAAAATTTCTCATTAACTAACTGGTGGCCCACAGGTGAGGTACAGTATATGCAGCGTGTCTAGTTCCCACTAGCAGGGAATAACTGCTAAGAGGATAAAAATGATGGAACACAAAATGAAGGAAAGACAACGCAAGAAAACTTGGGGATGGGAATTAACTTTGTGAGAAAAGTCCTGTGTCCCAGGCATAAACTGTGTACAGTTCTCACAGGATGAGAGATGGCATGACCACACCAGATCGTAGGGGTCAGGCCAGTGCTATGTAAACATGAAGACACTGCATTCCTCAGTATGTTCCGTGGTTTTTTCACCATTTCCAGGATATCCACGGATTTTACCAGTCCCATCATCAGCTTGAGGAAGGAAGACTGGAGCTCTGTTTTGATGGTCTGATCTCTGAACAAGTACCTGTGAAAAAGTGACCCCTGAACAGAGAGAATATTAAGCTATGCTTAATATATACCTTCAGTGAGGAGGGACATTCTCTCTTTCTCGTGAGGAAAAAGTATATCCTGAATTTCAATTATTTACCCAAGGACTGCGCATGATTGAAATTAAAGAATCCTTGGATTATTAAAAACAAACAAACAAATAAAAAAACAACCCCCCCCAAAATACGCACTTGAAATGGCACAAAAAATTACAGTAAATAGCTTAACTTCTAGGTTGCCCTGTGTGGAGTCAGAAGGTGAACTCAATGATCCTTGTGGGTCCCTTCCAGTTCAGGATATTCCATGATTCTTATATTGCTAAAAAGGTCAGGTCAACCATAAAAAGCAGAAAAATAAGAACATACACAAACTAAGATTATCTATGCAAAATGAATTTGTTCGCCTCTTGTAGGAATTAATTAAGTTCTCTTTTTCTGCCGTAGAACTTTTGCCTTACTCCATGAGTAGTACGGTCTGGTCTAGCCTATGGACAAGCCAAAAGCAAACAATTAAAGAGCTGTTGTCTGCCAAACTCATCTATTTGGTCCAACAAAGGAAAGTGCAAGGTACCATTCCGACAGAAAATTGCAGAAAGGAAATTCTATCAATGCTCTTATCACTTAGTTTTATAAATGATCAAGCCAAGGGCCACAAATTAAGCTTTTCACATGTGGCTGCTAATCGTGTTTCCATTTCGTGATTGACCAATTTGAGATAATGGAGGATGATTATATTCATACATCTTAGGTACAATTCAGAGGTCCAATGTGAAGCCAGAATTCCATCTGTAGTCATTTGAAACAGGAAGGAAATTCAGAGCCATTCTGACTAAGGTGGACGTACAAATTGACAGTACAAATAACTAGCCTAAAGACTACTCTGCAGATGTGCACAATACTCGCAAAAGAATGTGAAAAGCATGGGGGGCATAATGGGAAGACATAAGTGATATTAAAATGTTAAATACTCTAAAAAAATTCCGATTCAAAGAAGGTCAAGCCGGAAACTCAAAACAGTGGACACTAAGCAATCTGGCATTTGGGATTTTCTATGCCTCATCTACACAGTAGGACTAACAATACCTCCATCTCACAGAAATATTATGAAGATCATTTCATTAATGTTTAGAAAGCTTTCAAAACTACAGTGGTGAGCACTTCAATTGTGAAAGTCCATGGGGAACTTAATATATGGGTATGCTCTGAGTTCTAAGTATGCGAAGAAATATTGAAGTGCTTTCCATTGAAATAACACTATTTGTTTTACTAAATTAGACCTATAGAAGAAATACAGGATCATGTAATTAAAGATTGAATGTGAAAGCAAACTTCATTTAAGAAATTTGGAACTTTCAAGTGCTTTTTTTTGCAACCTTAAAAGTCTTAAAATGGTTTTGAAGCTGTAATTGCATGTGTTGGCCATGAAGGGTCTTCATTAATGCATTTAGGATTAATATTTGATCTACAATCAAACATAGTGATGCAAAAATATAGGTATTTGCAAAAAAACAAGAGTGTCCAGTTATACTACTACAGGTGGCTTCATACCTTCACAGTTCTTAAAAAAGAAGCTTTTAACATGCTATGCTCTTTACCACTGATGAGTCCTATTCCTAATTAATGCAAACATTTAAAAAAGAAAAATATATTATGGTCATCACACATTTCACAAAATTACCATAATCTAATTACAGAAGTGTCATTTATGACTCTGTAGTTTTAAAGAGAATACGGTTTTGCACCTAACATTAGATCCAAACTCCGGTATGTAGGAAAAATCCTTCCCAACATTATCCCATCTACCATTTAAGGACTGAATGAATTCTGAGCACTTACAAATATGGGTTAATACTTATTTTAAAATGGGCTTTCTCTGAAATGTAGCACTTCACACACATTTTCTTCCCCCCCCCCCCCCCCCGAATGACTTTACTAAGGAAACAGCACAGGTTACACCAAACAGCTCAAGCTAACTAAAGCCCTATGAATAGCTTATAACAAAGGTTTTTTTACTCTTCATAACCAGAAATCGAACTATATGCTACTGCAAGATTGTTCTTAAACTGCTGTTCCAAAGTTCATCTTCTTTCTATTATCATTGAGCTGTAGCTTCATGTTGTATTTGCAGTTGAAATACCTACTTGATCGCTGTCAGAGGGACCAAACAAACGTTGATCTTCATGGGCTGAAAAAATAAAGTATTACCATCTATAAACACTGGGAATTAAAATCTAAGACCACCTTATAGGAAATCCAGATAATTAAGGTATGTAAATTGGGTACTGATTGGATGCATCTTGGAGGCCTGTTTTTGACAAAGATAAGTAGGGTTAGGAAGGCACAATTGTAATCAGGCATAGGCTTCCACACCACTTTCAACAAAAACCTAAAACTACTCTGGCCTCAATGGGTTTTGTATAAAGATTGGATAATGTGCATACTGAAACTATGGCTATATTATGAATATGAATTACACAGCAAGATTCAAAGGCATGTTTATTAGATAGCAATACGACCCAGTAATAACACTGAAGACCAGTTTTGAAGAGAATAAAAATCTCGTGCTTCAGATTTTAAAGGCAGTCCAAGCTGACCAGAGTTTGGTAAGTAATTCTGTAACGAGAAGGTTAATTCGGGGGTTCTTGAACCTTTTCTAGGTTATCCAGTTGCTGCCTACTGCTAAAGAAAACATACTGGACTATATTAATTGCACGTCTAGTGAAGTGCAGCTGTTACTATGCTCTTAATTGAGGTCTTGATTTCAAACATTTTCAGCATAAAGTTATCAATATCATGCTCTACAAATTCAGCTCTATGATTCTTCTTCAAGAAGAGCTCAAGTAGTTCTCTATGGGAGACTTGTTTTCACGAAGAATCAGCACTCTATGTTAAAAAAATGTATATCTTCATTCTTTTTCAGTTTTTCCCAACTGCGTCATCTGCTACCAATCCATCTCCTGCAAAAGTAATAAAATCACTGTTTTCTCCTTTGATGTGCTTTCTGTTCAAAGTTCTACCTAATGATTTACAACATCCTAACTTTGACTTTCTCAGTTCCTATATCAATAGGAGATCTCTTCCCAGTGCTGTGTTTTAGCTTCTATATGCTATGGGCAAACATAGGCAGGCCTAAGAAAATCCTTGACAGAAAAAAAATCCAACCATATATACAGAGGGAAAATATAAAAGAGCATAAATGAGGAAACTAGGTCTCTATTAAGTTTAATAGGGATAGACTTTACTAACATATTCTACTGGATCATGCCTGTTTTTTGGTATCTCACACGGTCAATTCAATTAATGTGAACTACAATCGATATTTCATGATTTCCACTTGGATACCCAAACCCAAGAGTGGCCCTAGATATAACACAACTATACCTCAGTGTCCTGTTGCCACAAAACACAGTTCTGACAAAATTTCACATTGCATGAATACTTTGAAAAGGGTGCCACTGATTCATCAGTACAAATATCAACATATAAATTTATCATGCTTAGAAAAGGCTGTAGCTATTGCATATGCAAAAGTTTAAAGACTATTTAATTTTTAGTCTTTCAGTACAGAAGATTAATGATTTAAATATAAATGCCAAAAATAACTCATTGTGAACATCTCAGTGTAAAATGAAATATTCATTTTACTTCTATTAAGTTCTAATCTGTATCTCAAAAGGACACTGTGGTAATATGCATCCTAAAACTGTCACAAAATGGAGAGACAGCTCTCAGGTGTGTTACTAATGAAATCAGGTGCGTTACCAATATAAACAGTGTTCTGGCAGAGGATTGGATCTGTGATTTCAGTCAAGATGACCTCCCACAAACTTCAGAAAGGCAATTTATTTAAACAAAAACTGCAGAGTAAGGCCCTTTAATTCTTAAGTATGAGTCAGCTTTTACGTTTCATATCTAAATGAAGATTTGATAATCAGCAAAGGAAGGAAAAGCAGTTTGGAGTGCTACTTGGACTGTGAGCCCATCTGCCTTGATCCTGCAGTTCCTAACAAACCAAAACTGCTGTTAGCTTTACCCAGCTCTGTATGCAGCAGGATCACAGATCGTGGATCCTTAAATATGCAGCCTACATAACTTATGTAACTTAAATGAAAATACACAACTGAAATATCAGAAGTTCTACACAACAAAAGCTCGGGGAATACAAAGCTTGGATTATATTTGTGTTGCTTATTTTTAATTTAATTCAGATTGATTGAGGTACCAATTATGGCTCAGATACTGCACACCCTGAAGCACGCAGGATGAAAGCTGCACCTGCGTCGAGTCCCACTGCCTTTGGTACACTTGCTTAGTACATAACGCTGGATTGGGGCCTGTGGGGTTTGGCTGGTTCGCTCAAAACATGCTTGTAATGTTACTAAACTGTAATATAGCTGCTTACATAGAGCCTGTTGAATAAACATCACAGTATTTTATGAGAATACAATCATCAAGTATTTTGCAAGTTTGCTTTTAGCATACTTTTGTATTTTGATAAAAGGAAGCTGGTATTTTGTATACTGTAGGAGTGGACTTCTGCAGTACCATGCATTCATAAGCAAGTGCTGCTGCAAGCAATCAAACAGCCGTGCTATACAAATATTTACTTTGTTGAAAGCATTTTAACCTGAGAGCTAAGACAGGCAAATATTGCCTGCTGAAATCTTCTCAAAATGACGTATTCCTATACATCAAGTTGATCTATTCCCAAGTAAATCTACCGTATATGTTTTCAAGCAGATCTAACAGAACGTAACACCAACTGCCTTCAAGTAGTATCAAGCCAAAGAAAGGAAATACAGAGATTAGGCAGAAAATTAATTTCATCTTATGTTGCCTATTTTTGCAAATATACCATACAAAATAAAAATACATCATACTAAACACAGATCTTTTGCCCTATCAAATGACTTGAAGAACTATGTTGAGTTTTAGCCTTACTTAGAAGTCTTAGAATGTCAGATCTTCTAATGATATTTTAATGTATCTTGATCATTTGCTTTACCTTTTTACTGAAGTGACAAAAACCAGAAATCACTATAATAATTATCTGGAATTTCAGAAAAACACTAAGTTACTATGTACATAAGTAAAAGGATTCACATTCAACTCTACCTGGTAAACAGGTATGATTCTAATGCACCAACCACTGATGCTCTACTAAACTACAGAATAATTTGACTCGAAAGGCCTGAGCCTATTTTGGTTCAGGATGGCAAAGAATGACAAAACCTTCAGAAACAAGAATTATGTAGAACCTATTCCAAAGGCCCTTGACTCTTTAAGTCACGGGGGCTCATCCCCTGAACTCTGTTAAGAGTTTTCACACCATCTGTAGCTGAAAAATCAAATAAAAATACAATCATGGTATCTTAGATCACGAGAGCTGTGTGTTTCACAAAGACCATATTTGCACACAAACTGTCTTACAGGCTTGTCTTGTTTGCTTATATTTCCTCCTTCTTCCCAAAACACAAAAAGAAACAAGAATGTGCTGGAGATGGCCATAACCTAAATTTCAAATCAACTGGTATCTGGTTAATAAAGGAAAAGTATCCTTAATACACGAAGTTCATTTACTCTTAATAATGTAAATTGCACTAATTTAAAATTCTGTGTTTGGAGCTTCTAAATAAAACAAATAAGCAAACAGAACTTCTAGTAAAGCCAACAGAATTAATGTCAAAGAAAACAGCAGAGGATCATAATAGGATCTCTCCTTCCATTTTTGGTCTTCATTACAAAAGTGTTATTTTCATATTCCAGGGTTGGTCAGAAGTACCAAATAGTTTGTACTGATTTTACTTGTACATTTAAGAACACCACTGAACGCTTTGTTGCAGAAAACAGATACAAAACATAAAACACAGAGGGATATCTTAAGCTGTCTAGTTAAAAAAAAAAAACAACCCACTGAAGTACCTAACCAACACATAAAAACCAATGCCAAACAAATTTGGCAACTTTTAATATTTATGCTGTCCCACTAAGTTTACTGTCATGTAATCATAATCTTCAGTACTAATGCTAAAAAACCACCCCGAAACTACATCCAGTCCCTCACAAATAATTAAAGTGCTAGGTTAAACAATCCCTGCACTTTTATTTCTAGCTTGTGCCTTTTTTAAAAAAAAGAGAAGGAAAGGAAGAAAGAAGAGTGAGGAGGGGAAGTAGATGTACACAATTCAGAATGTCTAATAACTTGTAAACGTTATCTGTACTAGCACCAACTGATTTGCTTTCCTGCCCACAACCTGGTTACTAGTTTGGGGTCCAGGTTTGAACTCAGGATTTGGCCCTGAATGCCGATGTGAAGATTTTCATCAATTTACCAACCACCCCAACTCTGCAGCAGGAAGAAAAAAAAACATCGAGATCTCCGTCTTTTCATTCCAAAGTCCTTATACAACCACTGCAGTTCTCAAGTAAAAGGCTTATCAGTATCCTATTGCTGCCCCCACACACAACGCAGCTTTTATTATTTCCATCATTAAAAAAAAAAAAATTAGAACCCTTACCTTACAGATCTGAAAATAATCTGAAGTGAGCGTCTCCTGGATCTCATCTCTGGGAGTCCCCGCAGCTCCCGCAGTCCCTCCCGGGTGCACGGAGCCGCCACCAGCCCCACTTCCACCGCCACCACCGCTTCCACCAGGGGACGAGGCAGTCAGACCATCCAAAACTTTGCGAAAATTAAATTTCTTCATTTTGGAAAAAGCTTTCGGAAGATTTTTTTGGGGGGGAGAAAGGACGTGCCGTAACGCATTCAGCTACATGTAGCGAAAGAAAAAAAAAGTCTGTAATGGTCCTCTGAGTGAGGCAGCACTTTCGTCCCCCGGACCAAACAGTATGTCAGTCTTGGGTGTAATGGATTGAAAAATAGAAAGACTTCATTTTGTCAGACGTAAAA